>JACCDJ010855887.1_pt1 | contig 37978 bp, 40 predicted proteins | sample 7444481 | NCBI WGS metagenome assembly JACCDJ01 (sample SAMN15323435, study PRJNA562643) | freshwater metagenome | isolation source: river surface water | place: USA:Blue River Watershed | collected 2017-08-15
AAAGGCCGAGAAACCATTTTCAAGCAGACCTAGCTTCAGTTTTGCAATGGTGTAATCCGCTGCTTTTTGATGATCGGCCAAACTTATCCGCTGTGCAAATTCATTGGGTACACTAGCGCGATGGAGTGCAACATGACGAATTTGTCGCATTGCCAACCAATGGCGCATGCCAACGCTTAATAAAAGGGCTGCAATAAAAATGTATGTAAAGGTCATGGAAATATTATAAAGATGAGTACAGAAAATAAGGGCGGCGTCACTTCAAATGATCCATTGATTTGGGTGGATATGGAAATGTCGGGTTTAAAGCCGGATAGTGATCGTATTCTTGAAATCGCCATGATTGTGACCGATGCGCAATTAAATGTAATAGCCACTGCTCCAGTGTGGGTTGTTCATCAAGATGACGAGGTCTTAAATTCGATGGACGCATGGAATAAAGGTACGCACACTAAATCGGGATTAGTGGATAAGGTCAAAGCGTCACCCCTTTCCGAAAATGAAGTTGAAGAGCAGTGCATTGCGTTTTTAAAACAATATGTAAAAGCGAATATCGCCCCTATGTGCGGAAATACGATTTGCCAAGATCGACGTTTTATGGCGCGCTATATGCCAAAGCTAGAAGCCTACTTTCATTATCGAAACGTTGATGTCTCGACCATTAAGGAGCTGTGTAAGCGTTGGCAACCCAATTTAGTCAAGGGTTTTGAAAAGCAACAAGCCCATACGGCATTAGCTGATATTTTGGAATCGATTGAAGAGTTACGGTACTACCGCGAGCACTTTTTTAAGTCGGTAACGCCCTAATTTTTTCATTACTTCTTTTTCTTTGGCCTGAATGCCTTCACGATGGATTCGTTGGTTTCAATAAAGGGGCCGCCGATCAAATCAATGCAATAAGGAAGGGCGGCAAAAATTCCATGAACGATGACCTTACCCTCAGCATCTTTTAGACCCTCTAATGTTTCCTGAATTGATTTAGGCTGACCGGGTAAGTTGAGTATTAGGGCACTATGCTCCTCGATTTCTCGTAGGACTGCAACTTGTCGCGATAAGATCGCGGTGGGAACAAAATGCAAACTGATTTGGCGCATCTGCTCTCCAAATCCCGGCATCTCTCGGGTGCCAGCCTCTAGAGTTGCTTCGGGTGTGACATCACGACGCGCAGGGCCCGTACCCCCAGTTGTTAACACGAGATCGCATCCTAATTCATCAACAAGCTCGATGAGGGTGGAGGTGATATGTTCATTCTCATCCGGAATTAAGCGCTCATGAAAAACTAGCGGAGTAGTGACTGCTTGTTCTAACCATTTTTTGAGACTTGGGATACCTTCGTCGACGTAGACTCCTTGACTGGCTCGGTCAGAAATAGACACTAAACCAATTTTTGCCTCGTTAAGGCTATTTCGGTGAAATGGATTTGGATGCTTCATACGAATATTCTAGCTATCATTGAGGGATGTTTGCATATTCACAAGATCAGTTTAGGATCATTATTGACTTTATTTTGGCAGAAGCCAAGCGCGTGGGGGCAACTGATTCAGCTGCCGAAATTTCAGAGGGTCACGGTTTATCAGTCACCGTTCGTAAGGGAGCGGTTGAAACCATTGAGCAAAGTGTAGATAAACAAGTTGGCGTCAGCGTGTATCTGGGAAAACGTAGGGGTAATGCAAGTACCAGCGATTTTTCTCCTGAGTCATTGCGCACCACTGTTGAAGCTGCTTTTCACATTGCCAAGCATACCGCTGAGGATGATTGTGCCGGTTTAGCGGACGCTGATCTTTTAGAACATCATCCGCAAGACTTGGATTTATTTCATCCATGGGATTTAGATAGTAAAAAGGCGATCGCGATAGCAAGGCAGGCTGAGAAAGCTGCTTTTGCGGTGAATAAAGCGATTGTAAATAGCGACGGCTCAACCGTTTCCACCAATCAAGCGCATTTCATGTTGGGAACTAGTAATGGATTTATCGGCGGCTATCCATATTCGCGCCACTTCATTACATGCGCTCCGATTGCCAATGCGTCTGGTCATTCTGGAGGTATGCAGCGCGATGACTGGTATAGTTCGTCGCGTTTACCAAGCGAGCTAGCAGCGCCAGCAGCAATCGGTCGCTATGCAGCTCAACGCGCCTTAGCGCGCCTTAATGCAAAGTCGATTTCGACACGTCGCTGCCCAGTTATTTTTGAAGCTCCAATTGCAGTTGGGATCATTGGCTCTTTAGTTCATGCAACTTCTGGCGGAGCGCTTTATCGCCGCTCCAGTTTCTTACTCGATAGTCTGGGCAAGCAGGTCATGCCCGGTCATATTGATTTATTTGAATTACCCCATGTCAAACGAATGACCGGAAGCGCCCCTTTTGACGAAGAGGGTGTCCGTACAAAGGCTCGCTCCGTGGTCGCGAAGGGTGAACTGCAAGGTTATTTTTTATCGAGTTACTCTGCACGCAAATTGGGCATGCAAACCACTGGTAATGCGGGTGGCGCCCATCATTTAAAGCTGCATAGTCTTCATACTCCCTCTGGAGGATTGCCAGGTTTATTAAAGGAGATGGGCACTGGCCTTCTGGTAACCGACTTGATGGGGCAGGGAATTAACTACATAACTGGAGACTATTCACGTGGGGCATTTGGTTATTGGGTTGAAAACGGCATCATTCAATATCCAGTTGAAGAAATTACCATCGCGGGTAATTTGAAAGAAATGCTGATGGATATTCAGGCGGTTGGTGATGACACGATCATTCGGGGCAACAAAGAAACAGGATCGATTTTGATCGGCTCAATGACGGTTGCTGGAAAGTAATTAGCTTTGAATCCGTCGCAAGGTCACATAATCAAACTCAATACCATTTTCACTATTTGAGACCCTTTCAATTTCCTGCCAATTTTCAGGATCGGGGATTTCAAAAAAGGTATCACCATCGACGCTGAGTTCTATTTCAGTAATATAAAGTTCATCCGCTTTGGAAAAAGCCTGGGTGAACAATTGTTGTCCGCCGATGACAAAGACGCGTTTAAATTCAGAAAGAGAATTTAGTGCTTCATCGAGTGAAGCAATTAATTCTGCACCAGTAGCGCGGTAATCTGTATTACGGCTTACAACAATATTGCGCCGTCCCGGAAGTGGGCGACCAATTGATTCCCAGGTCTTGCGACCCATGATGATGGGATAACCCATGGTGACTTTCTTGAAAAACTGAAGATCGGCTGAGATCTTCCAAGGCATTTGATTATCTTTACCAATGACATGATTGCGCGATCGGGCCACAATCATTGATATTGCGGGAGTGGTCATGGTAGGAGTTATACGGCTACCGGTGCTTTGATGTGGGGATGCGATTCATAACCCACAATTTCAAAGTCTTCGAATTCATAATCAAAAATACTGGGTGGCTTGCGATGAATCTTAAGCTCAGGCAATGGAAATGGTTTACGAGAGAGTTGTAGTTCAACCTGTTCCAGATGATTGCTGTACAGATGGCAATCGCCACCGGTCCATATAAATTCACCAGGTTCTAAGTCGCATTGTTGGGCCATCATATGCGTGAGTAATGCATAACTCGCAATATTGAAAGGTACCCCTAGAAAAATATCAGCACTGCGTTGATAGAGTTGGCACGATAGTTTTCCATTTGCTACATAGAATTGGAAAAAAGCATGGCACGGGGCAAGCGCCATTTTTGGAATATCAGACACGTTCCATGCAGAAACGATCATCCGACGAGAATCTGGATTCGTTTTGATGGTTTGGATCACTTCTTTGATCTGATCAAAATGCTCACCATTTGGAGCTGGCCACGAGCGCCATTGATATCCATAAACAGGACCAAGATCGCCATTAGGTGCTGCCCATTCATCCCAAATGGAGACACCCCGATCTTTTAACCACTGATTATTTGTATTACCACTCAGAAACCACAATAACTCATAAATAATGGATTTGAGATGTAACTTCTTGGTTGTAACTAAGGGAAAACCTTCGCTTAAATCAAAACGCATTTGGTAACCAAAGACGGATAGCGTGCCAGTACCAGTACGATCAGACTTTTTTGTGCCATGCTGGAGAACATGCTGCATGAGTTCGTGAAATTGGCGCATGGATGAAGTCTATTGAATTAGGATTAGCAGATTACTTCTGCAAATGCTCGAGTTTGCTTTTAACGTCTTTCCAGTCGTCGGCATCAGCAAGCGGGGCTTTCGATTTGGTGATCGATGGCCACTGTTTGGCAAGTTCGTTGTTGAGGGAAATAAATGGTTGTTGATCACCCGGAACATCATCCTCCGCATAAATCGCATTTACTGGGCACTCTGGAACGCAAACTGCGCAATCAATGCATTCATCAGGATCAATTGCAAGGAAATTGGGTCCTTCGCGAAAGCAGTCAACGGGACACACATCAACGCAATCGGTGTACTTGCAACGAATGCAGGATTCAGTAACAACGTAGGTCATGGCTTACTCGGTAATTAAAAAGAGAATGATCAGCAAAATCAATAAATGTCTCAAAGGGGATTTTATCCCAAATGGTGTAAAGTTTTGCTTTCACATTCGTTAATAACCTGAGTCTACGCTATGTCTGCTAAAGCCAAAATACTCGTCGCCCGAGCCATTTTTCCGGATATGTTGAGTCGTCTGGAAGAAAAGTTTGAGGTTCACGCAAATCAGGCCGATCAGGTTTTTACCCCAGAAGAATTGCACAAACAACTCGCCAATGTACAGGGTGCCCTAGTCACAGGTAGTGAACGTATTGACCAAAACGCTTTAGCAGATGCCAAAAATTTAAAGATTATTTCTAATATCTCGGTTGGATATAACAATTTTGATGTGCCAGCCATGACAGCAGCAGGTGTGATGGCAACCAACACCCCAGATGTTTTGACGGACACAACGGCTGATTTTGGATTTGCACTCATGATGGCAACTGCACGACGTATCACCGAATCAGAGCATTGGATCCGAAATGGCCAATGGAACAAGTGGTCAATCGTACACAACCCATTGGGCATGGATTTACATCACACTACGCTTGGCATTATTGGGATGGGTCGCATTGGTCAAGGCATTGCCAAGCGTGCACTCGGCTTTGGGATGAATGTGATTTATCACAACCGTAAGCGGCTTCCTGAGGCTGATGAGAAGGCATGCGGAGCGCGCTATGTCGATAAAGAAACTCTCCTCAAGCAAGCTGATCACGTTATTTTGGTGGTGCCATATTCTGCCGAGAGCCATCATTTAATTGGAGCAAAAGAAATTGCTCTGATGAAGCCAACGGCGACGCTCGTGAATATTGCGCGCGGGGGAATCGTCGACGATGCAGCCTTAGCTGCCGCACTTCAAGCAAAAACGATTTTTGCTGCAGGTTTGGATGTTTTTGAAGGGGAGCCCAAAGTACATCCCGACTTACTCAAATTGAGTAATGTTGTGCTCGCTCCTCATATTGCAAGTGCTACTGAGAAAACCAGACGCGCCATGATCGACCTTGCTGCTCGCAATCTAGAGGCAGGACTTAAAGGCCAGAAGCCTCCGAGCTTAATTAATACCGAGTTATGGAAAAACTGAATTCGTAACCGAAGTTATTGGATATCTTCGGTTTCTTCAGGGAGTTCTTTGAGGGCTAATTCGATGCCGCCAAATTTTTCTGCAACCCAGTTGTAGACCTTACAGGCAATCCACAGCAGTCCAAAGCCGAGAATGGCATTCAGAATTAATGCAGAGATTACGGTAAATCCCGGGATTGAGCCATCACGAATAAAAGCGACAAATAGAGCCAAGAGAACAATAGGTACCGAGAAGCATAAATAAACCAAAACCAATGTTTTGGCGGTATGCATCGGATCTAAAAAAACAATTTCTTTTTTTGTAAATTTCATAATCCCGCAATCTTAAAGCAGTCCATCGAAAATCTCTACATCCACCCAATCCCCGGGGTTAATATTTCCTTGATCGTGGTGCAAGATGATGAAGCAGTTGGCCTCACTCATGGAGCGCAAAATACCAGCCCCCTGGCTACCAGTTGTCTTCACTAGCAATTTACCGTCAGGATTGCGGAACAGAATGCCGCGCTGAAACTCGGTTCTGCCGGATTTCTTGCGAATTGGATCCGCTGATTGGACTGAAATCAAAGGGACTTGTGGATTCTTGGCGCCATTCAATTCAAGCAGTGCATTGCGGACAAATTGATAAAAGGTCACCATGACAGCAACTGGATTTCCGGGAAGTCCAAAGAAAACGGTTGGGTGAGATTTGCTGCCGATGGGTTTGAGGCTTCCAAATGCCATTGGTCTTCCAGGACGCATGGCAATCTTCCAGAACCCAACGTCCCCAAGCTCATCCATAATTTGTTTAGTGAAATCAGCTTCACCAACAGAGACCCCGCCCGAAGAAATAATCACATCAGCTTTTTCAGCTGCCGAGCAGAAAGCTTTGCGCAGTTCTTCTGGGGTATCGCGCACAATGCCGCAGTCCATGATTTCAAAACCAAGTCGTTCAAGGCAAGCATGAAGACTGTAGCGGTTGCTATCATAAATTTTTCCAGCTTGTAACTGTTCGGTGATTTCACTGAGTTCATTGCCAGAAGAAATCACTGCTACTTTGATGCGCTGGAAAACCTCCAGTTGCGCTATTCCCAGGGATGCAGCTAGTCCAAGGTCAGCGGGCCGCAGAATTCGGCCTTGCTCGATGGCTGCTTTACCTTGTTTTAAATCTTCACCACAAAGGCGGCGGTTTTCTCCCGCCTTTACAGTGTTACTTGCAAAAGAAATGCTCGTCTTATCGAGTGATTTTGTAAATTCTTGAGGTACCACGGTATCACAAGTGGGGGGCATTACTGCGCCCGTCATAATTTTGATGCACTCACCTTTTTTAACGGCAAGAGCTTGGGTTTGGCCCGCATGAAGAGTGGCAACTACTTTTAATTGAATCTCGCCACCATTTGCTTGCAGTTCGCTACTATGAAAAGCGTAGCCATCCATTGCCGAGTTATCGCTAACCGGAACATTAATAGGCGACAAAACATCTTGCGCAAGGATTCTTCCGGCGCATTGGTTCAACGGTAGCAACTCTCGTTTGCCTTCAACCTTGGCAAGTTTGCGAGTTTGAATCACGAACTGAGCAATTGCCTCACGCGCTTGGGCAACGGATAAAAAGTCGGACTGGAATTCTTGATTGGCCTTATTGTTTTCCATGACGATTTGATTACTGATTCTCTAACTGATGAAGCTCTTCAGGAGTATTGGCATTTGCAAAGACGGATTCATCATCAAAGATTACCGTACATGCTTTTTCAAGACCAAACCAACGATCAATCTTACGCTCGCCACTTGCTAAAAATGCCTCGAGTGAGTGCAATAGTTCTTTGCGCATTAGACAAAAAACGGGTTGTGCCCACACTTTACCGTCCGAACTTTTGCTCGATGCGTATGCAATATTCGCTTGGTTGAGCTCTAAAGCTTCTGTAAGAGTTTTGACGAGATCGAGAGGTAATAAAGGGCTATCGCAAGGGACAGTAATCAGGTAAGGGGTATTACAAGTATTTAGGCCGGCAGCAAAGCCAGCAAGGGGGCCTGCAAAATCAGTATCCGCATCGGCAATGACGGGAAAGCCAAATTGAGAATAAGTGGATTGATTACGATTGGCATTAATCAGTATGGTTGAAACCTGAGGCTGTAAGCGACTAATGGCATGCTCGATGAGAGGCTTACCCCGAAAATGAATTAAGCCTTTATCAACACCACCCATACGCTGGGCACGACCACCGGCTAAGATTAATCCAGTGATTTCATGGTTATGGATCGTCCCCATGGTTTAACCACCAATATAGGACATTTCCACTTTACGCTCTGAGTTCTTGAGATCTCTGGTGTTGGTCAGGCGAATTTCAGAATAGCGGTCATTGCGATTTGACCAAGTGTTCATAATGGCATTTGCAATTTCAAGATCGCTTCTACCAGCACGAAGCATCGACTTGAAATCAAAACCTTGGGTTGCAAACAAACATAAAAATAATTGGCCATCGGTTGAGAGTCGAGCGCGGGTGCATTCGTGGCAAAACGCTTGTGTGACGCTTGAGATCACACCAATTTCACCAGCTCCATCTCGGTAACGCCAGCGTTGTGCAACCTCTCCACTGTAATTAGGATCAATTTGCTCGAGTGGGAATTGATCCGAGATTTGTTGAATTACCTGAGCAGAGGGTAAAACTTCTTGCAGATTCCAGCCATTGGATGAACCAACGTCCATAAACTCAATAAAGCGCAAAGTAATGCCTGAGTTACGGAAATGCTTTGCCATTGGCAAGATCTCATGATCATTCGTGCCCTTTTTCACAACCATGTTGACTTTGATGTCCTGAAAACCCGCTTTTTGAGCCGCCTCAATTCCTTTGAGCACATCAATGACTGGATAGTCAACATCATTCATTCTTTTGAAGATGGTATCGTCAAGCGCATCGAGGCTAACTGTAATCCGTTGCAAACCTGCAGCCTTCAGGATGGATGATTTCTTGGTGAGCAAACTGCCATTCGTGGTGAGCGTTAAGTCAAGTGTTTGATGATTTGGCGTACGAATCGTCGCCAACATCTCAATTAGTTTCTCTAGATCCTTGCGAAGTAAAGGTTCTCCACCCGTTAAGCGGATTTTCTCAACTCCCAAAGTGACAAAGATACGAGCTAGACGATTGATTTCCTCAAAACTAAGTAATTCCTTGTGTGCCAGATATGGATAGTTTTGATCAAAAACTTCTTTGGGCATGCAATAGGTGCAGCGAAAATTACAGCGATCAGTAACCGAAATCCGCAAATCTCTTAATGGTCGCTTTCGCTGATCAAGGGTGCGACCATGAGCCTCCGAGAGTTTCTCGGGAACAAACGGCAAAGGACCCGATTGGGTCTCTTTGCTAATTGGAATAAACGGTTTAACCATAGGTCAGATTATGGTCTGAAACGCTTAAATTGTTTTGTCGATGGTCTTTTCTTGCCCGCCAGTTTCGACCAATACCATCGGGCCGTTTGGAACATTGGCGGGTTGCTTGGGTTCCCGTGGAACCCTAGGCGCAGGACTCTCAGCTTGAATTTGGGTTTGCACCTCAGCTAATTTATCGCGATCAGTACCAACCCAGATCATTCCGGCAGTTTGTACAACATCCTTCAAAGGCTCTTCATGTAACGGGGTAAAGGCTACCTTTGGAAGTTCTGGGGCAGGAACGGGTTTGGTTTCAATGATCTCACTGGAGGTTGATGGGCTTGCAGTAGCTTCAGTAGATACCACTCGTGTATCAACACTTGCTTGACGTTCACGATTGTTGGTTTGCGGGCGAGGGCGTCGACCAGCATTTCCGTCTCTGAAACTGCGAACAATTTGCGATAAAGGCATGGATGCTGACCGTCCACCAAGCCCCATCGGGAATCCTGGTGATGATTCAGTTTGAGTAGAGCTTGATTGCTCCATACGCTCAGATCTATCACCCCGATTGCGACCACGACCACGACGATTGCGACCGCGACGACGCTCATCATTGGTGTTATCTAGTTCAGTGTCGTTACCAGTTCGCTCAGAACTTGCACTCGCAGATACTGAATCCACTCGTTCTTGCTGAGCTTGTCGCTCCTCACGATTGCGGTTGCGATTTTCATGCCGGTTTTGGCGATTCGTACCTGAATCTACCGCCTCTGAACTTTTCTCGATACGTTCGCCACTCTCATTACGCTGACCTCGCTCGCCGCGGTTCCGGTTGCGATTTCGGTTACGTTCGCCATCACGGCCACGACCGTCTGACCGTTTGCGAGGTTTAGCCTCTTCGACTTTCTTTGGGCTATCGGATGAGAAAATTCGTTTAATAAAGCCAAATAAACCTCCAGAACTTTCCTTTGCTTGATTGGTATCGGTCCGCACCGGTCTTGGGCTGGCTGCGGGAGCAGGTTGACTTGGAGTGATGCCTTTGACAGCGGCTTCTGGACGTGAGCGCACCTCTTCATTCTTTCGACCAATCACTGTGTCAGTTTCAAGCTCACGAGCTGCTTCCTCAACCATCACGTAGCTGAGTTTTTGCTCATCTAAGCGGGGGTCATCATGACGAAGTCGCTCAAGTTTGTAATGCGGGGTCTCAAGATGCTTGTTTGGAATCATCAAGATATGCACCTTGAACCTTGTCTCGATCTTGATGACCTCAGCACGTTTCTCATTTAATAGGAATGCAACCACTTCAACCGGAACTTGGCAATGGATCGCTGCCGTGTTCTCTTTCATGGCTTCTTCTTGAATAATCCGCAGTACTTGCAGTGCAGAGGACTCGGTATCACGAATATGACCAGTGCCATTGCAGCGAGGGCAGGTTACGTGGCTTCCCTCAGAGAGGGCTGGGCGTAAGCGTTGACGCGAGAGCTCCATCAAACCAAATTTTGAGATCTTGCCCATTTGTACTCGGGCACGATCATGACGCAGAGCATCTCGGAGTCGGTTTTCGACATCACGCTGGCTCTTCGACGACTCCATGTCAATGAAATCGATCACGATCAAACCACCGAGGTCTCGGAGGCGCATTTGTCTTGCAAGCTCATCTGCGGCTTCTAAATTAGTTCGGGTTGCAGTTTCCTCAATATCCGAACCGCGTGTGGCACGCGCCGAGTTCACATCCACAGAAACTAATGCTTCGGTATGGTCAATAACGATTGCTCCACCCGATGGCAGCGGAACCGTTCGTGAATATGCGGTTTCAATTTGATGCTCGATCTGAAAGCGTGAGAAGAGCGGAACATCGTCTTGGTACCGTTTGACTCTTGGCAGGTTATCCGGCATCACTACCGACATAAATGCCTGTGCTTGTTCATAAATATCATCGGTGTCGATCAAGATCTCACCAATATCCGGCTGGAAGTAATCGCGAATCGCACGAATTACTAGACTGGACTCGAGATAAATCAGCAAAGGCGCCGCATTGGCTTTGGCAGCATCATCGATGGCTTTCCAAAGCTGCATCAAATAATTGAGGTCCCATTGCAATTCATTGGCATCACGACCGATGCCGGCGGTTCTAGCAATAATGCTCATTCCATCGGGAACCTCGAGCTGAGCCATCGCCTCGCGCAGCTCCTGACGATCTTCGCCTTCGATCCGGCGGGATACACCACCGCCACGCGGATTGTTGGGCATTAAGACAAGGTAGCGACCAGCTAGGGAAATGAATGAGGTAAGGGCTGCACCTTTTTGGCCACGCTCTTCCTTTTCTACCTGAACAATGATTTCTTGACCTTCGCGCAGCGCATCCTTAATCGAGGCGTTACGAACATCAACACCCTCTTTAAAGTACGACCTGGCAACTTCCTTAAATGGGAGAAAGCCGTGACGCTCTTCCCCGTAATTGACAAAACAAGCCTCTAAAGATGGCTCAATTCGGGTAATGACACCTTTGTAGATATTGCCTTTACGTTGTTCACGTCCGGCAGTTTCGATATCAATATCAATTAATTTTTGGCCATCAACGATGGCAACCCGCAACTCTTCCTGTTGCGTTGCATTAAACAGCATGCGTTTCATAACACTCTCCTCGATGGGAGGCGCATTTGAGCGTCGCAATATGGATGAATGAGTGACCCAAAGGATTAATTCCCCGAGTCAACCGTGAGACAAAGACAAATATTCCTAAAAAGGAAAGACCAATCGTTTAGATTGGTTTACGTCTCACACTAACGCTCGCCACAGAGATTTCCTTAAGCTCTCAATGTAGGCGCTCGCCTAAAAACAGTCATCGCATTCGCGGGTCGCGGCAAATATCACGCCAACCCTGCGCCTCATTAAAACGGGAGAGGGGCAACCCCGGGAGTCTATTAAAGGGCGACTCCAAGCTCCGAATTCCTAAAATCTAGTCTTTCAATAACCTAGATCCTTGATTATATGGCACAAAAGGGTCGACAATCGCTTAATTCGATGAGGAAAACTACTAAGCCCCCCGTAAAAAAGAGTCTTTCTGCTGAGAAGCCCCCTCGGGCAAAGGCATTACAGGCGATTTTCGAGACGATTGGTCCCGAGTTTGCGGGTCAGCGGCTGGATAACTATTTATTACGATGGGCCAAGGGCGTCCCCAAAAGCCACGTCTATCGCATTATTCGATCGGGCGAGGTTCGTATTAATAAAAAGAGGGTCTTACCCAGTTCGCGCCTGACCGAGGGCGATATTGTTCGTTTGCCACCGACCCGTTTGGCAGAGCCATCTAGAACCGGCCACGGAATTTCTCCTAGCAAAGCAAGTCAGCTAGCTGCGGATATCCCCATTCTTTTAGAAGACGAGTATTTGTTGGTGATTGATAAGCCATCGGGTATGGCAGTTCATGGGGGCTCCGGAGTTAGTTTGGGTGCAATTGAATTACTCAGAAAGGCAAGACCTGAGAGTAAGTTCTTGGAGCTTGTACATCGCTTAGATCGAGACACCTCTGGTATTTTGATCTTTGCCAAGAAGAGAAGTGCGCTGCTGGAGATGCACCGTCAAATTCGGGAGGGTTTAACGGATAAGCGCTACCGCTTACTCTCGCATGGTGTGATCAATATTGCTGGAACCAAGCAGTTGAAATATCCACTCCTCAAATATCTTCTTGAAAATGGAGAGCGACGAGTTCGGGTTGATCCAAAAGGGCAAGATAGTCACACCAATCTTCGGGTTACCGAGATTTTCGAAAAAGAAGATGCGAAGTTCACCTTGGCGGAGGCTCAACTCAAGACTGGTCGAACCCACCAAATTCGGGTGCACTTACAAAAAATGGGACATCCCATTATGGGGGATACCAAATACGGTTTGGAATCTGAAGATAAGCGGTTAAGCGTCAAGCAACTGTTTCTCCATGCCCATCTTGCAGTTTTTCAGCATCCCAAAACTCAGGAGAAAATAAGGATTGAAGCGCCTTTGCCAAAACGTTTTCATGATTTCTTGGTCAAATGGGAAAGTAGCTTCTTAAACAAGTCACCATAATTGCGAGCCATATTTGAAAACTAAAGAGAGACGCTATGAATTAATTGTGTGGGATTGGGATGGAACCATCATGGACTCCACACCAACCATTGTTTACTGTATTCAACAAGCGTGCCGCGACTTAAATTTTCCTGTACCTGAAGATTCGATTGCTAGTCATGTTATTGGTTTAGGTGTTCACGATTCATTAAGACGCGTTGTACCGTCGATTGACCCCGCGCATTTCCCTAAATTAGTGGATCGATTTCGTTTTCATTATTTGGCAAAAGATCATGAGCTTCACCTCTTTCAGGGAATGCGTGATCTCTTAGAAGATCTGAAGACCCAAGGTTTTTTACTAGGAGTGGCAACTGGTAAGCCCAGAAGAGGTTTAGATCGATCTCTACGCCATCATCAGCTTGAACATCTTTTTCATGACACGCGGACTGCCGACGAGTCTTTTTCAAAACCACATCCCGGAATGTTGTTGGATCTCTCGGATAGCCTACAAGTACCAGTTCGAAAAATGCTCATGATTGGCGACACAACCCACGATCTTGAGATGGCTCAAGCCGCAGGTGTTGATGGGGTTGCGGTTACCTATGGGGCTCATCCGGCAGATGCTTTGCGCTCTGCAAATTCTTTGGCTTGCTTAGATAATGTTAATCAACTGGCAGATTGGTTGGAAAATAATCTCCATATTTATCAACAGAATGCGACCAATAGTAAAGTGTGATTGATTTAGGTAAGGTAATTTAAATCTATGAATCCAAACCCAGAATCCCCCAAAGCAAATGATCCATGGGAGCGAAATGCTCTAGAGCTCCTGTTGCTTGAGAACCTTAAAGAAAATCGTAAGGCAAGACGCTGGAGAGCTATTTTTCGGATCTTGATCTTAATTGCACTGATTGGATTAATTACACAATTATTTGATATTCGTTTGCCAGGAACCGGCACTAGTGGAAAACATACCGCTCTGGTTAGTATTGAAGGGGAGATTTCTCCGAATTCAATTGCGAATGCGCTGGATATCAACTCGGCCTTGAGCGCTGCTTTTGAAAGTAAAGAGGCGGTTGGAGTCGTTTTGCGAATTAACAGTCCTGGTGGATCTCCAGTACAAGCCGGAATGATTAATGATGAGATCAAACGTTTACGAGGATTGCATCCGGAGAAACCTTTTTATGTTGTTGTCGAAGATGTATGTGCATCTGGCGGCTATTACATTGCGGTTGCCGGCGATAAGATTCTGGTGGATAAGGCTAGTCTTGTGGGTTCGATTGGAGTTGTGATGGGCGGCTTTGGTTTTACAGGTCTGATGGAAAAAATGGGAATTTCAAGGCGCTTGATTACTGCTGGTACTGATAAGGGAATGCTCGATCCGTTTTCTAAAGAGAATCCCAAGCAAGTCGAGATGGTTAAAAAGATGTTGGATGAGATTCATCAACAATTTATTACGGTCGTCAAGCAAGGGCGTGGTGAGCGATTAAAAAATGACCCCGAGATTTTTTCTGGGCGCGTTTGGAATGGTGAGCAAGCCCTGCAACTGGGTTTGGTTGATGGGTATGGAACGGTTGATTCAGTTGCGCGCGATGTATTAAAAACCCCCGATATTGTTGAATACACCTTAAAAGAGAATTTTGCTGAGCGAGTTGCTAAACGCTTTGGTGCCGAAGCGGGTGCCGTAATTAGTAAGGCTTTAATGCGTGGCGCAGAGATGCGTTAGGCTTGCATCAAAAAGATGGCAGGTCGATTTTTAAGTAAATCCTCGATTACTTTTGCATCATTGAGGCGTTTGCGCCATTCCTGAATTGGCGCAGTCCAGATCCACTCACTCGGCAGACTTAAATCAATCGCTAAGCAAAGTTGTGTTTGACCTGAGAGGTGCTCAAGGCAACTTTGCAGCATAGCGACATTTCGGTAAGGTGTTTCAATCCAAATTTGTGTCTCTGCCGTAATTTTGGAACTTTGCTCAAGTTCTTTCAGTTTCTTCGAGCGTTTCGCTAAATCGATTGGCAAATAACCCAAGAAACGAAACTGTTGACCACTTAAGCCGCTTGCCATGAGTCCCAAGAGAATTGAACTCGGCCCAACGAGTGGCTTAACACAAGCGCCCATTTGATGGGCGCAATAAATAATTTCTGCTCCAGGATCAGCAACCCCTGGAACCCCTGCTTCAGAAATGAGTCCCATATTCTCGCCCTTTAATAGAGGGGCTAATAAATCCTGAGGTTTGAGCTTCGATTGATTTTTTGATTGTGTGCCACGCCACTCAGCCATCGACATACTTTGTAAAGAGTGTTGCAAAGGTTCAATTTTATGAACTGCGTTCAAAAAGGCTCGAGTTGTTTTGCTATCTTCCACAATCCAGTTTTTCAATTGGGCGATTTGTTTGAGATTTTCAATTGGCATCACCATTGGTAATTGATGAGCACGATCCATGTCACCAAGTGTGTTTGGAACTAAGTACAAAGTTCCGAGTTTGGATTGCTTAGAACGAGTTGGCATTGGGTATTGAAAAACCTGCCTCACAAAGAAGCGTACACAGGGCAATGAGCGGTAAGCCAATCAGTGCGCTAGGGTCAGTGCTCTCAACTTTTTCTAAAAGAATAATTCCCATACCTTCTGATTTGGCGCTACCGGCGCAGTCATACGGCTTTTCAATGCGAAGGTAGTTATCGAGCACTTCATCAGGAAGCGATCGAAATTGAACCTTAGTCGGAACTTCAAGGGTTTTGCAAAAGTTTGGCCCTAACAGACATAAAGCGGTATGGAAAACTACAGTTTGTCCTTGCATTTGTTTAAGTTGGGCAAACGCACGATCATGGTCACCCGGTTTACCAATGATTTGACCGTGAAGGTCAGCGCTTTGATCGGATCCAATAATCCACGCATCGGAGTGTTGGCTAGAAACCGCTTTCGCTTTTTCGTGGGCAAGACGAAGAGTAAGTGATTGGGGGCTTTCTCCTTGAAGTGGTGTTTCATCGACGTTAGGCGAGATACTCGTAAAGGGGATGCCAAGCCGTTTGAGCAATTGACGTCGGTAGCTAGAGCTAGACGCAAGAATTAAATTCATTGGAGCTGGCATGAGTAAATAATTAATTTGGTGGGGTTCTTAAAAAACTTGTAATAGACTCATTACATTATGGAGCGCAATTCGATCAATTCGATTTATCCTAATTTTGATTTAGCAGTTAATCCTAAATCTTTATCCCGAGTGGATATGTTAGCTCCTGTTTGTTATCAAGGGGAGGGCTTTATTCCTTTGGGCGACTTTCCAAGATTGCAAGCTGAATCCGGCAAGGTCGAGCCAAGTGATGGATTTGATTGTTCGATTTCTGGGAAAAACTTCGGTGATAAGCCGCTCCTTAAAATTAGAATTCAAGGCGGTATGCACCTCGTTTGTCAGCGCTGTTTGCAACCCCTAGCTTTATCGCTGGATATTCAAAAAACCTACGTTTTCTTGAAAACCGAAGAACAAGCCGATCACTTCCCTTTGGATCGGGATGATGAAGAAGCCATGGTTCAGTCAAGCGAATTTGATCTCTTTGCAGCGCTTGAGGATGAGGTTCTGCTTGCCTTGCCCCACGCACCCAAACACCCCGATGGCAAGTGCCAACTTGACCATTCCAATGTGACCCCAGAAAAGCCCAATCCCTTTAAGGTATTGAAAAACTTAAAGAAATAGGCAACTTTTTAGCTTGGAGTAGGGGTTTTTACTGCTTTTTATGTTAGAATTCGCGATCATTTAGGAGTTCATTATGGCCGTCCAACAGAATAAAAAATCACCTTCAAAGCGTGGCATGCATCGTGCCCACGACTTTTTAACCGCCCCAGCGATTGCAGTGGAGTCGACTACTGGTGAGGCGCACCTTCGTCACCACGTTTCCCCAAATGGCTACTACCGTGGTCGTAAGGTAGTTAAAACCAAGAACGACTGATTTTTAGTCATTTCAGCGAAGCGGCTCAGGCCGCTTTTTTCTTAGACACAATCAAGTTGTAAGCAAATTCAATGAGTATCACTCTTGCAGTCGATGCTATGGGAGGGGATTTCGGAGTCAGTACGACGATTCCTGCGTGCTGCGACTTTCTGAGTAATCACTCGGACGCTAACGTGATTGCGGTAGGCAATTCCAAAGCGATTGAAGAAGCAATTCAAAAGTGTCAGCCAGCTTTACTTGAGCGCTTCCAAATTGTTTCTGCTTCCGAAGTTGTTTTGATGGATGACCCCATTGAGATTGCATTACGTCGCAAGAAAGATTCTTCAATGCGCGTTGCCATTGAGCACGTTCAAGAGGGCAAAGCCGATGCCGTTATCTCCGCTGGTAATACGGGCGCTCTGATGGCAATCTCGCGCTATCTTCTAAAAACCCTCGACGGAATTGATCGACCCGCAATCGCAACTGCGATTCCAAACGAGCAGGGAAAAGGCACCACCGTATTAGATCTTGGTGCGAATGCCGATTGTGAGCCAATTCATTTATTGCAGTTCGCACAAATGGCGGATGTGATGTTGCGTGTCGTCAACAACAATCCAAAACCATCGATTGGTTTGCTCAATATTGGCGAGGAAGTGATTAAAGGTAATGAGGTCGTTAAACAAACTGCTGAGTTATTGCGTAATAGCTCGCTGCACTTTTATGGCAATGTGGAAGGTAACGATATTTTCAAAGGCACGACTGATATCGTCGTATGCGATGGCTTTGTAGGGAATGTTGTTTTAAAAGCCAGCGAGGGGTTAGCAAAAATGATGAGCGGTATGATTCGTCAAGAGTTCAGTCGTTCATGGATTACAAAGCTGATGGGGCTTGCTGCCTTAATCCCTTTGGGAAGAGTGCGTCAGCGCGTTGATCACCGTCGCTATAACGGAGCGGTTTTGTTGGGCCTAAAAGGTTGTGTGATTAAAAGCCATGGTTCGGCTGATCGTTTTGCCTTTAAGGTAGCTTTGGAGCGTGCTTATGACGCAGCCAAGAGCCGTATGGTCGACAAGATTGCAGAATCGTTTACTCTGAGGTCTGCATGAGTAAAACAATTTTTTCGCGGGTCGCTGGAACCGGTAGCTATTTGCCTCAGCAAAGACTGACCAACCAAGATTTGGTTGAGCGCCTCGCACGCGAAGGAATTGAAACGAGCGATGAATGGATTAAGACCCGCAGTGGTATTTCAGCAAGACATTTTGCAGCCCCCGATGAGCTAACAAGTGATCTTGCCGTAAAAGCGGCAAAACTTGCACTTGCGGATGCGAAGTGTGAGATCTCTTCGATTGATTTGATCGTATTAGCAACATCAACACCGGATCATCTTGGAGGATTTCCAAGTACTGCGTGCGTTATTCAGGATAAGTTGGGAGCAAACCATGGTTGCGCAGCGTTTGACGTTCAAGCTGTTTGCGCCGGTTTCTCATACGCATTAAGTACCGCAGACGCTTTTATTCGAGCCGGCATGTATCAAAAAGTTTTAGTGATTGGCGCTGAGGTGTTCTCACGTATTCTGGACTTTAAAGATCGGGGTACCTGCGTGTTGTTTGGCGATGGTGCTGGCGCAGTCGTTCTTGAGGCATCTAATGATCCAGGTATTTTGGCGAGTGCGTTACATGCGGATGGAAGTCAACGCGACATTTTGTGTGTGCCAGGTCGTGCAATTTGCGGCGCGATTGAGGGATCGCCTTATCTAAAAATGGATGGTCAGGCGGTATTTAAATTAGCTGTGAAAGTGCTGGAACAGGTTGCTAATGAAGTTTTGGAGAAGGCAAATATGAAACCCGAGCAAATCGACTGGCTTGTTCCGCATCAGGCTAATATTCGGATTATGGAAGGAACGGCTCGCAAAATGGGAATGTCGATGCAAAAGGTGATTGTGACCGTAGCAGAGCACGGCAATACTTCGGCAGCATCGATTCCTCTTGCCTTAGACCACGGTATTCGTAGTGGACAAATTAAACGTGGACAACATGTTCTTCTTGAGGGTGTTGGTGGTGGTTTTGCTTGGGGCGCTGTGATTTTGCGTTACTGATCAATCAAGTGATGAGACTGATATGACATTTGCATTCGTATTTCCTGGGCAAGGTTCCCAATCGGTTGGCATGCTTAATTCGCTTGCGACACGAACCGAAGTTCATGCAACCTTACAAGAGGCATCCGATGCCCTTGGAGAAAATATTGGCAAACTGATTGCAGAAGGTCCTGCTGAAGCTTTAGCTCTTACGACCAATACACAACCGGTGATGCTGACCGCAGGTGTGGCTTGCTATCGAGCATGGCTTGCCTCAGGCGGCCCCAAGCCTAGCTTTGTTGCGGGCCATAGCCTTGGAGAATATTCTGCGCTTGTAGCTGCGGGGGTCATTCGATTCAAAGACGCGGTTCCATTGGTTCGCTTTCGTGCGCAGGCAATGCAAACCGCTGTTCCGGTTGGATCTGGGGGAATGGCAGCAATCTTAGGCTTAGATGATCAGAAAGTAATTGAGGTCTGTGCAGCCGCAAGTCTTGAGTCTAAAAAGATTGTGGAAGCAGTTAACTTTAATGCCCCCGGGCAAATAGTCATTGCTGGTGCCAGTGAAGCAGTTACTAAAGCTTGTGAGATGCTAAAGGCCGCTGGAGCAAAGCGTGCTTTGCCGCTCCCAGTATCAGCTCCATTTCATTCTTCATTACTGCAGCCTGCCTCTGAGAAATTAAAAACCTACCTAGAGAACATTGAGTTTCATGCTCCATGTATTCCGGTGATTAATAATGTGGATGTCAGTGTTCTTGATAACCCAGCCGCGATTAAAGATGCTTTAGTCCGACAGGCTGCAAAACCAGTGCGCTGGCAGGAAACGATCAAAGCTATTTCTGCTCGCGGTATTAAACAAGTGGTGGAATGCGGTCCAGGCAAAGTGTTAGCCGGACTCACAAAACGCATCGATGATCAATTACAAGGTTTAGCGATTACCGATGAAGCAAGTTTGATGGATGCGCTTGCGCAATTAAAATCCTAAAAAGTAAATAACAATTAAATCAAAGAGACACTCATGAACTTAGATTTAAAAAACCAAGTTGCATTAGTAACTGGCGCCTCTCGTGGAATTGGTCAAGCAATTGCGCAGGAACTTGCACAATGCGGCGCTACCGTGATTGGCACTGCAACTACAGATTCTGGTGCTGCTGCAATTGGCGAGAGACTCAAAGCGCATGGCGGAGTAGGTCGGATGCTGAATGTTACCGACACATCTGCTTGTGAAGCAATGATTGACAGTATTGTTAAGGAGTTTGGACGAATTGATATTTTGGTCAACAATGCCGGAATCACAAAAGATCAATTGGCAATGCGCATGAAAGAGGATGAGTGGTCAGACGTGATCGCAACTAATCTAAGCGCTGTATTTAAGTTATCTCAAGCTGTCCTGCGTCCAATGATGAAGGCTCGTAATGGCCGCATTATTAATATCACCTCGATTGTTGGTCACATGGGTAACGCGGGTCAGACAAATTATGCTTCGGCAAAAGCAGGAGTTGCTGGTATGACTCGTGCACTAGCGCGTGAGATCGGTAGTCGTAACATCACGGTTAACTGCGTAGCCCCCGGTTTTATTGATACCGATATGACACGCGCTTTAAGTGAGGAGCAGCAAAATAGTCTGAAAGCGAATATACCGTTGGCACGTTTGGGTACCCCTGAGGATGTGGCGCAAGCAGTCGCTTTCTTGGCTTCTCCAGCCGCCTCTTACATCACTGGAAATACCCTGCACGTCAATGGCGGCCTATATCTGGCTTGATTCTTTTGCCAAATTGAGATATTTGCTAACAAACTGATAAAATCCTGTAATTCGTTTTAACAAGTCCCGGAGGGAATGAATGGACAACATCGAACAACGCGTTAAGAAAATTGTGGCTGAGCAGTTAGGCGTGCCAGAAGCAGACATCAAAAATGAGTCTTCTTTTGTGAACGACCTCGGCGCAGACTCTCTTGACACTGTTGAATTAGTAATGGCTCTTGAAGATGAGTTTGGAATCGAGATTCCTGACGAAGAGGCTGAAAAAATTACTACTGTGCAGCTTGCGATCGATTTCGCAAAAACGAAAGCTGGACAGGCTTAATCCTCTCTATTTAGGCTAAGTCGTGCCCGCATTACAACAGCCACGTCGCGTGGTGGTCACCGGCTTAGGTCTGATTTCACCAGTAGGTAATTCGGTAGCGTCCGCATGGGATAACCTCGTAGCGGGCCGCACCGGTATTGCTACGATTACCAAGTTCGATCATTCAGCGCTAAGCGTGCATTTTGCGGGTGAAGTAAAAGGCTTTAACGTCGAAGACTACATTTCTGCAAAAGAAGCCCGTCACATGGATACCTTTATCCATTACGGTATTGCTGCGGGTACTCAAGCGATTAAAGATAGCGGTATTGAAGTAACTGAGCAAAATTCAGAGCGCATTGGTGTGTTGGTCGGCTCTGGTATCGGCGGTCTGCCGATGATCGAGGAAACGAATGCCGAGTTACTCTCGCGTGGCCCACGGCGGATTTCGCCATTCTTTGTGCCTGGCTCAATCATTAATATGATCTCAGGTCACCTGAGTATTTTGTTTAACCTCAAAGGGCCTAATGTGGCTGCTGTCACCGCATGCACCACTGGATTACACAGTATTGGTTTGGCAGCACGACTCATTCAGTATGGCGATGCAGATGTGATGATTGCGGGAGGCGCTGAGTCCACGATTTCTGCGCTAGGTGTTGGTGGTTTTGCTGCAGCCCGAGCATTGTCAACTCGTAATGATGATCCAGCGACCGCATCACGTCCATGGGATAAAGATCGTGATGGCTTTGTTTTGGGTGAAGGCGCTGGCGTCTTAGTACTCGAAGAGTATGAGCATGCAAAAGCGCGCGGTGCAAAAATTTATGCCGAACTGTGCGGTTTTGGAATGAGTGGTGATGCTTATCATATGACCGCTCCCAATATGGATGGTCCTAAACGTTGCATGGTTAACGCAATGCGGGATGCTGGTATTAATCCCGACCAAATTCAATATGTGAATGCCCACGGTACCTCAACCCCGTTAGGGGATAAGAATGAGACCGATGCGATCAAGGCGGCTTTGGGTGATCATGCCAAAAAGGTCGTGGTGAACTCGACGAAGTCGATGACTGGCCATTTGCTGGGTGGTGCCGGAGGCTTAGAGTCGGTGTTCACCGTTCTTGCATTGCACCATCAAAAATCACCCCCAACTATCAATATCTTTAATCAAGATCCTGAGTGCGACCTTGATTACTGTGCCAATGCGGCTCGAGACCTAAAGATTGACTATGCCGTCAAAAACAACTTCGGATTTGGGGGTACCAACGGTACCTTGATATTTGGCAAAAAGCCCTAATATTGTTGTTATCGAAACCCTTGGATTGAGCTTGCTCAAATCTTTATGAAAAAAATTCTATTACTTGTTTTTTCTGCCCTTCATTTGGGTATTTTGTCGTTTGCACCGAATGCATACTCGCAATCAAATACCCAGCCTCCCCGGGTAGCGCTGCCGGATTTTGTTGATTTGGTTGAAAAGGCAAGTCCTGCCGTTGTTAATATCCGAACTACAGAACGTATCGCGAATCCACAGGCTCAAGGAGGTGTACCAGGCATTCCTGATGAGCAGGCGGAGTTCTTCAGACGTTTCTTTGGAGTTCCTCTGCCTGGAGCTCCAAATACTCCCCGAGGTCAAGGAAATCGCCGTGGCCCCGAAGAAATTGAACGTGGTGTTGGATCAGGATTCATTATTGATGCCAATGGCGTTGTATTGACCAACGCTCACGTGGTTGAGGGCGCAACTACAATCTATGTCACCTTAACGGATAAACGTGAGTTCAAGGCAAAACTGTTAGGTGCGGATAAGCGAACCGATTTAGCAGTGTTAAAAATTGATGCGACTGGCTTGCCAAGATTGCCCTTGGGCGATTCTTCGAAGGTGAAGGTTGGTGAATGGGTGGTTGCGATTGGATCGCCGTTTGGTCTTGAGAATACGGTGACTGCAGGTATTGTTTCGGCAAAGAGCCGTGACACCGGTGATTACTTACCTTTTATTCAAACGGACGTAGCCGTAAACCCCGGTAATTCTGGTGGCCCGCTATTGAATACGGCAGGTCAGGTGATTGGAATCAATTCTCAAATCTTTAGTCGCTCTGGCGGTTACATGGGAATCTCGTTCGCAATCCCAATTGATGAAGCAATTCGGGTAGCCGATCAGTTACGCACTACCGGTCGTTTGGTTCGTGGCCGAATTGGTGTAGCGATTGGTGAGATCAATAAGGAAGTTGCTGAAAGTCTTGGTTTAGGAAAACCTCGCGGCGCGTTCGTACGTAACGTCGAGCCAGGTGCCCCAGCTGCTAAGGGCGGAATCGAGTCAGGCGATGTGATTTTGAGCTTTAATGGTCGCGATATTAATAAATCGACCGATTTACCTCGTATCGTTGGTGAAACCAAACCCGGCACATCTGCAACCGTGAAGGTTTGGCGTAAGGGCAATACTCGTGATTTAACAGTGGTAGTAGCCGATGCTGAACCAGAAAAAACAGCTGCTCGTAAGCCCGATACTCCCTCTCCTCAAGCTGGAACTGCTAACAGGTCCTTAGGAATTAGCGTGAGTGAGTTGTCGGAGGCAAAAAATAAAGAGGTAGGTGGTAAAGGTGGCGTTGAAATTACTAATGTAGGCGAGGGTGCTGCTGCGCGGGCTGGCCTTCGAGTGGGTGATGTGATTGTTCGGATTGGCGACTCCGATGTGACTGGGATTAAGCAATTTGAGAATGTCACTAAAGCTTTGGATCCCAATAAGTCGGTTCCAGTGTTTGTCAGACGGGGCGACGCTACGATTGTGGTGCCGATTCGTCCATCCCAAAAGTAATCAACGAGCTCCTTCAATAGCCCTAAATCACCGGGGTGTCCAAATGGGCACCCCGTTGTTTTTATGGACTATTTTTCCTCATGATTGAACGAAATCAGGCATTTGACCTGTCCCATTACAATATTGGCAAGAGACACCTTATTGCAGCGCATCAATGTGTTGCGTTGCGACAAGGCGTTTTATCAATCCCTTTTAATAAACGCCAATGGATCACATCCGGAATTTCTCCATCATTGCCCATATTGATCATGGCAAATCCACCCTTGCCGATCGAATTATTCAGCTATGTGGCGGGCTATCTGATCGCGAGATGGAAGAGCAGGTTCTTGATTCGATGGATATTGAGCGCGAGAGAGGAATTACTATCAAGGCTCAAACCGCGGCTCTGACCTATCGATCTAAGGATGGCAAAACATACAACCTCAATTTAATTGATACCCCAGGTCATGTGGATTTCTCTTACGAGGTCAGTCGTTCTTTATCTGCTTGTGAAGGTGCTTTACTCGTTGTTGATGCTAGTCAGGGTGTTGAGGCGCAAACGGTTGCAAATTGTTATACCGCGACTGAACTCGGTGTTGAGGTTATTCCAATTCTTAATAAGATCGATTTGCCATCTGCCGATCCCGAGACAGCTAAAAAAGAAATTGAAGATGTCATCGGCATTGATGCAAGTGATGCGGTTACATGTTCGGCAAAAACTGGTTTAGGGGTTGCTGATGTTTTAGAAGAAATGATTCAGAAGGTTCCGCCTCCTAAAGGCGATGCAAGCGCACCCTTACAAGCCTTAATTATTGATTCTTGGTTTGATAATTATGTTGGAGTGGTGATGTTGGTTCGGGTCGTGAACGGCACTCTTAAACCCAAAGACAAAATTTTGTTAATGGCTACTGGCTCCACTCATTTGGTCGAGCAGCTTGGAGTATTTACTCCTAAGTCGGTCTCGAAGACCGAACTATCTGCGGGTGAGGTGGGATTTGTTATCGCTGGAATTAAGGAACTCAAAGCCGCGAAGGTTGGCGATACCGTAACGCATGCCTCTGGGCAGCAAGGGCGCACACCTGCTCCGGCACCGCTGCCTGGTTTTAAGGAAGTGAAGCCCCAAGTGTTTGCCGGCCTCTATCCAGTTGAGGCCAATCAGTACGATGCTTTGCGCGAATCCTTAGAGAAGCTCAAACTCAACGATGCTTCCTTGCAGTTCGATCCCGAAGTATCACAGGCACTTGGTTTTGGATTTCGGTGCGGTTTCTTAGGCTTATTGCATATGGAAATTGTGCAAGAGCGGCTTGAGCGCCAATTCGATATGAGCTTGATTACAACTGCGCCTACCGTGGTCTATCAAGTACAGCAGCGTGATGGCAGCACAGTTGTTGTTGACAACCCCTCCAAGATGCCAGATCCCAGCAAGATTGAAAGCATTCTTGAGCCAATTGTGACCGTGAATCTCTACATGCCACAAGAGTATGTGGGTTCTGTGATTACCCTGTGTACCGGCAAGCGTGGTATTCAAACCAATATGACCTATTTGGGTCGTCAGGTCCAATTAACGTATGAGTTACCAATGGCTGAGATCGTGTTGGATTTCTTTGATCGCTTGAAATCAGTCTCGCGAGGTTATGCCTCAATGGATTATGAGTTCAAGGAGTATCGACCTGCAGATGTGGTGAAGGTAGATATTTTGATAAATGGTGATCGAGTCGATGCCTTATCGATCATCGTTCATCGCAGTAACAGCCAAAGCAGAGGACGCGAAGTAGTTGCTAAGATGCGCGGAATTATTCCAAGGCAAATGTTTGATGTTGCTATTCAGGCAGCGATCGGCAGCAATATCATTGCGCGCGAGAATGTAAAAGCCCTCCGTAAAAACGTTTTGGCGAAATGCTATGGCGGCGATATCACCCGAAAACGCAAGTTACTTGAAAAGCAAAAAGAGGGCAAAAAGCGCATGAAGCAAGTTGGTAATGTCGAGATTCCTCAAGAAGCATTCTTAGCTATTTTGCAAGTGGAGGAAAAATGAACTTTGCTTTGATCCTCTTCATCCTCTCCGTCATTACCGGAATTGCTTGGATTGCCGATAAGCTTTATTTCGCTCCTCAACGTAAGGCGGCCGGTATCGAACGGATGCCACTTTGGCTTGAGTATTCCGCCAGTTTCTTCCCAGTTATTTTGGCAGTGTTCCTGCTCCGCTCTTTTTTAATTGAGCCCTTTAAGATTCCGTCGGGTTCAATGATTCCTACCTTGCAAATCGGTGACTTCATTGTTGTTAACAAGTACACCTATGGAATTCGCTTACCAGTGATTAATAAAAAGATCATCGATGTTGGTACTCCCAAACGCGGCGATGTTGTGGTCTTTCGCTACCCCAAAGATGAATCCGTCGACTACATTAAGCGTGTTATCGCAATTCCTGGGGATGAAATCCTATACGAGGATAAAAAAGTAACAATCAATGGCAAGCCGCTTCTATATGCCGGAGGGGATCCTTATCTTGATCCTGAGAGCATGCGTTATGCAAAGTTATTTCAAGAAAGCTTTCCTGCCGATCTGGGTGGTAACCGTCATGAGATTTTGAATGATCCTGATCGCAGTTCGATTTATCAAGCCGAGCGTTTTCCAGGAGTGGAGTATTGCCAATACCTTGGAACAGCGATGCGTTGCAAAGTGCCTGCTGGTAACTATTTTGTAATGGGCGATAACCGTGACAACAGTTTAGATTCAAGATTTTGGGGTTTTGTTCCGGATCAAAATTTAGTTGGAAGAGCTTTCTTTATCTGGCTCAATATTGGCTCACTCGGACGAATTGGTAGCTTTCAGTAAACCATGAACGCCCGCGCAACCATCGATCTTGGACCATTACAAGATCGTCTTTCGTATCAGTTCAAAAAACCGGATTTATTAAATCAGGCCCTGACCCATCGCAGCCACAGTAAACGTAATAACGAGCGACTTGAGTTTCTGGGTGATTCAGTGTTGAACTGTGTAGTTGCAGAAATTCTGTATGAGCGCTATTCCGATCTAGACGAGGGCGATCTCTCACGTGTACGCGCAAATTTAGTGAAGCAACAAGCACTCTATGAAATCGCTCAAGCCTTGAGCTTGTCAGACTATCTTAAATTAGGTGAGGGTGAACTGAAGAGTGGTGGCTTTAGAAGGCCATCGATATTAGCGGATACCCTTGAAGCTCTTGCAGGCGCTATCTTTCTCGATGGTGGATTTGAAGCCGCAAAAGCAAGTTTGCGCAAACTCTATTCCAGCATTTTGCAAAATGTTGATCCGAAGACCCTTGGTAAGGATGACAAAACCTTGTTACAAGAGTATTTGCAAGGATTTCAGCTACCTTTACCAAACTACAACGTAGTTGCAACCACAGGCGCTGCTCACAATCAACAATTTGAAGTCGAATGCATGATTCCAAACCTCAAGGTAAGTGTGAAAGGTGAAGGCGCTTCACGCCGAGCTGCAGAACAAGTTGCCGCAAAACTAGCTTTAATTGCTGTACAAAAAGCATTACCGCAAGAAACCCGAAAACCCAAGAAAACGCGCGCATCCAAAAAGAAATCGACGAAAGCCGATTCGGGTAAAGGGCAATTACCTCTTAAGCTGAAGGATTAGACGTGTTTAGGTGCGGCTCGATCGCATTGGTTGGACGACCCAATATGGGTAAATCAACCCTTTTGAATGCACTGGTTGGTCAAAAAATCAGTATTACATCGCGCAAACCGCAAACTACCCGATATCGGATTGCTGGTATTCAGACCCGTGAAAATGCCCAATTTATTTTTGTTGACACACCGGGATTTCAGACGCGGGTGATGAACACCCTGAATCAAACTCTTAATCGAACCGTCACTAGCACTTTGGCTGATGTGGATGTGATTTGCTTCATCGTTGAAACAGGATATTGGGGCGCAGATGATGTCAAGGTATTACGTTTATTACCCAGTGATAAACCCGTGTTATTGATTGCGAATAAATTAGATCTGTTTGCATCTCGCTTTGATAGTCCGCAGGAGCGTGATGCAGCTCTATTTGAATTTATGGCAACAATGGCAGAGCCATGGGGAAAAATTGCTCAACAAACGAAAGGTTGCGGAGCAGAAGTTCTGCACTCTCCAGACAATACCTTTGCCGAAGTAATTCCCATGAGTGGAAAAAGTAAAGACGATGTCAGCCGTCTATTGGATGTGATCGAAGAATATCTTCCTGAGGGTGAGGCAATTCATGATGCTGAAGCTTTAACCGATCGGAGTGAGCGGTTTATGGCGGCCGAGATTTTGCGCGAGAAAGTATTTCGGTATACCGGTGATGAATTACCCTACTCGAGTTCGGTTGTGATTGATCAATTTAAGCTTGATGGCGCCATGCGCCGGATTGCTGCCACCATCTTGGTAGATCGTGACAGTCACAAAGCGATGATTATTGGACAAAAAGGTGAGCGCTTAAAAAAGATCTCTACCGAAGCTAGATTGGATATGGAAAAACTTTTTGATGGCAAAGTTTTCCTGGAGACTTGGGTCAAGGTCAAACGCGGTTGGGCCGATGATCTCGCTGAATTACGTGCGCAGGGTTTGGAATAAATGGCTGGGACTCGCGTATTTGATGAGCCTGGATTTGTGCTTCACAGCATTCCATACAAAGAGACCAGTCTGATTCTGGATGTTTTTACCCGATCGCATGGGCGCCTAGCCTTAATTGCCAAGGGTGCTAAACGACCTCATTCGAGTTTACGCCCAGTGCTCCAACGTTTTCAGCCTTTATTGATTTCTTGGACAGGAAAGTCTGAGCTTCGTACCTTAACAAAGTCCGAGTGGGTTGGTGGGTCGCCATCTTTAGTAGGGGACGCTCTGTTATGTGGGTTTTATCTCAATGAGCTTCTAGTCAAGTTTTTGGCAAGAGAGGATGCTTATGAGTCTTTGTATGACCAATATGTAAACACTGTGTATGCCCTTTCTCAAATTGATCAATCGGGGGCAACGATTGAGCAGACCCTGCGACCATTTGAGTTAGGGCTGTTGCGTGAAACCGGATATGCTGCAGCGCTAGATCATTGCGTTGAAACAAAGTCCCAGCCAGTATCGAGTGAGCGCTATGTCTATCAACCGGAAAAAGGGATCCGGCCGTGGCAACCCGATGATCCAAGCCATTGGCCCGTGATGGATGGGTCGGCATTAAATGCTATGGCACAGGGCGATTTCACTTCATCCGAAACTCTATCCCAGAGTAAACAGCTCATGCGCTTTCTGCTGAGTATTCATTTACAAGATCAGTCATTAACAACTCGACAGATTCTGATCGATCTCAAAAAAATCTAGATACTACCGAAAGCTTTAATATTAGTCATGGCTCGACTGGAACTCGGTATCAATATTGATCATGTTGCAACCTTACGTAATGCAAGGGGCACCTCTTATCCGGACCCAATTGCAGCGGCTCAGTTAGCCGAAGAAGCGGGTGCCGACCTAATTACTTTGCATTTACGTGAGGATCGTCGTCATATTAAGGATGCCGATTTATTTGCCTTGCGGCCTTTGATTCAGACACGCATGAATCTTGAGTGTGCAATTACCCCTGAGATGCTCGAAATCGCCGTCAAAGTAAAACCCCACGATGTTTGTTTGGTTCCTGAAAAGCGAACCGAAATTACAACAGAGGGTGGTCTTGATGTGTTGGGCCACTATGATCAAGTTCAAGCTGCTGTAGAACAACTGAAGTCAGCAGGAATCAGAGTTTCTCTCTTCATTGACCCCGATATAGGTCAAATCGATGCTGCTAAAAAAGTGGGCGCTAGTGTGATTGAGCTCCATACAGGGGCCTATGCAGATGCTGACCTCACTACAAAAAATCAAGAGTTACTCAGAATTCAGAGGGCTGCTCAATATGCCAAATCATTGGGTTTTAGAGTGAATGCGGGTCATGGCTTAAATGAAGAGAACGTCACTTTAATTGCTCAGATCCCAGAAATTAGTGAACTCAATATTGGTCACGCCATTATTGCAACGGCAGTTTTTAAAGGACTGCGAACTGCTATACAAGATATGCGCAAACTCATGGATAAGGCTCGCTCATCGTGATTATTGGAGTTGGAACTGATCTATTGCAAATAAACCGCTTACAGGCGGCGTATGAGCGAACTAATGGACGCTTAGCCCAACGAATCTTGGGCGATGAGGAGTATGCGGTTTTCCAACACCGACTGCAACGTAATCAGAAACGAGGGATTGCATATTTGGCAACCCGTTTTGCAGCCAAAGAGGCTTTTTCCAAAGCGATAGGCCTTGGTATGCACACACCGATGACTTGGCGTTCATTGCAAACCTTAAATGAACCGAGTGGCAAGCCTTACACCAAATATTCTGGAGCTCTATTGCAATTTATGGAAGAAAAAGACTGGCATGCGCATGTAACCGTTACTGACGAGCAGGAGATGGTGCTGGCTTTTGTGATTGTGAGTTATGGCAGACCCATTGTGAGCACGTTTGATCCACAAAACTATATCGGTTAGTTAAAACATGAATCAATCCAATCAAGTGAAGCTAAACCCCGGCCCGATTATTTTGGATGTTGAGGGGCCTACGCTCCAAAAGAGTGACATCAAACGAATTGCTCATCCAATGACCGGCGGCGTGATTTTGTTTGGTCGCAATTTTGTATCCAGGCAACAATTAATCACACTGACTCAAGCCATAAAAAAGGTTCGCTCCGATGTTTTGATCTGTATTGATCATGAGGGCGGAAGGGTTCAACGGTGCCGACAGGATGGCTTTACCCACCTACCTGCGATGCGTCGCTTGGGAGAGATGTGGTCTAAAGGACCTAAGTCTACTGAATCTGCTATTACAGCCATGAAAGCCGCAACTGCTTGTGGTTATGTACTTGCTGCCGAGCTTCGAGCCTGTGGAGTTGACTTTAGTTTTACACCGGTCTTAGATCTAGATTACGGCAATAGTAGCGTGATTGGGGACAGATCTTTTCATCGCCAGCCTGAGATTGTTTTTGCACTAGCAAAGAGCCTTCATGAAGGTTTGCGTTTGGCTGATATGGCTAATTGTGGCAAGCATTTTCCGGGGCATGGCTGGGCTGCCGCTGATTCTCATATTGCTGTTCCAGTGGATGAGCGCAATCTGAAAACGATCGAAAAAGATGATATGAAACCTTATGAATGGCTTGATCTTAGTCTCGCATCGATCATGCCAGCACATGTGATTTACCCCAAGATTGATTCATTACCTGCTGGGTTTTCCAAGAAATGGTTGCAAAAAATTTTGCGTAAACAATTAGGATTTACTGGTGTGATCTTCAGCGATGATTTGTCGATGGAAGGCGCTAGTGTTGCGGGAGATGTCGTGCAGGGTGCCGAACTGGCATTGCAGGCGGGTTGCGATGCTGTACTAATCTGTAATCGCCCAGATCTTGCTGATCAACTACTAAACAAGTTAAAGATTAGTAAAACTAAGACAAAAGAGTCAGCAGGGCGATTACGAAAGTTATTGCCGAAGACTTCATTCCTAAGTTGGAATGAATTACAGCATCAGGCAGAGTATTTGCATGCCAAGGATTTATTAAAAACCCTTGGCTTGATTCATTAATTAATTGGCGCGGCTACGATACTCGCCGGTGCGTGTATCAATCTCAATCTTGTCGCCGGTATTGCAAAACAGGGGAACCTGAATTTCAAAACCAGTTGCAATTTTTGCACTCTTGAGTACTTTGCCCGAGCTTGTATCGCCTTTAACTGCTGGCTCGGTGTAAGTAATTTCACGAACCACAGAGGTTGGTAGTTCAACCGAGATAGCACGACCGTCATAAAACACAACTTCCACTGCCATGCCTTCTTCAAGGTAATTGAGCGCATCACCCATATTGTCTTTTTCAACTTCGTATTGGTTGTAATCACCATCCATGAAGGTATACATTGGATCGGCAAAATAGGAATAAGTGCATTCTTTCTTTTCTAGAATCACAACATCAAACTTGTCGTCCGCTTTGTATACGCCCTCATTGGGGGCAGAGGTCAACAGATTTTTGTATTTCATTTTGACCACAGCAGAGTTGCGACCCGAGCGGCTGTATTCGTGTTTTTGGACCACCATAGGGTCACCGTTGATCATGACAACATTACCAACACGAAGTTCTTGTGCGATTTTCATAATTATTCCTAAGCGTTACTAATTTTGGGGCAATTAAGCCCATAGACGTAAACCCAGCATTTTAACCTTTTGTAGGTTTAGCTGACAAACCGAAGTAATCTGGCAGCCAAGCCGCCGTCCGCCTGTTCCTGAAGAATCTGGTCTCGCCAGTCTTTTGCATGGCCTTCCCATGCATTACGGTATGACCACCATTGCTGGGGATCACCCCAGTTCATTGCTTGATGAATGATTTGTTTTAACTCAGGGGCGGTACTCTTCAAATAAAGATTGAGGAAGGCATCCAGTTTGACTGTATGGGCACCATCATCCTGAGGGTAGATGTTCCATAGAAATGGTTTACCGGCAAGCTGAGCTCGAATAAATGAGTCCTCGCCACGCACAATATTAAGATCGCATTGAGAGAGTAGCCAGTCATAGTCATCCTGTGGGATGAAGGGCATCGAAATTAAATTGAGGTTTGTCCAGGATTGCTGTTGTAATTGCAATAGCTCTGCATTTCCAAAAGCCAGTAGAACATCACAGGAAGCATTGAGTTGATTGAGGCCATCCAGCCATGATTTGATCGGGGCTCCTGGGTAGGAGAAGACGCTGATCTTGACTGAATCAGCTTTACATTGATTCCAGATTGGTACAAGACTGGTCGGTACTTGAGATTGGGGTGATGGGATAGGATCAAGTAGGAGCCCTCCGGTATTTTCTTGAAAGCCAGGGAAAAAGAAATATTTTTGTAAGCCATGCCCTTGGGGAGATGGCTTGCCATGAAAGTCTGCCACCCAAGGTTCGGCACTGAGATATTCCAAATTAATCAGGATTGGTTTTTGGGGTGCAATCAGAAGATTCTGAAGGTAACGATCTGGCAGTTCGCACGAGAAAGCCTGAATGACAACATTGGGTGGATCAACTGGGTGGCGCGTATTTTGATAACTTGCTTCCCACGGTAGCACCTCAATATTCTTCGTATTGGTGACCCCCATCATCAATAGTTTGAGGGTATGCAGATCATCGCAAAATAGGCGTATATTTTGGTGATGTTGATTTGCAAGCGATCGGGCTAGGCGCCAACATACACCGGCGTCACCATAGTTATCGATAATTTGGCAGAAAATATCCCAACGCATGACAAATTCGTTCTCTGAATCCTTACAAAAAGACTTAAAAGGTTTGCCTGGCTTACCAGGGGTCTACCGTTTTTTTGATGAAGCAAGCCATATCTTATATGTTGGCAAAGCGAAGGACTTAAAGAAACGAGTGAGTAGTTATTTTCAACGCAATAATCATTCACCCCGAATCGAACGCATGGTGGGTCGCATCGTGCGCTTTGAAATCACGGTGACACGAACAGATTTCGAGGCTTTAATCCTCGAAAACAATCTCATAAAAGAGTACAACCCACCATTTAATATTTTGTTTCGAGACGATAAGTCTTACCCGTATTTAATGTTGACAGGGCATGAGTTTCCTCGATTAGCTTCCTATCGCGGCAAGATTGACCGAAGAAATCGTTACTTTGGCCCCTTTCCAAATTCGTGGGCAGTTCGTAATAGCGTACAGATCTTGCAAAAGGTATTCCGGTTACGTACCTGCGAGGACACCATTTTTCGTAATCGAAGTCGCCCATGCTTACTTCATCAAATTCATCGCTGTAGTGCTCCTTGTGTGGGTAAATTAACCAAAGAACAATACGCCCAAGATGTCAATCAAGCGCTGCGATTTCTAGAGGGCAATCATCGCGTAGTGCTATCAGAACTTGAGCAGGAGATGGAATCGCATAGCGCTGCATTAGAGTTTGAGATGGCAGCAATGATTCGTGACCGAATTGCTGATCTCTCTAACATATTGCAGCAACAGGCGATGGATGTGGTTGCCGACGGGGAGGGTGATGTGGATATTTTGGCTGCCGCTGAGATCGATGGTCACATTTGCGTCAATTTAGCGATGGTTCGGGGAGGGCGTCACCTGGGGGATCGTGCTTACTTTCCGAAGGGCCTTCGAACAAATTCAGAGGACACAAAAGATCTTCAATTGATTTTGGAGACTTTCATTCAGCAGCACTATTTATTTGCCGAACAGCAGTCAGATACTGCTGTGCTAACCCCTCCGGTCTTAATTACGAATGTGCCTTTAAAAGGTGATAGCGCAGAAAGTTTATTAAGTGTGCTGAAAGAACATTCATCACGTGCAATCCAGTTTTTACATCAACCACAAGGACAGCGAAAGCATTGGTTGGCGATGGCAGAGGGTAATGCAAAAATTGCGTTATTGCGCCGAATTGCTGAAACAGGTGGACAACTTGCTCGAGTTCGAGCTTTAGTAGACACGCTTAATATTGATCTAGAGCAGTTAGATCAACTCCGAATCGAATGTTTTGATATCAGCCATACCTCCGGTGAGGCAACTCAGGCCGCATGTGTTGTTTTCGCTAAGAATGAGATGCAGCCATCCGAATATCGGCGTTTTAATATTTCGGGAATTACGCCTGGTGATGACTATGCAGCAATGCAACAGGTCTTACAACGCCGTTATGCAAATTATCAAGAACTACCAGCTGATAAATTACCGCAGCTTGTTTTGATTGATGGTGGCAAAGGCCAGGTCGAGATTGCGCGCAAGGTATTTAGTGAGTTGGGTATGGATATCAATTTGATTGTTGGCGTTGCGAAAGGGGAAGATCGTAAAGTCGGTTTGGAAACTCTCGTGTTTGCCGATGATCGTGATCAGATCCAACTCGGTCATGAAAGCCAAGCATTGATGTTGATTGCGCAAATTCGGGATGAGGCTCATCGTTTTGCGATAACTGGCATGAGAGCTAAACGTTCGAAAGCAAGAACCGTATCGCGCCTCGAAGAGATGGAAGGTATTGGTGCCAAACGCAGGCAAAAACTATTGGCACGCTTTGGTGGATTAAAGGGTGTGGCTAATGCGACTGTTGAAGAATTGGCAAGCGTTGAAGGAATTTCTAGAACGCTTGCGGAGCAAATTTATCGTCAATTGCATTAATCTAAAAATTAGCATTTAAATCGTTTATTCTTTGGCAATGCCATTTAATCTACCCATCGCACTAACTTGGCTTCGCGTTGCCGCGATTCCATTGTTAGTGGGAATTTTTTATTTACCCAATGGATGGCTATCAACCGAAGAAAAAAACACATTTGCAACCATTCTTTTTGTATTTGCTGCAATTACGGATTGGCTTGACGGTTTTCTAGCGCGGCGTATGAAGCAGGAATCTGCGTTTGGGCAATTCTTAGACCCCGTTGCTGATAAATTAATCGTAGCAGCAGCATTATTGGTGTTGCTGAATTTAGATCGGGTTCAAGCGTGGGTTGCTCTGGTCATCATCGGTCGAGAAATCACGATCTCTGCTTTGCGAGAGTGGATGGCTCAAGTGGGGGCATCTCGAAGCGTAGCGGTGCATATGGTTGGAAAATTAAAAACCACAGCGCAACTCATCGCCATTCCCTTTCTTCTTTTTAATGGGGATTTATTCGGAATCAATAGCGCCATGCTAGGTACATGGCTAATTTGGATTGCTGCATTCCTGACGCTATGGTCCATGTTTTATTACTTACAAAAAGCGTTACCGCAATTGACCAATCGGCCTTAAATGCTTGAATTTCAAGCTTTACAGCCCCAGCCCTGAATCTTTGCTAAACTGTCGATCCTGTATTGCGGGAATAGCTCAGTTGGTAGAGCGCAACCTTGCCAAGGTTGAGGTCGCGAGTTCGAGCCTCGTTTCCCGCTCCATATTTGCCGGGAAGCCCCTAAAGCTTCCCTTTTTGTTTCAGGTGGAGTTTGGTTTAATACGAAACAACAAAAGGGCGCGTTGGCCGAGTGGTTAGGCAGGAGCCTGCAAAGCTTCGTACGGGGGTTCGATTCCCTCACGCGCCTCCAAAAACCCCTAGCTTGACGAATATTAGCGCTGCCCTAAAATCAGGTTATTACCCATAATTCATTGGAATCGGCCATGAACCAATTGATCACCAAATCCAAATTACTCGTAATTATTTCTGCTTTGATGCTAGGCGCATGCGCAACTGGTGACAGCCCTACAGGTACGCAAGAAGAAATTAATCAAATCCAATCGCAGTTATTGGGTGACATGCCTTTGCCTGCGGGCGCGAAAATTATGGGATCGGATTCTTTGATTATTGGTCGTGGTGATGGTTGGGTAGGCCGTGTCAACATCAGCGCATTGCAGGGCGCTACTGACGTGTATGCATTCTTTCAGTCGGAATATCCAAAAGCAGGCTGGACAACGGTTACGGCAACAAAAGCTAAAACCAGTTTCTTAGTCTTTACCAAAGGCGATCGTACTTGCGCGGTAGAGATTAACGAGGGTTCTCTCACAGGTCCAAAATCGATTATCACAATCACCTCGTCGCCTAAAAATGCGAACGTGATTGCGCCAACACGCAAGCCTTAAAGATTCTGCAGAGTTAAATACCGTTTGTGCGGATTAAGCCAACAGCTTGCCCTTCCAGGGCAAAGTTGGTATCGGCTTTAACAATCAAGTTTTTGAAGTCAGGATTTTCGGCCTGAAGTTCAATGAAACTTCCAGTTGCGTTCTTGACGCGTTGAAAACGTTTAACAGTAACTTCATCATCGATTCGGGCAACCACAATGTCACCGTTGCGAGCCTCGCTTGTTTTCTTTACAGCGAGATAGTCGCCATCGAGAATGCCGGCATCGCGCATACTCATTCCTTTGACTCGCAACAAGTAATCAGCACCTTTGCTAAAGAGACCGGGATCAACCGGAATATGTTTTTCAATATGCTCAATCGCAGTAATTGGCGATCCGGCTGCAACACGACCAATTAAAGGCAGGGTGAGCTGTTGCAAACCGCCTGAGGGAAGATTGAGTTGTCGAAAGTTGGCAACGGTGGATGAATGATTTGAATTCGTGATACGAATACCACGGGACGTACCGGGGCTCAGTTCAATGTAACCTTTCTTGGCTAAGGCTCGAAGGTGCTCCTCTGCAGCATTTGCCGAAGCAAATCCAAGTCGGTTAGCAATTTCAGCTCGGGTTGGGGGTAAACCGCTCTCCTCAATTGCGAGCATGATGAGTTCCAAAATCTCCTCTTGTCGAGCAGTCAATTTTGGTAACGTAACCGACTCAATTACTGTATTTATATTCATACTGGAATTGTATACAGTAAAAAATGGCATTTCAAGAACTTTTGTAGGCTTGATAATCCCTATATGACAAATTCATCGTCCCAAAGCGTTTTAGTGATTGGTACCGGCGGGACAATTGCCGGTCTAAAGAGCCAATCAGGCTTTGGATACCTAGCGGGACAGGTTTCAATTTTGACCTTATTGGCAGAGATTGATACAAAATTATCCATAAAAAACAAACAGTTATGCAATATTGACAGCTGTGATCTCACGCAAGCGTTGCTCAGCAAAATCGGTCAAGAGGTGATCGAAAGCCTTCGTGATCCGCAGTTTTTGGGAATTGTGATTACTCATGGCACCGATACGATGGAGGAGACCGGTATTTTTCTGGAATTGGTGCTTGGCAATTTATCCCGAAAACTCGGTAAAAAGGTGGTTTTAACGGGCGCCATGTTGCCCTCAGATGACCCAAAAGCGGATGGCCCATCCAACCTTGCTCAAGCGATTAATTTCGCCGCAAATTGTGAGGGTGGCGGGGGCGTATGGCTGGCGATGGCTGGGAAAGTAATGCCCGCAGGACTTGTTTCTAAAGTCCACACCTCGCGGTTGGATGCTTTTGAAAGCGATGAAAGTTTCAGCCTAAAAGTTAGCGAAGACTTACCCATTCCTTCAGAAAATGACTGGCCTTGGGTCGAAATTGTGATGAGCCATTCAGGTGCGCGTGACGATATTCTGAGGCAGATGATTCATTTGGGCGTTGATGGGATCGTTTTAGCGGGTACCGGCGGCGGTACCGTTCATGCCGATTTGGCAAAAGCCCTTGAGCAATTCTCTGCTAAGGGCGGGGCCCTATTACGGTCAAGTCGAATTGGACGCGGCACCATACCCAATCAGCTTGCGAACGGTAGGATTCCAAACTCGGTGGG
>JACCDJ010881872.1_pt1 | contig 37896 bp, 36 predicted proteins | sample 7444481 | NCBI WGS metagenome assembly JACCDJ01 (sample SAMN15323435, study PRJNA562643) | freshwater metagenome | isolation source: river surface water | place: USA:Blue River Watershed | collected 2017-08-15
CATGGCCGGCAGCAAATACATGGCAGGTATCAAGGCAGATACCAACTTTTGGATGGTACTCAAGCGCTTTCAGATACTTCTCTAAATCTTCCAACCGCTTTACCAGCGATTGACCTTGACCTGCAGTTGGTTCTAGCAAAAGCATTGGCGCGTTCTCGCCAAGTTTTTCAAGTATCGGCATCATGCCCTTATTGATCTGCTTCCATGCCTGGTCTACAAACTCTTCTTTAACCGCAGAGCCGGTATGAACAACAACGCCGAGGGCGCCTATCTCTTCGCCGCGCTTGAGCGAGAATGCGGTTGAAGCGAGTGAGTTCTTATATGTATCTTCGGTAGGAGAACCTAAATTGATCAAGAACGGCGCATGGACATAGACCTCAAGGTCTAGGGCGATGGCCTTCTCTCGAAAGAGGGTATCTGCCTCATGATTGGTCTCCGGCATCGCCCAGCCACGTGGATTTGAGGTGAAGACTTGAATCGCCTCAGCGCCGGTCTCCTCGGCGTAAGCGATGGAACGTTTTGCCATTCCACCTGATGTTGGGGTGTGGGCACCGATTCGTGGGCGAGAGTTCTTAGCTGTAGGCACCGGCCTACCCTACTGTGATGGTCACAGTACTGCCACGTTTTACCTTACTTCCCACCTTAGGGACGATATTGGTGACCTTCTTTACCGTCTTTTTGCCAATCTTCTTTACAACGACTTTGAGACCGAGATCTTGGAGCGCCTTCACCGCTCTCGACTCTTCCAATGAATAGAGATTTGGAATATATGCGAACTGTGTTCCCTTTGAGATCACGAGCACAACAGCGGCGCCTTTATTGACTTGGCCACCACCGGCTGGCGTCTGAGAGATCACCTCACCGATTAAGCGAGTTTCGCTAAAGGCATAGGAAGAAGTCACTGAAAAACCTGCCTCAGTAAGTTCATTGAGCGCCTGCTCACCATTCTTACCGAGATATGAAGGTAGGAGTACTTGTTCGATACCCTTCGAGACAGTCAAGGTAACTGTCGCACCGCGTTTAACTTTAGTACCGCTGACTGGGTTTGAAGAGATGATGAATCCCTTTGGCACTGTTGAGTCAAATACTTCAAGGTTTGGCGCAAGCTTCAGTGGATACTTCGCTATCAATTTACCGGCAGCCTCTGGAGTTAAGCCATTGAGCAGAGGAATTACATATCGCTCAGGTCCTTTTGAGATTATTAACTTGACTGTGCCACCTTGGTTGATTCGTTCGCCACCAGTTGGCTGTGATTCGATAACTCGATCAGCTTCGATATCTTCGCTGTAACGTCGCTCGATAACAATCGATGTGAGTCCGAGCGGGTCAAGTGCAGCTGCAACCTCGCTAGTAGTAGCGCCGACTGTTGATGGCACGACAACTCGCGATCCGGGCCCAATCAGAACGTACCAACCGGATATGCCAAGTGCTACCGCTAATAGCGCTGCGATATATCGATTGCGTCGTACCCGCTTACTTACCTTCTTGCGCTTTGCTACTTGGGCAGTGCTCTCGTGAGCTGTTGCCTGGGCTTGCACCTCTTCCTGAGGCGTACTTCTCTCGGGTGCCGGCGGAATTTGCGCGGTGAGTTCGCGCATTCGCTTGCGGAGCGATTTTGGCTTAGTAGTTGGACGCATCGGCTTAATTGGAATATCAAGTTCGAGGCTGAGCTGATTCTCTTTTGGATTTAGTCGGGCGTTTACCGCAGTCAAAAGGGTATGAAACTCCTGTGCGTCGCGCGGGCGCTCATCCGGATCGCCAGCGGTAGCGCGATAGATCAAGTCATCTAAATCTGCAGGAATATCGGATACCAAAGAACTTATTCGTGGAACTCGTTCGTTCACATGCATGTAAGCAATCTGAATTGGTTCTGCGCCTTCAAATGGTTTCTGGCCGGTAAATATCTCAAAAGCGGTAATGCCAACTGCATAGACATCAGAGCGGGAGTCAGCGATGCCACGTTGAACTTGCTCAGGTGAGAGATAGGAGACGCTGCCGAGTATTACGCTTGATTCGGCGGTCATGGTGCTTCCAAGTAGTGGCCCTTTCGCTAGGCCAAAGTCGGCAATCTTTATCCGGCCTTCGCGAGAGACCAAGATGTTCTCCGGCTTAATATCGCGATGGACAATGCCTTGTCGGTGTGCCGCGCTCAGCGCGCTCAGGACTGGTAGCAAGAACCGGATGCCATCGCGATAGGTGAGGCGCCCTTGTTCGTTGAGGTACTCACGAAGGGTATGTCCCTCAACCATCTCCATCACAATGAAGACAGCTGGCGTTCCACTCTGGTTCCAGCCTTGATCTTGCACCGCCACAATGTTGGGATGTGAAAGGGCCGCCGCCGCTTTCGCCTCGCGGATAAAACGTTCGACGAATTGTTCATCTTGCGCCAGATGTGGATGCATAATCTTGACCGCAACTTTTCGGTCGAGTCGCGTATCAAAACCTTCATAGATGCTCGCCATCCCACCATTGGCTACTTGGCGAAGGAGTTGATATCGCCCATCAATGATTTCGCCGGTGAGGTCAGACACGCGCCAGATTCTAGTTTGTGAGAACGAAATCAGCAGCGTTCTGGGAGTCGTTCTCGAGAAAGTGTTGGGCCTGTTGATTGAGCCATTGATTCATGGGAGCTGAGATAGCCTCGCCATCTCGAGAAATCACTCGTTCGAAACCTATCTTTGGATCTATCTCAATCCAAATAGAGGCAGTTAAAAAGGGACGGAATTCTCGATCGAGCGAGGCAACACCCTCAAGGATTAAGAGTTGAGATTGGGGGAGAGGTTCGGCTTGCCCAAATTTACCTGCGTGCCAGTCATATCGAGAGAGCGAACATGGCTCTGATTTCTGATGTGCTACGCAAGCGCTCTTGATTGCTGATTGGAAAGTAGTGTCGAATGGTTCGTCCCACCCATCATAGAAATCATCCATATGGAGAGTAGCCACTCGGTATCGCAGCGATAGCGCGGCTGTGAGATGTTCTGCGAGAGTCGTCTTGCCGGCGCCAGCAGGGCCATCAATGGCGATTATTGGTTGAGCAGAGTCTTTACAGAGATCGAAGAGCGCGTCGATGAGCTGCATACCAAGCTCTCCATCCTAAAGCTGCCATCGCGGTAAATGCGACATACAGAAGTGTTGTAAAGAGTAGCCCCTGTGATGCATAGAGAGCGACATACCCAGCATCAACTACCAACCAGAGTGGCCAACTGTCGTACTTCTCGTAGACCATAAGAATTTGGGCAGCGAGACTTCCGAATAAAAGCAATGTATCTGGCAACGCTGCCGCAGCACCAATGCTCTTAAGTAACGGAGCGAGTAGAAGAGTTGCTCCGATGATTGCAGCAATAGTTGCTAAGCGATATTTATCGGCTAAAGGGCCAGGCTTTGCACCGGTTACTTCCCAGCCAAACCATCCGGCAACAGCGGCGGCGATAAAGACCAGCTGGAGAGCAGCGCTTGCGTAGAGATCAAATTGCAAGAAGAAGAGGCCGTAAAGTGCGCTACTCAGCGCCCACCAAGGCCAGGTGATGCGCTTGCCGGTAATGCCAAGACCTACGCCAATAAACGAAGCGATAGCGGCGATAAATTCAAGATAAGAGACTTGATAGCTCCAAGCGGTAAAGAAAGTATTGGAGAGGAAATTGAAAGACATTGCGAACCTCAAAAATTCTCAATCCGCATTACCGGACTGGTCAAACGGTCGATCTCATAGTTGAGATCCTCTCAGCCACCTTGGCTCCCGTAGCCGTTACTTTAGCGCATCCGAATAAAGAGAGTCTGTAGAAAGGCCCAACCAGCAACGCGCGCCCTACGCCAGGTGGATGTTGTGGCTCGCTTAGTAAAGACGTCATATCCATTTGCTTCAATCTCATCCACGATTCCGCAGTAAAGCTCGCTAGCTGCTCGGATGCAAGGTCTCGAGATTGGATCGAGGTACTTGATTCCTGCGTCGGCTACGGCTTGTAACTCACGAACGCGAGCAATCTGGTATTTGATTGCCTCGATGATCTCCGGCGTTAATCTGCGTTGCAAGAGCATCGCTTCCGTTACGCCAAACATCGCCAAGTCATCGAGCGGCATATAGATGCGACCTCGTTCGATATCTTCATCGATATCTCTGATGAAGTTGGCCAATTGAAATGCGGTTCCGAGCGCGTTGGCAGCTTCAATTGCGCGTGGATCGCTGTAGCCCAGAATTGGCAACATCTCCAGGCCGATGACAACGGCTGAACCATAGACATAGGTCATTAAATCGTCATAACTTTGATAGCGAGTGACGGTCAGATCCATCTCCATGGATACCATAAACGCCTCAAAGTATTCGATCGGGATCTGATATTTGGTCACAGTATCAACTAGTGCGCGACCAATAAGATCCTCACTCTTGCCGCGACGCAGATCAGCTAAAACAGAGTCGCCCCAACCCCGCAGTTCTTTCGCCTTCTCTGTCGGTGTGAGCGTTGAAGCTAGATCATCGACGATCTCATCGGCATAGCGTGCAAAACCGTAGAGCGCATGAACTGGTGGGCGCTTTGCCGCTGGCAATAGAAGAGTTGCAAGGTAGTAGGTCTTTCCATGGAGCGCGTTGAGTCGTTTGCACTCTGCATAGGACTCTTGCAAGAGATCTTCTACCTGATGATGCATTTACTTGACTGGTCCCACAATGCGCTCGGCTGCGAGGCGGCCAGAGATGAGAACCATTGGTACGCCAACGCCAGGTTGAGTTCCGCTGCCAGCAAAGACAACATTCTCAAATCCGGCAGCGATATTTCGAGGACGGAATGGACCGGTTTGGAAGAAGGTATGTGCGCTAGCAAATGGCGCCCCGCGCTCCATTCCACGTGCTTGCCAATCAAGCGGCGTGGTCATGCTCTCGGTCTCAATCGCAGCTCCGAAACCGTCGTAACCACGAGACTCGAGAACGCGAATCATCTCATCGCGATATCGAGACTTCTCAATCGTCCAATCGATATTTGCATCGAGGTTCGGGGTTGGGAAGAGGATGTAATAAGACTCTTTGCCAGCTGGCGCGAGGCTCTTGTCATCATGCGAAGGAATAGTAACCAGCACTGATGGATCTGACATGAGCGTCTTCTTCTTAATGAGCTCATCAAAGACGCCATCCCATGATTCGCCAAAGTGAATGTTGTGGTGAGCGACATGATCGTAACTCTTGGAAGAGCCGACGAGGAGCGTGACGCAAGAGGGAGAGTACTTAAGCCGCTTTATTGAGAGCGGCTCGCGACCAAGGAGATCTTTCCACACGACTGGAAGATCTGGATTCATCACAATGGCATCGCACTCATATCGCTCGCCTTTATCGGTGATAGCAGCAGTAACTCGCGAACCGCTCTTCTCAAGTGACGTGACCGAGGAGTTATATACAAACTTAACACCGTGTTTCTCAGCTGCCGCTGCGAGTGCGCGAGGCACAGCATGCATTCCTCCCTTAGGGAAGAAGACTCCATTGACCGAATCCATGTAGGCGATTACTGCATAGATTGCCAAGGCTTGTTGTGGGCTGACGCCCGCATACATCGCTTGGAAGGAATAGACCTTCTGCAGGCGTGGATCCTTAAGGAATTGATTGACCTTTGGTTGAAGTCTTCTAAAGCCACCGAGCGCAATCAAGCGCGCTAAATTCGGGGTTAAGAGGTTGAGCGGTGAATCGATATTGCGATCAATAAAGTCATTCATCTCGTACTTATAGAGTTTGGTGACGAAATCTACATAGTCACGATAGCCAGCTGCCTCAGTCGCCGAGACTTTCTCACGAATCTCTTGCTCCATCGCACGAGTATCTGCATGTACATCAATCTGCGAACCATCAGCGTAGAAAGCGCGGTAGAGCGGAGAGACTGGCATGAGTTCGAGCCAATCTTTCATATCTTCACCGACCGCTGAAAATGCATCTTGAATTAATGAAGGCATGGTCAAAACCGTTGGACCAGTGTCGAATGCATAACCATCTTGATTCAATAATCCGTTACGGCCACCTGGAACTGATTCACGTTCGATAACGGTGACTTCTCGTCCAGCTCCGGCAAGACGGAGCGCAGCGCTTAGACCGGCTAGACCGGCTCCGACGACAACGACTTTCTGCGATGGACCTTTGATACGTGCAGCCATTATGAGCTCCGTTTTACTGCGCTCAGCGCAATGTAGGTGAGAAATTCTCTCGAGGATGGGTGGATGGACTCTTCTTTTAGCGCCGATAAGGATTCATTGGTGAGCTTTTCGATGAGATTTTCAACTTTTGCTACCGCTCCTGAGCCAGTAATCAGCTCGCGGAGCTCTTCTACTTTGTGTGGTGTGAGATCAGGTTGGCCGAGATGAGCGAGGAGCTCGTCTATCTCGGTGCCCTTATTCGCCTCTGTTAGCGATTCGATAGTCATGGCAATCAACACGGTGCGCTTGCCTTCGCGAAGGTCATCTCCGGCAGGTTTTCCAGTTACAGATGGATCACCAAATATTCCGAGTAAATCATCGCGGAGTTGAAATGCCTCACCGAGTGGAAGACCGTAACGAGAGAGCGCTGCAAGTAGCGCTTGATTGTTATCAGGCTTGCCAATTACAGCTCCGATATGGAGCGGGCGTTCAATTGTGTACTTACCCGACTTGTATCGAGCAATTCGAAGCGAACGCTGTGCGCTGTAGTTGTTCTCGCCAGCCTCTCGAACATCGAGATATTGGCCAGCCATTAACTCGACGCGCATCTCATCATGAATCTTCTGCGCAGCCAAGAGCGATGGAGTTGGAATTCCAGAGCTATTGAGCATCTGATCAGACCATACGAGCGCAAGATCACCTAAGAGAACAGCGGCAGCTTCACCAAATTGAGTTGCGAGACCATTCATGGCGCTCGACTGGTGCAAATTTTCGAAGTGGCGATGTATCGCGGGCTTTCCTCTACGTGTATCGGAGCGATCCATCAAATCATCGTGAATGAGTGCGCACGCTTGTAGGAGTTCAAGGCTTGAGAGGGCTCTTACAATCTCCGTTGTAGGAGATGCGCCGGCAGCCAAGAGTCCAGCGTAGGCAAAGAGCGGGCGAAGACGTTTTCCGCCATCTAATAGAAACTCATCGAGGGCGTCGCAGACCGGTACAAGTTCGGAGGCGATATCGGTCAAGTAGCGTCGTTGGCTAGATAGGTAATCTGCGAGCTGGCCGCGAATCTCTCCGCGAATCTCCTCAATCGCCGACTTAACCTCTGTACTCACGCGGCAACGGTACCCTGACTCAGTGGAGATGCGCATGACGAACCAGGCAGGAGACGGTCGCCGGACCTTCTCCTTTGAGTTCTTTCCACCTAAAGATGCTGAGGGTGAAGCGCGACTCTGGAACGCAATCGATAGTTTGCAATCTATCGCTCCAGATTTCATCTCCGTGACCTATGGTGCGGGCGGGTCGAGCCGTGATCGCACTATTCGAATCACCTCAGAGATAACTGCCCGGACAGGGATTCCAACGGTCGCCCACCTCACCTGTGTTGGTTCAACGCGGAATGAGTTGATCGAGATTTTAGGTAACTACCGTAGCGCCGGAATTAAGAGCATCTTGGCGCTGCGCGGCGATCCAGTAGGCGGGCCACGTTCGCCATGGCAGACCACACCAGGAGGATTCGATCACGCCGACCAGCTCGTCTCTCTCGCAACCGAGCTCGGTGGATTCACGATTGGCGTGGCCGCATTCCCAGATGGACACCCGGCCTCAAATGGAGATTTTGACCATGATGTTGAAGTTCTCTTAGAGAAAGAGCGGCGCGGGGCAACTTTTGCAACAACACAATTTTTCTTCGATGCCCACAAGTGGAGCGCGTTAGTTGAGAAATTAGTACTCAAAGGTTCTCACCTCCCGATCATTCCGGGAATACTTCCAGTCACCAATGTGAAGCAACTCAATCGAATGGCTGAACTTGCGGGCACGCCAATTCCAGCCAAGCTCTCTGAGGCCTTTGCTCGAATTGAGAACAATCCAGATGATGTTCGTAAACTTGGTGTTGATATAGCGACCGAGCTCTGCGAGAAGTTGCTGGCAGAGGGCGCGCCCGGAATCCACTTCTATACGATGAATACCTCAACTGCGACGCGAGAGATTTTCGAACGCATTAAGGGCAGTCGCTAATGTCCCGCACCGAGTTCAACCGCCGATGGAGCGAACTTCATGGTGGCGTTGAGATTCAAGGAGCGATTGCTATCTGGCTCCGTATCTCATACCTAGTCGCTCGTTTTCTTGCTTTCTTAAGATTTACGCCAAATACGGTAACAACTATCGGTCTCTTCGCATCGATTGGTATCTACTTCACTTGGTACACATCGCAGCTCATCGCTCTGGTGATCTTCACTTTGATCTGCGATGGTGTAGATGGCTCACTTGCGATATATCGGGATAAAGCCTCAAAACTAGGCGAGCTCTATGATGCCATCGCCGATCGCATCGTTGAGGCTATGTGGTTGGTCGGTGCAAGTTTCGTTGGCGTGCCCGTTCGGTGGGCGATTGCAATCTGGGTTTTAGCTTCAACGCAAGAGTATGCCCGGGCGCGACTTGCCTCCCTTGGCTACTCCGAAATCGGCGTCATCACACCCGCGGAGCGACCAATACGAGCGCTCTTTGTTGTTTCAGTAACTTTGCTTTATTGGTTGGGCCATGATTTTGCCACCGAGTTAGCTATCGCCTTTACTGTGCTGCAGGCCGTTGGTCTCTTTATGGTGATGAAGATGGCTCGCTCTATCGTGAAGTAGCCATTACCGCATTTGCAACAATTTCTGCGCTCAAACCCACCAACGGTAACCCGCCACCAGGATGTGCAGAGCCGCCAACCAGGTAGAGATTCTTAATCGGAGAACGGTTGCGTGCGCGCAAGAACGCGGCGCGCGGACCATTGCTCGAAGTGCCGTAGATCGAGCCGCCAGGGGCACCAACAGAATTTTGTAAATCCAGCGGGGTGCGAATCTCTAGTAAATCCAGTCGATCGCGTATTGAAATTCCAGCGGCCTCAATCTGGTCGATAATTGAGCTGGCATAGCGTTGAGCAAATTCTCCATCGCTCCAATCAAATCCATCCTGTGAATTCTCACTATGTCGCGGAGCATTAACTAAGACAAAGAGAGCTTCATGCCCTTCGCTCTTGACCATTGAGGAATCTTGTGGCGAACAAATGTAGATAGTTGGTTTCTCAACTGGTGTTTTCTTGGTGAAAATTGCATCGAATTCAGCATCGTAATTTTCAGGAAAGAGAATGGTGTGGTGGGAAAGCCGCTCGCCAGAACCCGGGCGCAATCCGATTAGGAGCGAGAATCCAGCGAGCGATGGTTCGAGCTTTGACAACCCTCGTCGAACTTTGCGGACCTTTCGAGTCGCCTTTGTAATCAGCGAGTTATAGGTAATTCCAGCATCAGCATTTGAAATCACGATATCGGATTCAATGACTTTGCCATTGGCAAGAGTTATGCCAACTGCCTTATCGCCCTTGGTATTGATTGCGGCTACCGGCGTAGAGAGATTAATTGTGACTCCGACTTTCTCGCACCGCTGCGCTATATGGTCAGAGAGGGTTCCAATGCCGCCTTTGATATGCCATGCACCAAAGGATTCTTCGATAAATGCAATTGTCGAAAGCACAGCCGGCGCTTTACGAGGGTCGGAGCCGCTATATGTCGCATAGCGATCCATAATCTTTGCCAAGTAAGGATTGTCTAAACCGAAGTCACGCAAGGTCGCACGTGGGGCAATAATGCGAAGATCACGCAGGATGTGGCGGCGCTTGAGAAGAGATAATGGCGAACGAAGCTCAGACTCCACAAATGGTTCGCGGGAGACATCCCACATACGCTCGGCGCGGGTGAGCACGCGGTCCCATTGCGCTGCCGCAGCAGCGCCCAAAGATTCGGTGATGGATTCAAGAGTCTTCTTCCGAGAGAGATTGGCGAATGTAACTCGAGTCGAGTCGTGGAAGCGGTAGTCAAAAGATGGATCTACGGGTTCGATCTCCATCACCTGTCCCATATGTTTGCCGGTGCGTTGGAAAAAATCTCGATATACGGCAGGAATAGTGAGTAAGGAAGGCCCGGTATCGAAGGCGTATCGACCTATCCACTCAGTACGACACTTACCGCCAGGTCGATCAGAGCTTTCATAAATCTCAACTGAATGGCCGAGGCGAGCAAGTCGCGCCGCTGCGCACATGCCGCCGATACCAGCGCCAATGACAATGATGCGCTTCGGCTCTTTAACCTTGCCGACTTCGCCGGTCATAGAGTGCGCCCCTTCCACTGTGCTGATCTGCGATTTCGCCAAGAGTAGTAAAGCAGATAGATAAAGAAGAGAGACGAGAAGGGGTGGAGGAGTGCATCACGTACTCGCGTTGCCGATGCAAGTGCGCTGATCGCTCTCGTTGCCAGAATCGCTATAAGTGCGGAAACTCCAAGAGGCTCACCGGCGATTGTGGCAATCAACGGAATAATTCCGGTGAGAATAAAGAATGCAGTTGCCGTGAGAGCGCCAAGCGCCGAACCAAATGCAGTATGGAGTGATTTGCCATACCCGGCGCGTAACTCTTTAAAACTCTTGTACATCCGGGTTGCGGCTATTTCAGAGCCATCAACCACTACGCCGCGAAAACCGGCTCGCACAAATGAGCGACCAAGCTCGATGTCATCTAGAACTCTCTTTGATACGGAAGAGAAGCCAGATATCTGCGCAAGAGCTGCACCTCGCATGACCAGAAATTGGCCGTTACAAATAACTGTAGATGTTCTTGGAAAGCGCTCTGCGCCGCGCAAAATTACCGTGCTAATCCATGACCATTGCAGGAGCGGTTGGGCCAAGCGCTCTGCCCAAGTGATCGCAATTTGTCGTGGATATGGTGAGATGAAATCCAAGTTGAGGTTATCAAGGGTTGCCACCGCTCGGGCAATAGCATCAGGGTGAAAACTTACATCTGCATCGACAGAGATGATGACTTCTGGAAGCTCTGGATTCAAATAGTGATAGCCGGTTTGTAGTGCGCTCACCTTGCCAATCCATCCTGGCTGAGGCTCTGGCGCGTTGATAATTTCGACACCCGATTTCAAATATCTCTGTGCGATTTCAAGTGTTGCATCTTCCGAATTGTCATTAATAACGATAATTCGAAGGGAGGTGAGTCCGGCCTGGTGGCTTAGTTCGTTCAGTATGCGTTCGATATTCTCAGCTTCATTGCGGACCGGTAGAAGTACGGCAACAGACTTACTGGTAGAACTCACTCGCGAGATTCTTCGCATGGTGGCAAAGTTAAAGAGTGCGATGGTGAGAAGAAGTAAGTTGAGAGATAGCGCGAGCAGGAGCATTGAATTTAAGCTTCGCCGAGCCAGCTCTTGTAGATAAATGGCACTGCGAATGTGCCAAAGAATGCAGTTGCCATAACGGCAAGTCCTGGGCGATCAAAGAAGAAGAGATTTCCGACCAACCCCGAGAAAAGTACCCAACTGAGCAGAATCGTTACGGCGCGCAAGCTAGCGCTCTCCTTGCGGCGCTCAAATGGAAGTACAAGATTGAGGAAGCCGACAATTAAACAGCCAGCTAAGAGCCAGCCAAAGAAATTCGAGAGCGGGATATCTGGCACAAATGGAATGTGCGCACCGGTTACCTCCCACGTCCAGCGACCAGCAGAGACCATCAGCGGATCGAGAAAGAGATCCCAGCCAGCTAAGAGCGCACCGCCATAGAGGAAGATCCATTTGCTCGTGACTCGACGAGCTGCAACCAAACATGGATGAACCATCATCACCCATGCAAAAGGCACGACTAATGGAACATCGCCGATGGCAACTCCTAGTGAAGCATCGTATGTATAAATACCAAATGGCCAACCAGTATGTACGCCAATAAATTCGATGAAATATCCAAATAGAACTGTGGCGATGAAGTAGCGGAGCAGATATTTTGTGCCGAATGAGAGATAGGCATGTAGCAACATGGCAAGTGCGCCACAGTAAATAGTTGCGATGGTGACATATTGCAGAAGAGTGCCGCTAATGAGTGGGTAGGAAATTTGTAGGAATATCGTCAGCGATAAAGCGGCACCTAGCGTCAGACGAGCGCGTTGCGAAATTCCGCGACGTCGCCTGCGAGGGGTGAAGTGCCTAATTGACATAGTCAAAGTCTGCCGTATTTATGAGTTCAAAGCGGGCAAAGAGCTCCTCGCTATACCAAGCAAAGCGTTGAGTATCGGCGATTGCTGCGCGGTGAGGAGCGTTCTTGTAGGCAAAGTCACGGAGCGCACCAGCGGAGCGCCAGACCGAGAAGGTTCCTTGCAAGCCGATTGGCGCCTCGCCAATACCAATGGAGAAGATGAGGCCGGGGGATTGATGGAGATCGCTCACCACCGGTGGAATAGAGCGCCAGAAGCGGATCGCTTGGCTCCACTTTAACCGCGCTCGAGTGATTGCAACTATTGGGCCAGTTGGATTCTCTGGTTTGCAAATTTCAAATGGCGAGACTTTCGACCACTCGCCATGTGAGGAGATTGGATTAAGATGAAAAGTTTCGACTTTGGTTGATTTGCCCTGCCAACGTTGAAGAAAGTGAGAGTTCTCAACTTTCGATAAATCATCAGCGCCAAAGAGGCTAGCCCATTGCTTTAGATCGGCATCTGAGGGCGTAAAGGTGCGGCCAGTTCCCGTTCCCATCAATTTGGCAAAGCGAACGCCCGGAATTTTTCGCGCTCTTCGGCGACCCGTAGCCATCTCTAAGAATGCAAAGGGGATTGAGCTTCGAGGAACGGTAAAGAGGTAGAGAGCGGTCTGGCTCATAGTTACTTACTCATTGCTTACTTGCGCAGGGGTAGCAGAAGTTGCACGTTGCAACTCAGCGAAGGAAGTTGGAAAAACTCCGTGTGGATGACCAGCCGCGGCCCAGACGACCTCGTAAGCGTCCAATGCAGTATCGATCAAAGTTATATCTGGCTCAGTGATCCAGCCAATTGGCGATACGCCACCGATAGAAAAACCGGAGAACTCTTTAACGAAATTGGCATCAACGCGTATCAGCTCGGAATAGCCGAGATTGGTCGCGACAAGATCGGTCTCAACCCGGTGGCGCCCACTGGTAATAATGAGAAGAACTTTCTCATCTGGTGTCTTAAAGATGAGCGAGGAGGCAATTTGCCCAACCTCAATACCAAGTGAACTGGCAGCATCTTGGGCGGTTCGCGCAGTCTCGCCAAGAACTGTGATGGGGCCAGCGATTGAACGTTCATTCATCGCCGCTGCGACTCGCTTCACCGCCGCCTTCTCCAGGATATGTTCCATAGGAGAGCACTTTAGGGGATAGGTTTCTCATCGTGAATATTGAACGAAGTGATCAGGTAGCCCGTGGCTTTCGAGCTCGCCTTGCGCTCTGGTCATCCTTCTTCTTAATGGGCGTCGTTAATATGGCGTGGGTTCCACGAATTCCAGAGATTAAAGATCTCTTGGGTATCAATAATGGCCAATTTGGATTGATCTTCCTCGGTTCAACGGTCGGTGCGCTCCTGGCCGGTCAGATGGGTGGCCGGATTATCCATAAGGTCGGCACCAAAGTTGTACTTACCTTCTCTTCCATGGTCTTCCCAATTGGATTAATCATTATGGGAGTTGCAACCAACCCATGGACGCTATTTATCGGCCTGGTTCTTATGGGTTTTGGTGTTGTCGTTACTGATATCTGTGACAACACTCAAGCGGTTGCAGTTGAGAAAATCATCAATAAGAAATGTATGACCTCATTTCATGGAACTTGGAGCCTCGGTGCATTTGTTACAACTATCTTTGGCGGCGCAGTTGCTGCTCATATGTCACCGCGAACAAACTTCATAGTTATTGGAGTAGTCGCACTTGTGCTCTTTATTCCGGTCAATATGGCGATGTTACCTGGGACTCTCGATGGCCATCGCGGAGATAGCGGCGTGGAGACCTCTGCAACTATTCCGTGGTTTGGAAGAGATGTTGCAATTCTCTGGGCAATTGCTGGCGGACTCTTGACCAGCATGATTGCCGAGATGTCGGCAAGCGATTGGAGCGCAATTCTGCTCAACGAGAATATGGGAATTGGCCCTGGCCTCTATGCCAGCGGCTTCGCCTCATTTGCGCTGGCAATGATTGCTGTGCGCTTCACTGGCGACCGAATTATCGAACGTTTTGGCGCACGTCGAACAGTCAGAGTTGGTGGTTACTTAGGTGGAACTCTCTGGTTAATCTGTTTGGCAATCGCTATTCCGCTCTCCTCACATGCGAAGATCCCTGCACTCATCATTATGGATCTTGGCTTTATCTTTGCCGGACTTGCAATCGGTCCGATGTATCCAGCCTTTATTCTCGCTGCATCTCGTCTGCCACAATTTGCAGCTCCAGTTGCAATCGCTCGAGTGGGATTGATCGGCATTGCGGGTATCTTCGTTGGACCAACTTTTACCGGGTTGATTGCAGAGGCAACTTCGCTCTCGTGGGCGATGCTCTATCCGATCGGTGCGCTCTTTCTCGCCGGTTACCTATCCCGAGCAATTAAGACTGAAGCCACACCTGTAACAAAGTAAGGGTTGAGACTGAGAAAAGTAGATAGGCAAATGCCCGCCGTAACTTCTCTGGCGATGCGAAATTGCCAAAATGCGAAGCAGCTATTGAGACTACTACCGCAGTAATCGCCATTAGCGCTGGAATATGCCAATCAACATCGCTCCACTGGGCGTGATGGCCAAAGAGAGCGGTCAACGAGTTGAGTGCGATGATCAGCAGTGATGTGCCAGCTGCAATATTCTGTGGCGTACCGAAGAAGAGTACGAGTATTGGAATTGCGAGAAATCCACCACCGATACCAAAGATGCCGGTGATTGCACCTATGACAAGCGACATCAAAATCAAGGTACTTGGTGGCATTCTCGTGTGGATATTGGTAAATGGTGGGCGGAGCATTGATAAGCCGGCGAGGATGAGAATGAAAGAGAAACCCGTAATAATAAATTCGTCGGGGAAGGTGTCGACGATTGAGGAGAAACCTAAATTGGTAATTAATCCAATCGCCCAGACAACGAAGGCTTCGCGATAGAGAATTTCTTTGCTACGCATCTTTGGTAGCGAACCAGATAGAGCGGCGAGAAAGACCACAGCGAGAGCTGCAGTCGTAGCGCTATGCGGAGTAAATCCGAAGAAGTAAATCAAGATAGGAACGGTGAGCATCGCCCCGCCAGCGCCAACAAAGCCAAGCACTGCGCCGATAGCGCAACCGGCAATCAGTGCGCCAATAATCTCCATTGCACCATCCTCTCAGAGAAGTAAGAACGCCCCCTAGTTTCCTAAGGGGCGTTCCGATGAACTATTTCGATTTACTATTTCTATGCGTATAGAAACTTTCGCTTAACCAAAGAGCGAGATCGATCCAAGGCTTGGACCAAATTCAGCGAGGCTGCCACCGGCAACGAGGGCGAAGAGAATGAGCGCTGCGCCACCGAGAGCCATATCCTTGTTAAAAGCCATCATCTCCTGCATCTTGGTATTTTCATCGCTCTCTCTCCAGTACTGATGGAAGATCACTGCAGCGAGAATCACTGTTACTGCGATCAAGAGCGCAGCGAGATCTACCCATGTTCCGATTGCGATGAGGATTCCACCCACGAGGAATGTCAGGCCAGAGCCGATTACACCGAGCTTTGCCGCTGGGAGTTTCTTGTACTTGGCATAGCCGGTCATCGCCTCGAGGTTCTTAAAGTGGGCAAAGCCAGCGCCGATCCAGAGCCCGGCAAAGAGGATGCGTCCAACGATGAGTAGTAGATCCATATTTCTCCTTCTTTCTTCTTTACTTTCGCTATCACCCAGCGCCGTTGGCTGAGCATGGATAAAAGGGTAGGGGGTGTAGTTGAAGTTTCAACTAATTTGCGCTCAGAACACGCCGGAAACTCTCAAGGAGGGGTTGAGCGTTGCCCTTGTCGGTGGGGTGGGCTATTTTTCGAACATCTGTTCGAATACTTAAACAAATATAGAGAAGGAGCCTCACGTGGCGAGCGAAGTCATTCCCGCAGGGGAAGTTCTTATCGATGGGCCTACCACCCCAATCGAATTCACCTTTAAAGGTCGCCGCTTCCGAATCCACGCCGTTCTCTCGCGATGGTGCGAGAGCGGTGGATGGTGGAACCGGGTCAGCGATGGAAGGTATCGCCCCGACGATCAAGCGCGGGCGCTCTGGCGCGTAGAGGCGGCACCAATTGGCGCGCTTACTACCTTCCAGCTCGAGCGCGACGAAGCGACCGGCCAATGGATTGTGACCACGATTTAACTCGTCCGCCATGAGCTTTATCCACCTTCGCACTACAAGTGCATACTCATTTAAGTACGGCACAACGATGCCGCACGATCTCGTCGAACGTGCAGCAGAGTTTGAGATGCCGGCGCTCGCCCTCACCGATCGCGATTCATTTGCCGGCACAATTCGCTTTGCAAAGAGCTGTCTCGAGTATGGCATTGCACCAATTATTGGAATCAATCTCCAACTCGATCTCATCAACTCAGATTCGATCGGAGTGAAATCTGATCGCAAGAAATTGCCGCGAGTTACGATTCTCGCCGGTAGCGATGGTGGCTATCGCCACTTAATGCACCTCTATCGCGGCATTGCAGTTGCATCGCCAGATCGCACCCCAGTAATTACCCTCGATACTCTCGAGCGATTTGCAGAGCATAGCTCTCACCTCTATCTCCTCCACGGCCCCGAATCTCCAGTATCTGAAGCGATAGCGCTCCACCGCTTCGATATTGCGATTGATATCTTCAATAAGACCCGCCCCTACTTTGCAGATCATGCAATCGAGTGTGTCTCACATCTAGTTGGCGGCAACGGTCCGCGCTCTACCGCACATGCCGCACGATCGCTGGTCTTCGCTCGCGAACACGATATAGATGCTGTGATTACCAATGCAGTTCGAATGCGTGATCCAAGTGATGGCCCAGTCGCCGATATCCTCGACTGCGCACGTCAATTGGTCCCACTTGATCGACGCCATCTCGAACGGCGCAATGGTGAAGGCTTCCTTAAATCAACAGCGGAGATGCAACTACTTGCCGGCGAGATTGCTCGCGCTGCTGGTGAAGGTTCGCCACGCTTATTATTGAAGAGCACACGCGAATGGGCGGAGCGATCACTGCTTTCGCCACAGCGAGATATTGGTCTTGGTGGCGTTCATCTACCTGAAGCTGAGGTTGTTGGCGCAGCAAACGCTGCCGATATGCGTCGAGTATTGCGCGAACGGAGCGAGGCAGGAATCCATTGGCGTTATACAAATAGCGATGAGATTCGTAGCGCACGCGCCCGTCTCGATGATGAGCTTGCAACAGTTGCAACTCTCGGCTTCGAGTCATACTTTCTCACCGTCGCCGATATCACCGATATGGCGCGGGAGAAAGGTATTCGAGTAGCAGCGCGCGGCTCTGGCGCTGGATCTCTGATCTGTCACTTACTTGGCATCTCGGGGGTCGATCCAATTAGGCATGGCCTCTTAATGGAGCGCTTCTGCTCACCGCTACGACGGGCGCTTCCCGATATCGATATCGATGTTGAATCCGCCAGACGGTTGGAGATTTACGATGCAATCTTTGCGCGATATGGCGCGACCTCATTTGATAGCCCCAACGCAATCTCGCGCTGTGCAACAGTCTCTATGGTTGAGACCTATCGCGCCCGCCATGCAATCCGCGATGCTGGCGCAGCGCTCGGTCTAGCGCCAGTCGAGATCGATCTCTTAGCAAAGTCGATGCCCCATGTGCGAGCGGCAAATATCTCTGCCGCTCTAGCTTCGCTACCCGAACTCAAAAGACTTAACACATCAACACCGTTGATGGCGATGACTATCGCAATGGCGCAACGTCTCGATGGCCTGCCTCGCCACTTAGCGATGCATCCATGTGCGATTGCCCTATCAGATGCCACCCTTCTCGATCGAACGCCGCTGCAGATCAACGCCGGCGGATACCCAATGCTCGAATTCGATAAAGATGATGTTGAAGATATCGGACTTCTCAAACTCGATGTCCTTGGAGTGAGGATGCAATCTGCAATCGCACATGCGGTAGCGGAGATTAGACGTACCGCAGACCCTGAGTTCGATATCGATGCAGTGCCGCTCGATGACCCTGATACCTATACGTTAATTCAATCAACGCAGACGCTAGGTCTCTTTCAAATTGAGAGCCCAGGGCAGCGCGAGCTTGTCGGAAAGTTACAACCACGCACCTTTAACGATCTCGTTATCGATATCTCGCTCTTTCGACCGGGGCCAGTTAAGAGCGACATGATTCGCCCCTTCCTTAACGCTCGCGGTGGCTTTACTCAACCGCAGTTAATTCATCCCACCCTCGCCCCGATCCTCCAAGAGAGCGAAGGGGTAGTTGTCTTTCACGAACAGGTGATTTCAATTATCTCGGTGATGACCGGTATCTCATTAGCGGCAGCAGATGAGAAGCGACGATCACTCGGTAGCAAGGAGGGGCAGCAAGAGGTCTGCGATTGGTTCTTCCCGGCGGCAAGCGCCAATGGATATGAGTTGGCGACGATTACAACGGTCTGGGAGATTCTCCGCGCCTTTGCATCATTTGGTTTCTGTAAAGCTCATGCTGCAGCTTTTGCGCTACCGACATATCAATCAGCATGGTTGAAGACCCATTACCCAGCTGCATTTATTGCTGGTGTTCTTACCCACGATCCTGGGATGTATCCCAAGCGATTGATGGTCGATGAAGCTCGTCGGATGGGTCTGCCGCTCGGCCCACTCGATATCAACTCATCACATCGCGATTATCGCGTTGAAGATATCGAAGGTAGCCCAGGTATCCGCATTGCGTTGAGCGCAGTCAGTGGCGCTAGTGAAGGCGAGCTCGCAACAATCGCTGCCGGTCAGCCATATCTCGATTTAGCAGATTTCTATCGCCGCTCTGGTGCATCGGTGGCAACGATTGAGACCCTTATTTTGACTGGCGCCTTCGATCGCGTGCACACCGATATCGATATTAACCATCGCGATCTCTTACTTCATCTCGCCGATCTCCATAAGACATCAGCGCCAGCGTTATCAGGAGCGCAGATGTCGCTCGGCCTTGCGCCACCGCTGCTACGTTCGAGTGGCCTGCCAGCGATGAGTAGCGAAGAGAAGATGAGCAATGAGCTCTCGCGCCTCGGTATGGATCTCAGCGCACATCTCTTATCTCCATATGCAGAGTTTCTCAATGCGATTGGGGCAACTCGCTCATGTGATCTCTTGCATCAGCGCAGTGGTAGCACCGTCTTGGTAGCAGGGGTCAAGGTTGCACTTCAATCACCGCCGGTACGATCAGGTAAGCGGGTTCTCTTCCTCTCACTCGATGATGGCTATGGCTGCAGCGATGCCACCTTCTTCCCAGATGTACTGCAGGCCCGCAGTGGTGAATATGCACAGACGCTCTATGGAACCTCGCTCTTCTTACTGCGGGGCGTTACTCGTCGCACCGGCGAACGAGGGATATCAATTCGCGCCACTGGCGTCTGGGATTTGCAAAGCGCCTACCAGGAATGGAATCTCAAGAAAGGTAGTGTGGCGATATGAGCACGATCTTGCATGTAGATATGGATGCGTTCTATGCATCTGTAGCTGAGCTCGATCACCCCGAGCTCCGCGGAAAGGCGGTAGTTGTCGGCGCCGGCGCACGCGGCGTTGTGCTCTCAGCAAATTATGCAGCTCGTAAATTTGGAATCCGAGCTGCGATGCCGGTAGGTCGTGCGCAACGCATGGCGCCACATGCCACCTTTGTTGCGCCAGAGCACCATCGCTACTCTGAGATCTCAGCGCGAGTAATGGAGATCTTCGCTACCTATACACCAAAGGTCGAACCAATCTCGCTCGATGAGGCATTTCTCGATGTCACCGGCGCTCAACGTTTATTAGGTAGCGGGCGAGAGATTGCAGCGAAGATACGAGCAGAGGTACAGCAGAGAGAAGGGATTACCTGCTCTGTAGGAATCGCATCTAATAAATTTATTGCAAAACTTGCATCACAACATTGCAAGCCAGATGCGCTGATGGAGATTACCGACGATCGAGTATTGGAATTTCTCCATCCGCTACCGGTAGGTGCAATGTGGGGAGTAGGTCCCAAGACCGGAGAGGCGTTAGAGAGATTGGGTCTCCATACAATTGGCGATATCGCCAATACCCCTCGCTCAACTTTGATGCGCGCTCTCGGTGATGCATCGGGTGCATCGCTCTACGAACTCGCCTGGGGGAGAGATCTTCGCGATGTCAGCAACGACGAACCCGATAAGAGCATTAGCGCTGCTGAGACATTTGCCTTTGATCTAGATAACCCAGAGGAGATTCTCCGCGAGTTCTTAAAACTTACCGAGAAAGCTGCAGCGCGATTGCGTGATCGCGAACTCTTCGCCAAGACCATCTCGATCAAAGTTCGATTCGCCGACTTCACGACGATCAATCGGAGCAAGACCCTTCCGCTTGCAATCGATAGCACCCAAGAGATCTATGAGGTAGTTCGAACTCTCTATAAGGCGCTCAAGATCGATCGAGCTCGGTTGCGTTTGGTGGGAGTAGCTCTGGAGAATCTCCAAGGGGGAGCTCACGAACAGCTCCTGCTCGGCTCTCGGGAGAAGGGGTGGCGAGAGGCCGATAGCGCCATAGATCGCGCGCGGGCTCGATTTGGCTCCAGTAGCGTCAGGCCGGGGCGGTTGATTCGTAGCGAAAGAGGCCGGGAGGGGCAGAGCGAGAGCGGTAAAGATGACGAATAGCTGCAACTGTTCTATTGTGTGGCTATGGCACTCTCTGATCGCGAACGACGCTTACTAGCAGAGATGGAGGCGGCTCTCGCCTCTGATGATCCACGCCTTCAATCGACCTTAGCTGGAAGCGCTACCGCAACCCTCTCTCGTAAGGGCTCTGCCTCGGCCATCTCTGGCCTTGCGCTCATTGTCGCCGGAATTGCCACCCTCTTCGCCGGCCTGATCGCCCAGATCACCTTGGTCGGAGTCGCTGGATTTATCCTTGCGCTCACCGGCGTCGTTATCGCCTATAGAGCGTTAGCGGGCAAGAGCTTCACCTCAGTAAAGAGCGATAAGGCCCCTCGGACCTTTGGCGCTCGCCTCCAGCAGCGCTGGGAAGAGCGAAACTTCGATCAATAAGCGGTTATCCGCAAATCCACCCGGTCCGATCTGGACCGGGTTTTTTTATCCCTAAAAAGTGAGAGCTCCCAGATGCGGTGGGGAGGCGAGTGGAGGGGGAGCGAAAAATTTGGGGAAAAGTGGTGTAAAAAGGAGAGAAGTGGTGTAAAGTGGGGAATTGAGCGGGAAATTCACGCTCATACCTTGGGGAAGGTGGTGAAAATCAATGTTCTTGGGCACCCATGAACCTCGTCTCGATGAGAAGGGACGGTTGATCCTCCCCGCCAAATTCCGTGAGGAGCTCTCACCAGGGCTGGTCATCACCAAGGGGCAGGAGCGTTGCCTCTATGTCTTCCCAGCTGCTGAGTTTTCGCAGATCACCGAGACCCTCCGCCAGGCGCCAGTTACCGCTAAAGCTGCCCGCGACTATCAGCGCGTCATGTTCGCCGGCGCCCACGATGAGATTCCTGATCGACAAGGTCGAATCACAATTCCACAGGGGCTGCGCACATATGCCGGCTTAGAGAAAGAGTGCGTCGTTATTGGCGCAAATACCCGCGTAGAGATCTGGGATAGCGCTGCCTGGTCTAGCTATCTCGCCGATCGCGAATCAAGTTTTGCTGACGTCTCTGAGGAAGTTTTTCCGGGACTTTTCTGAGACGCCAGCAAAAAATCTTTAAATGGAGATGAAAAAACTAAATAAAAACTAAATAAGAAAAGTAATGACCACACTCATCTGTGGCCACCGCCGACCTAATAGCTACTAGGGCCGACAGCGGCGTCTCTTCCCCGACGTCGCTTTCGAAACAACAATCCGTCGGCCGGCGGTGACCAGAGATGAGTGCGAGATAGAAGAGTCGGACTATAAAAGCAATTTGCTAGGGAGTGAAGTGGGGGAGAAGATGCAACATATATCTGTAATGCGCGATCGCTGCGTCGATCTCCTCTCACCGTCAATTCTTAGCCAGAGTAATCCAGTCGTTGTCGATGCAACTTTAGGTCTCGGTGGTCATAGCGAGGCGATGCTGCAACGTTTTGAGAATCTCACAGTAATCGGTATCGATCGCGATCGAGAAGCCCTAGCAAAAGCGGGCGCACGGTTGGCCCCATTTGGTGATCGCTTTAAGTCGGCACATGCAATATTCGATGAGTTTTCTAACATTATTGAGAGCTTTGGCTACAAATCTATCAACGGTGCGCTCTTTGATTTGGGAGTCTCATCCATGCAATTGGATGAAGAAAACCGCGGATTCTCTTACTCGCACGATGCGCCGCTTGATATGCGAATGGATCAGAGCCAAGGTGTAACCGCCTCGGAAATTCTTAACAACTATGAGCCGGGCGAGCTCGTACGAATTCTCCGCATCTATGGCGAAGAGAAGTTCGCAACACGTATTGTTGAAAATATCGTAAAGGCTCGCGCAATTGCTCCGCTCAACTCAACAACCGAACTTGCAGCATTGGTTAAGGAGAGCATCCCTGCAGCAACTCGAAGGACTGGCGGTAATCCTTCAAAGCGCACCTTCCAAGCGCTACGAATCGCAGTCAATGATGAGCTCGGTGCGATAGAGCGAGCGATTCCACAGGCTTTAGATCGCATCACAATTGGCGGACGTGTGGTCGTAATGTCATTCCAATCTCTAGAAGATCGCATCGTCAAAGAGAAGTTTGCTGATGCATCCACCTCTAAGAGCCCGCGCGAACTCCCAATTGAACTTCCTGAGTATGCGGCGAAATTTAAGCTGGTCTTCAACTCGAGCGAGAAACCGAGCGAGCAGGAGATTGCCGAGAACTCGCGAGCGGCATCGGTTCGACTTCGCGCGATTGAGCGGGTGGCGGCATGATGAGTAGCGCAGTCGCACGAAAGAACGCCTCGACAACTCTTACATCGGGACTTCGACGACAGGTCGTTGAAACTACGGCAAAAGTTATCCATGCAACTTTCCCGCAGGTATCGGTAGCACAGCAGGCGAGCCGAAAGTACTTTGCCACCTTTGTTACCTCAGTGAGCGTTGCCGGTTTCCTCGCCCTCCTTGGAATAAACACCCTCCTTGCCCAGGATGCATTTACGCTCTCAAATTTAAAGCTTGAGGCGAAGATGGTTGCAGATCAACGAGATGCCATTAATCGTGAGATTGATTCAAAATCCGCCCCGGAATCTTTGGCACGCGCAGCTGCAGCTCTAGGAATGAAGCCTTCGGAGACCCCAATCTTTCTCAATTTAAATACCGAGAGTGGAGTTACTCGTGGGTGATCTACTCCTCGCGAAGTCGCGAATTCGAATTCTGACTCTTGCCTTTATTGCGGTTCTTGTCTTGATGAGCTTCCAACTCTTTAGAGTACAAATTTTTGAAGCTGGAAATTACAAGCTTCGCGCAGTTGATGAGATGGAGACGACCAGAATAGTTCAGGCACCGCGCGGGGAAATTACCGATGTAAACGGAGTTGCATTTGCGCGAAGCGTCTCAGCAATTAGCATAGTTGTCGATCAAACTCAGATTGCAAACCCAGCTCGAACCGCTGCATTTGTTGCACCAATTCTTGGACTCACTACAGGCGAAGTGCAGGCGAGCATCACTGGAACTCGCAAGTATTCAATGGTGCTCAAGAACGGACGCCCAGCGCTCTGGGATAAGCTGACTCGAGCGATTGAAAGCCATAACTCAGCCCTCGCTGGCAATGAGATTGATAAGCGAATAATTGGTTTCTTCCCAGAACGTTCCTACATTCGCGAGTACCCATCAGGTCGCCTGATCTCATCTTTAGTTGGATTTGTTCGCGCCGATGGGGTTGGCGCAACTGGAATTGAATCGAGCATGAACTCAATTATCAGTGGAACTGCCGGTCGTTACTCATACGCTAGAGCAAATGGTGCGGAGATTCCTGGATCTCAGAGTGAAATCGTCGCGCCAAAGACCGGTACTACTGTACGCCTGACCATCGATCGTGATGTTCAATGGGTTGCAGCGCGCGCAATTGCTGATGCTGTTAAGAGCTCGGGTTCAGTTAATGGAACAGTTATTGTCATGGATCCAAAGACCGGAGCGATAATCGCTCATGCAACTGCTCCAACATTTGATCCAAACAATACAAAGGGCATCAGCTTAGAGTTGATGAGAAACCCTTCCGTCCAAGATGTCTATGAGCCAGGTTCGACTGGAAAAGTAATGACTATGGCGGCAGCACTTGAAGAGCAGACTGTGACGCCAACAACGGTCTTTAACGTTCCGTACGGTCTTCGCAGGGCCGGAAAAACTTTTCACGATCACGAGCGCCATCCGGTGCAACATTTGACTACAACTGGAATCCTCGCGGTGTCGAGCAATACCGGCTCAATTAAGGTCGGTGAGACTCTAGGTAGTGAAAAACTCTATGAATACCTCACCAAGTTTGGTATTGGAAGTAAGACTGGATCAGGTCTGCCAGGAGAATCGGGCGGAATTCTTCATCCAGTAAAGGAATGGTCGGGCACAACCGCGCCGACAGTTGCATTCGGTCAGGGATATTCCGTTACTGCGATGCAAGCCACCAGCGTCTTCGCGACTATTGCAAATAATGGCGTTCGCGTCTCGCCAACGGTGATTGCTGGCACAAGTGATTCATCTGGACATTTCACACCAGCTGGAAACCGTGAGTCGGTGCGAGTGATCAGCGAGACTGCTGCAACTCAACTTCGCGCCATGATGGAGAGTGTGGTCTCTGACAACGGAACTGCGCCGAGCGCTGCTATTCCTGGCTATCGAGTAGCGGGAAAGACTGGTACTGCGCAGAGAGTTGATCCGATAACTGGAAAGTACAGCGGATACACCGCCTCATTTATTGGTTTTGCTCCCGCAGATAGCCCTCGATACGTCATTAACGTAACTCTGCAACGCCCACGTAATGGACATTACGGTGGCTTACTGTGTGGTCCAGTCTTTAAGAAGGTCATGACATTTGTCCTTCAATCTGAACATGTAGCACCTACCGGAACCAAGGTTGCACGGGTAGCTCTTACCAAAGCCCAATTAAAGAAGATGAAGGCAAGTCAAGTGAGCGTGCAGAACTAATGTTGCGCCCATATGCTCAATATGGTCTCTCACTAAGTAAAGCGGCGGAGTTACTCAGCGCCGAGCGGAAGAATTTTCAGGATATAACCTTTACTGGTTTAACGCATAAGGATTCTGATGTGGAGCCTGGAGATATCTTTCTGGCATTTCCTGGTGCAAGAGTTCATGGCGCAGAGTTCATCGCAAGGGCGAGTAAAGCTGGAGCGGTAGCGGTTTTGACCGATAGCGATGGGGCTGAGTTTCCTAACGATCTCCCAACACTTATCTGCCGTGATGTTCGCGAAGCTGGCGCCGTTCTTGCGAGTAGCTTCTACCGTTCCCCGACGAGAGATTTGCAGAGTATCGGCATCACCGGAACAAATGGTAAGACCACCGTTACAACAATTCTCCAGCAGATCTTCACCAAGATCGGGCGAGAAAGTGGCCTCATCGGCACAGTTGAAACTCGCATTGGTGCAGAGGTAATCAAGAGTGAGCGAACAACCCCCGAGGCACCCGAACTGCAATCACTTGCAGCGACAATGCGTGAGCGACATATGCGCCATCTGGTGATGGAGGTTTCTAGCCACTCTATCGAACTCAAGCGAATTATCGGTTCGCACTTTGCAATCGTTGGATTCACTAATCTCTCGCAAGATCATCTTGACTTCCATCGCGACATGGAGAGCTACTTCACAGCAAAAGCAAAGCTCTTCACGCATGAGTATGCCGACCTGGGATTTATCAATATTGATAGCGAATACGGTGAGCGGCTCTTTCGAGAGATCTCAATACCAGCAATTGCAGTTTCTCGTCACAACGAGAGCGCAACTTGGCACTTTACCGACATACATCCAACTCCGAGTGGTGCAGAGTTCACTATTCGCGGCAAGGACGGAGTATTGATCGAATCGAAGACGAAAATGAGAGGTGCCTTCAATTTAGATAATCTCCTCCTTGCAGTCGCCATAGCTTACGAATGCGGAGTAGATCCGCTGGAGCTTGCGGCAATTCTTCCCACGATCTCTGGGGCTCCTGGTCGCTTGGAGAGCGTCAATGTTGGGCAAAACTTCTCAGCGCTAGTCGATTATGCACACTCTCCAGATGCAGTAAGTAATGTGCTTAGCGCCGTGAGGGAATTTACAACTGGCAGAGTCATAACGGTATTGGGCTGTGGTGGCGATAGAGATTCAAGTAAGCGGCCATTAATGGGTAAAGCGCTGGTAAGCGGAAGCGATATTGCGATATTTACGAGCGATAACCCTCGAAGCGAGGATCCGCAAGCTATCTTGTCGCAGATGGTCGGTGAAATCGAAGTATCCGCTCCATCTCAAATCTGCCCCGATAGGTTCTCGGCGATTGAGTATGCAGTCTCTCTAGCGCAGCCAGGTGATTCCGTAGTAATTCTTGGAAAAGGCCATGAGACAGGTCAAGAAATTGGCGGTGTCATAACACCATTTGATGATCGACTATCCCTGGCGCAAGCTATCGAGGCCAAACCATGATTACTATGAAAGCAAGCGAGATAGCCTCAATAGTTGGCGGAACTCTCCTTGGTGGAGAGATTGATGTAACCGCACCAGCCTTTCTCTCATCGAAGAGTTGCACACCAGGTTCAATTTTTCTCGCTATACAAGGTGAAAACGTAGATGGCCACCAATATATAGGTGATGCGTTTAGCAACGGGGCAGTATTAGCGCTAGTTTCAAATCCATCAGATTTTCGATGTGTGGTCGTTGATGACGTTCAGAGTGCTATTTCGAAGTTAGCTAACCATGTCCGCAAATCTTTAACTAATTTGCATGTAATAGGAATTACCGGATCGCAGGGAAAGACCACCACCAAAGAGCTTTTAGCATCAATACTTGCTACCCGTGGCGCAACAGTTTCGCCACAGGGGAATTACAACAACGAGCTTGGAGTTCCGCTAACTCTATTGCAGTGCGATGAATCCACTCAATATTGCGTCATCGAAATGGGTGCTCGTCATATGGGTGATATCGCTGCCCTAGCAAGAATTGCACTCCCTGAGATCGGCATAGTGCTTCGAGTTGCAGCAGCTCACTTAGGTGAGTTCGGTTCGCTTGCGGCAATTGCACAGACAAAAGGTGAGCTGATTGATTGTCTTGGCCCTCAAGGAATTGCAATTCTAGGTCAGTACGACCCTTACACCCCTGCTATGGCGAGCCGCCATTCTGGAGAGATTTTGACTTTCGGCGAGAATGCTCATGATGATATTCGCGCCACCGATATTGAGTTGCGGGATGGGCGCGCACACTTTGATCTGGTAACACCTGAAGGTCGAAGCACGGTTGCGCTTCGACTCTACGGGCTACATCAAATCTCTAATTCACTTGCAGCAGCCGCTGCTGCGCATGCGCTGGGATTCTCCGCCGACCAGATTGCATCAGCTCTTTCAACTACGGATAACGGCGCTCGTTGGCGGATGGAAGTTCGAGAACTCTCAGATTTCGTTCTAGTCAATGATGCTTATAACGCGAGCCCGGATTCGATGGCGGCAGCTCTGGCCATGCTCGCTCACCTCGCTCAAGAGCGCGGGGGAGAGTCGTGGGCATTCCTTGGAAAGATGAATGAACTCGGCGAGTCTTCAGCGCAAGAGCATCGCAATATTGGCACCCTTGCCTTGAAGTTAGGTGTTGATCACTTGGTGGCTATTGATTCACCTGAATATGGTCAATCACTGCCGGAAGGTTCAGCGATGGCAATTCATTACTGCACATCTCGGATTGAGGCGTTGGAGGTGGCTCGCTATATCAATCGTGGCGATGTAGCGCTCTGCAAAGCATCTCGATCAGAGAAGCTCGAGTTGCTTGCAGAGTCGATCGAAGAGATGTGGAACGAGAAGGCTCTTGCCTTTAATGAGGATGAGAAGGATGCACAATAAATGAAGGAAATTCTGATAGCTGGTTCGTTGGCTCTCTTCTTCTCGCTCTTCGGCACCCCGCTCTTTATTAAGTTTCTAGCTCGTCGCGGCTATGGCCAGTTCATCCGCGATGATGGTCCCTCATCGCACCATACAAAGCGAGGGACTCCGACCATGGGTGGCGCCATGATTATCCTCTCGGTCGTCCTCGCCTACTTCATTGCGCACTTGATCTCTGGAAATGCGGTGAGCGTCTCTGCACTCCTGGTCTTAGGCCTAGTTATAGCGCTCGGCTTTGTCGGCTTCCTTGATGACTATATGAAAATCACAAGACAGAACTCACGTGGAATTAGTGCAAAGCAGAAAATTTTTGGTCAGGTTGTCGCTGCATCAGCTTTTGGCTATTTGGGTCTTCAATTCCCAGATAAAGATTCGCTCACTCCAATTAGTTTGCAACTCTCGACTGTGCGAGATACCTCAATTACTTTAGGAGTGGTGGCGGTCGTCATCTGGATTGCGTTTATGGTTACGGCAACCAGTAATGGCGTTAATCTCACCGATGGTCTCGATGGCCTGGCAACAGGCGCTTCAGTGATGACCTTTATCGCCTTCGTCCTCATTGGCGTTTGGGAGTTCGGCCAGAGTTGTGCGCTGACAGCGGCAACTGCAAATTGCTATCAAGTCCGCGATCCCTTGGATTTAGCGGTATTAGCAGCGGCATTCGCCGGTTCATGCACTGGATTTCTCTGGTGGAATGCCTCGCCCGCAAAAATCTTTATGGGAGATGTTGGATCGCTTGCCCTCGGTGGAGCGCTTGCCGGAATCGCAGCTTCACTGAGAGTCCAACTCTTACTGATTCCTCTCGGCGGGCTCTTTGTGATCATCACTCTCTCTGTTGCGCTTCAGGTGATCTACTTCAAGCTCACGGGAGGCAAGCGCCTCTTTAAGATGGCACCGCTGCAGCACCATTTTGAGTTGCTGGGATGGGGAGAGGTGACCATTGTCCTTCGCTTCTGGATCATCGCGGGCCTATCAGTTGCGCTCGGCCTCGGACTCTTCTATACCGATTGGGTAGCTAGTTAGAAGTGTTGAAATGGCGATAGCAAATCTCTACTCCTCACTGAGCGAAAAGCGCATCATTGTCGCAGGCGCTGGCGTGACTGGCTTAGCTGTTGCAGCCGCACTCAAAGATCGTGGTGCTGAGGTAATCCTTGCTGATGAGAAGGTAGCGCATGTAGATGGCTATCAGATTCAGCTACCAACCCAGATTGCCGAGAGCGACTTTGACTATTTGATGGTCTCACCGGGTTGGCGAGAAGATCACCCGCTGGTAACTCTTGCTCGCAATACCGGCAAACCAATTCTCAATGAGGTCGATTTCGCTTGGTCGGTTAAGAATGAGATTAATCCAAGTCAGAAGTGGCTGGCCCTTACTGGAACAAATGGCAAGACCACCACAGTTGAGATGGTTGCTCATATCCTAAAAACAGCTGGCCTGAATTCCGCCGCATGCGGAAATGTAGGTACGACCGTCATTGACTCAGTACTCAGTAAAGAGAAGTTTGATTACCTTGTACTTGAGCTCTCATCTTTCCAGTTGCACTGGCTTAGAGATGCGCAATTTATCTCTTCAGCAATTCTCAACATAGCCGATGACCATATCGATTGGCATGGCTCATTTGATAACTATGCAAACGATAAGTTATCGCTCTTGGAGAAATCCACAACAGGAATTCTCAATGGCGATGATGGCGAGGTCGTAGGGCGTACCAGCCATTGGTTAGGTAGAAAGGTTTTCTATAGCCTTGACACTCCGGCTCCTGGTGAGGTTGGAGTAGTTGAGGAGCTTCTGATTGATCGTGCATTTGTTGCAGATCCACAAGAAGCGGCAGTTATCGCAGAACTCACCGAAATTACTCCTACCGTTCCACATCAAGTCTCAAATGCCCTCGCCGCTGCCTCTCTCGCAGCGACTGTGGGAGTCAGCCATGAAGTAATTCGTGAGGCGCTCAAGACCTTCGCACCAGGTAAGCACCGAATCGAATTAGTGGGCGAAATCGGTGGAGTTAAATGGATTGATGACTCCAAGGCGACAAACCCTCATGCAGCGGCCGCCTCAATCTTGGCTAACTTCTCCGTCATCTGGATAGCTGGCGGTTTGGCTAAAGGCGCTGCCATGCCACCACTTGCCGAGCGAGTATGGGGCCGGCTTAAGGCTGCGATTTTGATTGGGGAAGATCGAGATCTCATAGCTAGCGCTCTGCGCGAGGTAGCTCCACATCTTCCAATTCATCTCATTGATCCACCAGCTGGCTATATAAAAGGTGGAGACTCTAATGAGTTTATGGAGAAAGTCGTAAGAAGCGCTAGTGAGATTGCGGTTGAGGGAGATGTTGTTCTGCTTGCACCAGCATGTGCTTCGATGGATCAATTCAAATCATATGCAGATAGAGGCGATCGATTTGCAGCAGCAGTGAAGGCGGTTCTAAAAATATGAAAACTACTAAGGCTAAGCGAGCCCGATTCCTAAATACTCCAGTCAATCACTTCTATATGTTAATCCTCAGTACAGCCATTCTCGTTGTACTTGGCTTGATTATGGTCTTCTCTGCCTCATCAATCCACGCTATTGATACCAAAGGTTACGCACTGGCAGTCGCGCTTCGCCAATTTGTCTTTCTCTTAGTCGGCATCCCATTTGCGATATTTCTAGCTCGCCTCCCGCTCCAAAGTTGGCACTTCCTAGCAAAGTTGGGATTGATAGCCTCAATAGTTCTAGTTGCGATAGTGATGATTCCAGGTGTTGGTAAAGAGGTTAATGGCAATCGAAATTGGATTGATCTCAAGGTAATCGATATCCAGCCAGGTGAATTTACAAAGTTTCTGCTCATACTCTGGGCCGGTTACCTGCTCTCGCGCAAAGAGAACGCTAATCGGACTCGCTTTAACGTTATTGCACTCCTCCTCCCGGGCTTTAGTTTGGTGATGCTGGGAATTATGCGCGGCGGCGATTTGGGAACCACTTCAGTAATCGCTGCAATTCTCGCCGGCTTACTCTTTATCTCAGGTTTGGAGCTGCGAAAGATGGGGCTGGTTGCTGCGCTCGGCTTTGCCACTTTGGCAGTTCTCATCGCTACCTCTGATTATCGACGCGCACGTTTCCTAGTCTTCCTCAACCCTTTTGCACCGGAGGAATACAAGAACTTCGGTTGGCAGCCAGCCCATAGCTTGCTTGGCCTAGCTAGCGGTGGGTTATTTGGGGTTGGTCTTGGCGGAAGCCGTCAAAAATGGGGAAATCTTGCAGAGGCCCATACCGACTTTATCTTCTCCGTCATTGGCGAAGAGTTAGGCCTCTTCGGCACTCTCTCAGTTCTCTTGCTTATCGGCACTTTAGTTTATTCAATTTTCCGGATAGCGCTCCGCGCACAAGATCCATTCTCTCGGTATGTAACTGCCGGTATTGGATGTTGGATTGGAATTCAAGCAATTCTCAATATCGGTACTGCAATCAGCGTACTTCCGGTGGTTGGTGTGACGCTTCCACTCGTCTCTTATGGCGGTTCTGCGCTACTCACGACAATCTGCGCTCTAGGATTTGTGGCAGGCGTAGCGCTGCGCGATAAGGAAGTTACGCGCGAAGTTATTCGACGCTTTGCAAAAAAGTAAAGAAAGGTTAAACGTGAAATTTCTCCTAGCTGGTGGCGGCACCGCAGGTCATATCGAACCTGCACTTGCTGTGGGCCGCGGCCTCAAGGAGCGCTACCCAGATTCAGTTATTGAATTTGTCGGCACCTCATCAGGGCTAGAAACCACGTTGATTCCAAATGCGGGATTTACCCTTCGACTCATTCCTAAGGTAGCAATTGCGCGAAGAATTTCACCTTCGCTGCTCACCGTTCCATTTCAATTGGCACGATCAATTCGCGCGTCATTGTCAATAGTAAAGGGGCGAGATTGCGTTATTGGATTTGGTGGCTATGTTTCAGCTCCAATTTATATAGCAGCGGCTCTCACTCGTACTCCATTTGTCATTCACGAGCAGAATGCTCATCCAGGTTGGGCTAATCGAATGGGTGCGCGTTTTACCAAATATTTGGCGATCAGTTATCCGATAGACCGCGGACGCCTTTCAAGAGCGACGCTCACCGGCTTACCTCTTCGAGATGATGTCTCTCAGTTAGTTCAGCAGGCATCAAAAAATTGGAGTTCAGCCCGAGAGTTGGCAAAGGCGAGAGTTGCCGAACAATATGACCTACGCATCGATCAACCTTTAGTTTTTATCTTTGGCGGTTCTCAAGGTTCGCAAGCAATTAATCGCACCATTGAATCGGCAAGAACCGCTGGCGTTTTCGGCGAACTTTCAGTAGTCCATGGGGTTGGTAGAAACAATCCACTGCCAAGTGCTGATCACAGTTATCGACCACTTGCGTATGTAGAAGGTATGGCCGATCTCTATCTCGCTGCAGATCTTGTGATCGCTAGGAGTGGAGCTGTGACCTGCGCTGAATTCGCAGCGCTGGGTCGGTACGCCCTCTTCATTCCGCTGCCAATTGGTAATGGGGAGCAGGCGCTCAACGCTCAATCACTGATAGCGCAAGGCCGCGCAAGCATTCTCAATCAAAGCCAGTTCACTCCCGAATGGCTTAGTAAAAACTTAGGCGACCTTCTTGAGCGCAGCGCAGCAGCAGAAGTAGAGGGTGATGCGGCGGGTCTCGCCTCGGTCGATAAGATTCTCGCACTCATCGATAGCGCAACTGGAGGAAAATGACCATTCCGCAAGCGAATGCGCTAGCTCTCAAATCGCTCTCTGGGAAGAAAATCCATTTTATTGGCATTGGCGGTTCTGGAATGAGTGGCTTAGCGCGCATCGCACTTGCCGATGGCATCGCTGTCTCCGGTTCTGATGCCAAGGATTCGACAGTTCTGGCCGCACTTGAGGCGCTTGGTGCGACGATATTTAAGAGCCATGCAGCCGAGAATATTGATGATGTAGACATTGTTATCTACTCAACTGCAATTGGGCCAAGTAATCCGGAGATAGTTCGTGCGTTAGAGAGATCGATACCAATAATCACTCGTGCAAGTGCGCTTGCTCTCTTGATGCATGGAAATGTCAGTGTGGCAGTTGCCGGAACTCATGGCAAAACAACTACCTCCTCTATGGCTACCGTCGCCTTCCAGTCATGCGGACTCGACCCTTCATTTGCAATTGGCGGCACCTTGACCGCTTCTGGATCTAACGCTCATCGAGGAACAGGTAGATACTTCATTGCTGAGGCAGATGAATCTGACGGTTCATTTGTGGCATACCATCCACATGCAGCAATCGTTACAAATATCGAACACGACCATGTTGACTTCTTCGCTACATCAGATGAAGTTACTCAAGTATTCCGTGATTTTTCGGCGACGATTGCAGCGGATGGGTTTCTTATTTACTGCGCTGACGACCCGGGCTCTCGCCAATTAGGGGAGTCGGTCACTCACTGCCGAACCTTCTCATATGGCACCGCCAGCGATGCTGATTTGAAGATCGATAATATTGAGCTATTTGCTCAAGGGTCACGGGCGCGAGCTATCTGGCGTGGAACCGTCGTCGGGCAGATTGAGCTGCAAGTTCCTGGCCACCATAACTTACTCAATGCAGCCGGAACTCTCGCCCTTGGTCTCGCCTTCGAACTCAGCCCTAGTGCGCTGATTTCTGGCCTCCATTCATTTAGGGGAGCTGGTCGCCGATTTGAACTCAAAGCCACAGTCAACGGTGTTCGAGTGATTGATGATTATGGCCACCACCCAACCGAGATTTCAGTGACCTTAGCGGCGGCAAGGCGTTATGCAGATGTTGGCCGAGTCCTTGTCATTTTCCAACCTCATCGATATTCGCGCACGCAAGCTTTCCTCTCGGAGTTTGCAGTGGCTCTCGATAAAGCTGATGATGTGACGTTGTTGGAAATCTATGCTGCGAGCGAGAAACCAATTCCAGGGATAAGTGCCGAACTCATTGCAGAGAAGATGGAACATGGGCGCTTCCTGCCAAACTTTGCCGATGCCGTTGAGCGAATTGTCTCTATCGCAGCACCGGGCGATGTAATCCTGACTCTTGGTGCGGGTGATGTCAGCTCGCTCGCTCCGATTATCGCCGATGGTCTCGCTAAGCGATTTAGTTGATTGAGGTATTGAGGTGAGTTTTGGTAGAGCGCGTAGCCTCGTTCTAGTTATATCCATTTTTGCCGCTGCAACGTACCTCCTTGCCTGGTCTCCGGTATTTGCAGTTAAGTCAATTGAGGTGGAGGGCTTGCCAAAGTCGGTGAGTCAAGACGATGTGATTACTAAAGCAAAGATCAATATTGGAGATCAGCTCGCTCGGATTGAGCCTCGCTCTGTCGAAAAGTCATTAAGTGAGATTTCTTGGATAAAGTCCGTCTCACTCAAGCGTGACTGGTGGCATAGAGATATATCAATTGTTGTGTCACCGAGAAAGCCAGTGGGCATTTTCCAAGGGCGAGCACTTGATAGCGACGGCGTAATCTTTGATTTTCCCGGCTCTATTCCCGAGCAGCTGCCAGCGATCACAGCTGCTACTTCGGAGTTAGGGTTGGCGGCAATCTCGCTCTTTTCCGCACTCCCAGATGACCTGCGCACCACCCTCATAACAATCGGTGCAAAAAATCAATCATCTATCACTTCTTGGCATCAACTTGCTGGGAGAAAGATCAAAGTCCAGTGGGGTTCGCCCACTGAGGTGGGGCTAAAAGTTAATGTGTTTCGGGCGTTATTGGCTCTGCCTGAAAATAAAGATATTGAGGCGATTGATTTATCGGCTCCTCACGCCCCAATTGTGAAGTAAGGAAGATTGAATAAACTCTCTACAGTAGGTCGAGGTATTTATTCGTGTTGGTTTTTGATTAGCGCGAGCTGAACCCATACCTTGCCACCATCAAAGTGAATAGAAATGTAACTCTCAAGCGGGGGTTTACAGTTCTTAAGGAGGCTTCAGGTGGCTGCACCACAGAATTATCTCGCCGTTATCAAGGTTGTCGGAATCGGCGGCGGCGGAGTTAATGCAATCAATCGCATGATTGAAGTTGGGCTCAAAGGAGTTGAGTTCATCGCAATCAACACCGATGCGCAACATCTCTTGATGAGTGATGCAGATGTAAAGCTCGATATCGGTCGTGCTTCAACTAAAGGCCTTGGAGCTGGAGCTGCACCTGAGAAAGGTCGCCAAGCTGCGATTGATCACACAGAAGAGATTGAAGAAATTCTCCGCGGTGCGGATATGGTCTTTGTGACAGCTGGCGAAGGTGGCGGCACAGGAACCGGTGGCGCACCAATCGTTGCAAAAATCGCGCGCGATCTTGGTGCGCTCACAATCGGTGTTGTCACACGCCCATTCTCATTTGAAGGAAAGATTCGTACTCGCCAAGCCGAAGAAGGAATTGAAGCGCTACGCGAGCATGTCGATACGCTAATTGTTATTCCGAATGACCGACTCCTTGCAATCTCAGATCGCAATATCACTGCGATGGATGCATTTAAGAGTGCAGATCAAGTTCTTCTTTCCGGCGTTCAGGGAATCACTGAGATCATCACACAACCTGGCCTCATCAACCTCGACTTCGCAGATGTGAAGACAGTGATGACTGATGCCGGTTCTGCCTTGATGGGAATCGGTTCAGCTCGAGGCGAGAATCGCGCTGCGCGTGCTGCCGAACTTGCAATCTCAAGCCCATTGCTTGAGGCATCAATCGATGGCGCTATGGGTGTCTTGTTATCAGTAGCTGGCGGCTCGGACCTTGGTCTCTTTGAGATTAACGAGGCATGCGAGCTAGTTCAGGCAGCAGCACACCCTGATGCTCGAATCATCTTCGGAACCACTATCGATGACGCACTTGGTGACGAGGTCCGAATTACCGTTATTGCTGCTGGATTTGCAGGTGGCGAACCAAAGAAGGTTGAGATGCCGACGATCAATGCGGCGACCCTCTCAGGTAATGCCGATCCAATTCCAGCTAATGACCCACTCTCAGTAGCACTTGATTTGGATGCATCAGCGCCTCGCAAGCGAATCACCTTCGAAGAGTTGGTCTCTGAAGATGAGATTGATGTGCCAGACTTTATGAAGTAATTTGTGAAGTTGTCATGACTTCTCGCTTTACCAATCGCACCGGAGGCGTAAGCCACGGTGCGTTTGCGTCTCTCAATCTAGGCACCCATGTAGGGGATGAACTAGATCTGGTGCTCGAAAACCGACGAATCCTTTCTGACGAAGTCGGCCCTATTCAATACATGAATCAAGTTCATGGCGATCGCATAGCAGTTATTGAGGTAGTAACTGATGAAGCGCCGACTGCAGATGCGCTGGTTACTGGAATTCCCGGCGTAACGCTGGCGGTAATGGTGGCAGATTGCATTCCGCTACTTCTCACCTCCGAAGAGTCAGTTGCCGCGGTACATGTGGGGCGGCGAGGTCTGGTTAATGAGATCACTCGCAAAACTCTGCAAGTGATGCGCGATATGGGAGCATCGAAAATTTCTGGGATTGTGGGGCCATCAATCTGCGGTACTTGCTACGAAGTTTCAGAAGGAATCTATACCGAGGTAATCGCAAGCCATCCAACAGCACAATCGCGTACAAAGTCGGGAACGCACGCTCTCGATCTTCCCGCCGCCCTAATGCAGGTATTGCTAGAAGAGGGGGTAGAGATCATCGATCAGTTTGAGTGCACCTTCGAAAGCGATAAGTACTTCTCATATCGACGAGATGGTGTTACCGGAAGACAAGTTGGAGTCATCTCACTTTGAGTACCCGTAGAGAAGAGCTGGCGGAGAGAGTAGCCGCAATTCAGGGCGAGATTGCCGCGTACTCGCCTACCTTAATTGCGGTAACCAAGACCTATCCGGTATCGGATGTTGCAATCTTGCGGGATCTGGGGCTAACGAATTTCGGTGAGAATCGAAGTGGCGAAGGGTTGGCTAAATCTGCCGAAGTTTCCGGGCAGTGGCATTACCAGGGAGAGATCCAAAGCAAGAAGATAAGAGAGATTCTCTCTTGGGCACAATGGATTCACTCCCTCGATGACCTTCGCCACTGCGAGAAGATTGAAAGAGCCCTCGTCGAAAGCGGGGGAGAAGTTAAAGCCTTCCTTCAACTCTCACTCGATGGGGACCCACGCAGAGGGGGCCTGATTGAAGAAGAGCTATTTACAGTTGCAGCTGTCGTATCTCAGTACTCCCGATTATCGCTCCAGGGAATTATGTGTGTTCCGCCGGTAAGCATGGCGCCGGGCGAGGCATTTCAAGAGATCTCGGCTACCCACCTCAGATTTAAGAGTGAATTTCCAGACTCCCCATATCTCTCCGCCGGAATGAGTGGCGACTACATGGTTGCCCTAGAGCACGGCGCGACACATATTCGGGTGGGTAGCAAAATCCTCGGCGCACGCAGCTATGACCAGTAACCTTTAACCATGTCTGCACTTAATAAGATGATGGGTTTCCTTGGTCTAGTAGATACCGAGGATGATCACCAGGTAAATGAGGCTCCCGCAGCGAAGAAGGTTGAGCCTCGTGCAATTACTCCTCGCACACCGGATCGCACTGGAGTCACAGTTGTCGGCCGTAGCCACGATTTGGTTGTCGAAGCTCCTCTGATCGAAGAGAGCTCTTCCTACAACATCATCACTCTTCAGCCACGTTCATATTCAGAGGCGCGCAAGGTTGGCGAGTACTACCGCGAAGGTAATCCAGTGATCATCAACCTCGATGATATGGAAGAGAGTGAGCGCAAGCGCCTAGTTGATTTTGCATCAGGGTTGGTCTTTGGCCTCCATGGACGCATCGAAC
>JACCDJ010550833.1_pt1 | contig 37762 bp, 37 predicted proteins | sample 7444481 | NCBI WGS metagenome assembly JACCDJ01 (sample SAMN15323435, study PRJNA562643) | freshwater metagenome | isolation source: river surface water | place: USA:Blue River Watershed | collected 2017-08-15
GGAATTGCGAATCATTTTACGTCTAATAGCATAGTTATTAGATGAAACTGCACCAAATACACCAGAACCAGATACATATTTATTGTAAATATCAGTTGGTTGGTTGCACATTAGTCCTAAAGAAAAATTACGTCTGTTTCCTACAGCTCCCATTTTTTTATATAAAAAACCATCTTTTCCAACATAGAAATTTCCGTATGGCATTATTTTATACAGTATAACAATATAAAATAATTATAGAAATTCAAAAAAAATCATTATCCTTTCATAATCGGCATTTTTATTCCACTAGCTACAACATCCAAAGGAGTTTGTTTAAAAACTTTGTATAATACTGCAGTCAATAAAAAAATCCCAATAAATAATGTTACATTTGCAACATATTGAGTTTGATACAACTGTTTTGAGTCGTCCAACATAACATCTGAACCGTTATTGTCACCACTTAACTGTCCATATTGTTTGTTTAACTTTGTATTCAAACTTTTCTCATAGTTAATTTTATTACCTAAATTCAATAACTTATCTTTCAGTGTTACAAGGTCATTTTCAATACCGATTTTCACAGAAAACATTTCAGATAGTACAGTGTCTAAATTTGTTTTACTTGATGCATAAATATTTGTATATTCACCAACATCTGGATATTTATTAGTATTTACAAAAGCTAGTTTATATTCAGTCAATATTGGATAAAACTGTTGTTTTAACGTTTCAATTTTTGAATTATAGTCAGTAGGACTGGACATTAATGCTTATTACTAATATCTATGAATATAATATTTTACGTACTAAACACAAATTCTATAATAATAACTGTTTATGGCAGTTTTACTTGGTCTAATTATTTCACATACTTGTCCCGGACGAATACCTATGACTTGTGCAACCGGGTCAAATCTTGAAATATCTGGAAATTGCGAATCGTCTGTGATATTGTATCTTAGTTTAATCTTATCAACTTCTTCATTTGTTAATACACGATGTTCTGGAACCAAAGTATGTTCAAGAATGTTAAATTGAAGTCTTTTAATACTTTGAATAATAATCAAAATTCCATCTTGTTCCCAAATATGTTTTAATAAATTCGTCAAGGTTTCATTCATATCATCTTTTACAATAATCATTAATGTATCTTCTTTTGTTAAAACTTCTTCTAAATTAAACAAATCGTCAATAATTTCTTGAACATTTTGTGGACGAAGTGTTTTGGCTAAATAATAAGTAATGTATATTTTTTGTTTTCTAACCGTGTTAGGTGCATTTTCGTCTTGTTTTTTTTCCAAAAGAATATCAAGTTGTTTATTTTGATACATAGTATTCACCTCATTAACACTAAAATTATCATAGTCGCCAGTGTTGTAATTTTGTTTTTTCATTAATTCCAAAATAGTCTTACGAGACTTGTATATAGATGAAATTAAACTACTTGAATTGTTTATTGTTGTCATTATATTATATTAATAATATAATAACATAGTATCATTTTAATTCAATTTTTATTATTTATATATTTTTGGTGTATTTTATTCAGTTGTATTTACAATAAAATAACTTTTTTTGCTCCACTAGAACCAGATGATGTATCTGACGTATCATTTGAGGTGGAGGAAGTGCTTGTGTCTTCATCTATTTTTACAACATCATCAACGTCAAAAATAGTTTTAGGTGGTTCTTTTGGTTTCGTTTCAAAGATAATTGGTTCAAACTCTTTTTCTTTTTCTTTGTCAATGATTTCTTTCAATTTACTTACTTCTTCTATGCTTAGAGTAATATTTACTGGTTGTGCGCCTCCACTTTGTGACTGTGGTGTTACTGGAGCAAAAGGAGGACTATTCGTAACTACTGGTGTAACTACTTGACTGCTTGTAGCATAAGGAGGACTTTCTGGACTTGGAGTATATTCTTTACCAGTCATCGGATTATAAACTGGATTTTCGGGAGGAGCATAAGGAGGACTACTGTTTGTATTTGGATTATATCCCGGACTATCTGGAGAAAATGGAACACTATCCGTATTTGAATTATATGCTGGACTTCCTGGTGCAAAAGGAGGACTTTCCGAAGCAAAAGGTGGACTTTCTGGGGAAAATGAAGGAGTAACTGGTTTGAATTCTGGTGTTTCTTCCATTTTAATTTCTGGATATTCTGGCACTTCTTTTGGAACATTCTTTTGCACTGGTTTAGAATACAATTCTCTCTTTTTACCCATAATCATTCCTTTATAACTACTTGCAAGTTCTTCTAGATTTTCCTTTGACTTCAATAACTCGTTAATATTATTTGAATAAGACATATTTATTAACTGGTCAATATTATCCTCAGTAATAATTCTCATTTGAACATTCATTACTTGTAATTCTTGTATTAATAGTTTCAACGCATAAGGAATACGCACAATACTAAAAGAACGACCAAAACGACTTATATTACGAATATTCATTTTTCCATCCAATGTTGTATTAAAATTAATTGGACCGTCTGAGAAAGGACTCAAAAATAAATTCAAATTTTGATTATAAATCGCAACTGCACCGGTCTTATTACAAACCGCCATATAATATTCATCGCCACGAATCATAAACGACTCGTTCAAAAAGGCAGACGCACCGTGTGCCATTACACCATCACGTTCCATTTCACCTATTCTGAGACCACCATCATTTGCTCTACCTTGAACCGTTTGACGTGTAAGCATCGTTCTTGGTCCCAACGCACGATAGTTAATTTTATCCTTCACCATATGTTTTAAACGCATATAGTATGTTGGACCAATATAAATATCAGAGTACAATTGTTCGCCAGTCATTCCATTATATAATATTTGATTACCAGATGCGTTGAATCCGGCCCTAACCAACATATGACCATATACATCAGCATTAGGACCTTTATTTGCAAAAGCAGTACAGTCACCAAAACCACCATAAACACAACACGCTTTGCCCAACAAAGATTCAATTAGTTGACCAATTGTCATACGAGATGGAATCGCGTGTGGATTGATAATTAAGTCGGGACGAATACCGTCGGCAGTAAATGGCATATCTTGTTCTGGAATAATCAACCCTAATGTACCTTTTTGACCAGCTCGCGATGCCATCTTGTCTCCAATCGCCGGAACACGTTCTTCACGAATACGCACTTTAGCAATTCTAAATCCCTCTTCACCTTCTGTAATAAAGGATTTATCAACAAACCCAAGTTGTCCTTTTTTAGGAAAAATGGATGAGTCAACAACAACTTCCGAATCCATTGCATTTGAGGTTACCTTACCAATTACAACCATTTTATCATCAACCATTGTGTTTTCACGAATTAAACCCCATTTATCTAACTGACTATAGTCACACCCCGGTTTTAAACCGACAACATTTTTAGACATTACATCCGAAAAATACGAGTTTGATGTTGTTCCTTGTACCTTTGAACTTTCTTCTCTCGCCTCGTACATTGAATAGTAAGTTGTTCTAAAAATTCCACGTTGTATTGCTCCTTCATTTATTAAAATTGCATCTTCTACATTATAACCAGTATAAGACATAATTGCAACGACTGCATTTACTCCATACGGTTGTTCTTCTTTATTGATATAGTCCATATATCTTGACTTGATAAGAGGAATTTGTCCACTGTTTAGAACAACACCCATTTTATCAATACGCATTTGATAGTTTGAATGGTACAATGAAACTGCTTGTTTTGTTTGACCACAAGAAAAAGCATCACGAGGATATGGATTATTTTCTGGAAAAATAATAAAGTTACCCAACACACCTAAAATAAGTGATGGGTCAACTTCTAAATGGGTATAGTATTTTGATTTTTTTAGGTCATCAACACTTGTTGCCATATAAGTTCCTTCTTCCTCGGAAGTGTCCAAATATTCAACTACAGCAGATTTACTTTTTAATTCAGATTCAAGATTATCTTTATTTATTTTTGGGTACAATTCGTCCAACTCATAAATAGTGTTACTTTTAATACTAAACATTTTGTCGTCTTTTTCTTCAAAACCTCCCACTGCTTGTTCCCATGTGAATTTACCCATTTTAATTAATTCCATAATTTCTTTTCTTTGATAACTTGGTTTACCATCATCAATATAATAAACTGGTCTAGTTAATCTACCCGCATCAGTAAATATACTAATTTCATTACTTTCATAATTAAATGATATACTCATAAATGTAGGTAAAATACCATTTCTTCTCAATAGTTTCAAATACTTTATAGTTTTCATTGGTTCTTCTATTGAACCAACCCACACACCATTTACAAAAATTTTAGTAAAAATACTCAACATAATGGGAGTACATTCTTGTAATAGTTTCAAATTAACGTGTAGTCTTAACCAAGGAATAATTTGTTTTACTGAAAATCCACTTGTAACCGCAGTACTAATAGCCATATGTTTATGAAGACCAATGTTTCCACCATCTGGAGTGTCTACTGGGTCAATATATCCCCACTGGGAAGAGTGGAGCAAACGTGGACCCACTACTTTGGCACTCGCATCCAACGGTAAGTTAAATTTGCGCATTTGGGATATAAATGAGTTCCACGAAAGACGATTTACATCTTGAATCACACCAAGACGTTTGGTATGCGCTTCTGCACCCCAGTTTCCTTTAAATGCTTTTTTAAAACCTTTATCTACTGTTCTCTCTTTAAAAAATTCTTGATAGTTGTCGCTTATCAAATTAATAAAACTATTCTTGTATTTGCCCGAATGATAATAGAACTCTTTATCTATTTTCAAACCGATTTCTCTCTTTTGAATCAAATAATATTCTCTAAAAAGGTCATAAATGAGAGAACCAGCCAACTCAACACGTTTATATTTAAAGTTATCTCGGTCGGTTGGTTTTTCTTCACCAGTGAAAACACGTAACAAACGTTTAACCATATAACCAATAAAATACGCTTTGTCTAAGAAGTTTTGTTCCCCAATATGAGGTAAAAAATAGTTCATTAAAATATCCAATACACTGTCAATGGTTCCTCTTTTCGTAAAACTAGCAATAAATTTTAATGCGGTTTCTTGATTGAAAATCTTATTTGCGTCGTGTACAGATGGAATAAATAAATCAACATAAGAGTTCTGGTTTTTATTCTCAGTCAAGTCAGTTAGTAAACAATATTCTATGATTTGTTGGTCAGAAACAACACCTAAAGCACGCATTAAAATAAAAAGAGGAATAGGTTTTCTTACATTGGGAATCAAAACTACAACTTGATTATTTGAGAGAACGGTAGATGGAGCAACGATTTTTACGGCAGTTGTTCTTATTGGTTTTGAAGCGTCTTCTGAAACTGAACGCACCTCGGCTGAAAAACTATACGTGTCATCTGCCTTGTTTTTACGAATATAAAGTATATTGTCAGCAAATTTTTCTTGACTGACAATTACTTTTTCTTTGCCATCAATAATAAAATATCCACCATAATCATTTTTGCATTCGCCCATATTGAATCTCACGTCTCTTGCCAAACCGTTCAAAATACATAAATTGGATTGAAGCATAATAGGAAAACGACCTAGTAAGATTTTTTCTAAAGTTATGCTATGTTCTTTTTTCTCTCCTTGTTCATCAAAAAAGACGAATTCAACATCCACATCATAATGAATCGTTATTCCATAAGTCATATTTCTGAGGCGTGCATCGTTGGGATACATAAAATGTGAATAGTTATCATCATAAATCACTGGTTTTCCGTAGTATAATTTTGAACCATCTTTACCACCTAAATATAATGAACACTGATTTACCTTGCCTTCGTTGTCTTCATCTTCTCTCTCAATAAAACGAATGGGATTGTTTTCTTTAAATATTCTATTAATACCTTCACTAAAAAAACTATTGTACGATTCTAAATGATGCGCTACCAAGTTATGAGGATTGTCATTAAAATATTTGTCAATTAGTTTCCACGATATAGAATCTTTATCCATTTTGTTGAGTATATATTATAATAATTATATATAATTATAAATTGTTTCATCCATAATTATATATTCTTTTTACACCTTTTCTCATTTAAAACGCCTATTTTATATGAGAAAAATAAACCTTATTAAGTGTATACATAATTTATGATTTGTATTATTTGAATCCTACATAAAACGTATAATTATCTATATCAGTTGGTGTTTCCATACCATTTTGAATTGCTGTATTATAACACCAAAACATTGGGGGTTTTATTATCCATTCTTTGGTTTCAATATTAATTAATCCTGAAACATCAAAATCAAATAATTTAATTTGTCCGTCGTCACTTATACCAGTATTATCTAACTTCCAATCTATATACATAATTCCTAAACTTTGTAAATATGTTTTTACTCCCATCATTAGAGTAATTATCTTATTCGTATATTGACTACTTATGTCAATATTCAATAATTCCATATCAATATAATCTTTACCTATATCATATATTTTTACAATATTTTTATGAGGATTTTTCATTAATAATTCACAAATATCCTTTTCTCTTTTACTTATTGTCATTTTTCTAAAAAAATCTTTGCCTTCGCGTAATATTTCTGGGTCTGTAGTAATTTCACCATTCATTTTATAAACTTTCATACCACATATCATGGTTTTATTTCTATATTTTTATTTCTTTTATTTCTTTTTGTTATTTTATATTATTTTTGATTTATTCATATAATATAGAAAAAATCGGCGTTTGGAATGTCAAAATGTTTAAAACAAAGAGAGAAGAGAGAACAAAGAAAAGAGAAATATTAATCTCAAAATAATTTAAAAACAATACGTTATTTAATAACAGATATAATGTTCGCGTCAAGAATGAGAATGAATTTAATAAACCCCGGGTTCAATGGATTAAATCAAATCCAATCAAAAAAGTTTAGTTCGGTGGATTTTTTACCGATTACTGCATTAGATATTTACAAAAAAAGTTGTTATTATAATGTTGATTACAAAATTAACGAAGAATCAGATGTGAAAGAAGCCGTGAATCGTTTTACTGCGTTTGATGTCAGTTGTTTAGCTGTAACGAATAATAAGGGTGATGTGGTAGGTGTTTGTTCGGGTCGTGATTATATTAATAAAGTTGCGGCGGCGGAAAAACAAAGTGTCAACGTGAAAGTTCGTGATATTTGCACTTATTCGCCCAAAGTATTAGTTGCTAAGGTAGATGATACTTTGGAGACGTGTATGAGTAAAATGTTATTCAAGAATATTCGTCATTTGTTGATTTATGACAAGACCGTATTTGTGGGTTTGATTTCTATTAAAGATTTGATTAAACCGTTGATTGACAAGAACAAATATGTTGTTACCAAGTTGAGTGATTTCAATATGGGTAAGGGTGCGTTTTTTGGTAGCGAATAAGGTTAAAGTATAATATTATAGTAATAATTATCTTACTATAATATATAAATAAAATGAGTCGTGTTTTTAGAACTTTTGAAGACTATAAAAAACATCCAGATTACAATAAATGTTTAGACAAATGGTCGGAAAATTTTATGAATATTCTTAAAAGAGTATTTAAAGTTAAACCTTCAAAATATGAACGTTATTTTGGTGTTGGAAAAGAAATAGGTATGACGTCTTTTCGTAGACACAAATTGTCAGAAAATCCAAACATAACATTTAAAACAGTTCAAAACCATCCAGAAATACCTTGGGATTTTGAACATTTAAGTATTAATCCAAACATTACATGGGAAATTGTGCAAGAAAATCCAGATATACCTTGGAGTTATAGATTTTTAAGTGATAATCCAAATATAACATGGAAAATTGTTCAAGAAAATCCACACCCTAACCCAAACTTACCACCAAATGATCCAAAGAATACTTGGGATTACAGATTTTTAAGTAGACATCCAAATATAACATGGGAAATCGTTCAAGAAAATCCACATCCTAACCCAAACTTACCACCAAATGATCCCAATAATACTTGGAATTATTCTTGGTTAGGTGAAAATCCAAATATTACATGGGAAATTGTCCAAGCAAATCAACATCCTAACCCAAACTTAGCACAAAATCACCCCAGTAATACTTGGAGTTTTGGAATTTTATCTTTAAACCCAAACATAACTTGGGAAATTGTACGAGCAAATGTTAATAGAGACTGGGATTATATGGGTCTCAGTAAAAATCCAAATATCACTTGGGAAATTGTAGAAGCAAACCCATTTCCTAATCCGAATGACGATGAAAATACTTGGCACTTTGGGTTATTAAGTGAAAACCCTAATATCACTTGGGAAATTGTTGAGCAACATCCAGAGCATGAAGAAAATAATTATGAAGGAGATGATTTTCTTGATGCAGAAATACAATCTTGGAATTATGATGCTTTAAGTGAAAATCCCAGTATTACTTGGGATATTGTTCTTCGTAATTTGGAGAGACCTTGGGATTTTCCATACTTGAATTTAAAAAAAGACCGCGAAAAATATATTATGTTTTGTCTCAACAAAGACCGTTACAATACAAGAAAAGCTCTGATGCCAATAACTAAGGAAGAGTTAAATACTGGTGAACCAACTGAAGACCCTAAACAAAATTTACAGCGAGAGACAGTAAATAAAGTTTTTGGAAATCCAGATATTATGAGAAATATAATGCCAAACCTAGGTGGGCGTAAAAAGCAAGGGAAAAAAACAACAAAAAGAAAAAACAATAAAAAATCAAGAAAAAGTAAAAAATCAAGAAGACATATGTAGTGATTTCAATATGGGTAAAGGTGCGTTTTTTGGCAGTGAGTAAAAATATAAAAAATAGGTATAAAAATATTATTCGTTTATATTATAAATGAATGATATTTTGAAGTGTTTTAAAAAGGGTCATGACAACTACTTGAATCAATTTATATTGCCCAAATCTAGCGAAATTATTGAACAAGTAGAATATATACTTGACTTGAAACACACCGATGTTTACGAAAAATGCGACGTTGTTAGAAAAACATATCTAGACGAACTTGCCAAAAATGGTTATAAAGATTTGAAACCCGAGGATGTATATGATTTTTTTCCAGTAAATGTTTGTGAAAACACATCGCTATTAGGAAACTACGTTTCTAATTTACCCTATTGTAAATATTTAGAAAAGGGTTCCAACGATGGGGAGTTAATGATTAAATTAGATGGTGGGTCTAAAAATATTGAACTAAACTTAGTAAGCAGAATTTTACGAGAAAAAATTTCGTTTAAAAATATTATTATTGTATTTAATGTGAATAGATATGAAACATTAAATTTCCTTGAACTGTCTCACATTGTTTATAACGGAATAAATGTTTATGAATATAACCCTATGTGGCAAGAGTTGGTGCAAAGTGGTTTTACTGAACTGACGTTATTGTTATCCATAGAACACGCAATATGGCATTTAATAGTGTCACATATTATTTATGTATCTAAAAGGTCTCTTTACTTTACTGAAATTCTTAAAATTTTTAATATGGCCGATAAAAATGTATTTAGAAAGTCACTTGAAGTACAAAAATTATTATTTGGAACACCTTTTATATTCAAACAAGTACTAAATGACAATGAAGATTTTAAGAAATACTTGCTGCAGAAAGTATCACACTTTATTGATAATTTTAATATAGATACCGTTTTTAATGACTACTTTAACATAAATAATTCTGACCCTACTTTGAACTGGATGCCCGGAATGAAATCCAATATTCGTATTATTAAAGATTTTGTGGATATAGTTGTCTCCAAAAAAGATTTGAAAAAAGAAAACACACGATTTTCAAACTACTTGTCAAGAAAATACAATGATTTAAAGTTGAATAATACACCCACGATTAAAAAATTTTTGCAAATTTTATTTGTCGTTGGTAGTGCGTTTCACTCTACCACTTTTGAATTTACGAAAATCATAATGACGGATGCTTTTTTCAATGAAAAATTGGACAAGATTTTTTACAATATTTCTTTACAAACAATCGTAACAAATATTGATACTGTTTTTGGGGATGTTGAATTGTATAAAGGAACTGTTTACAAAGAAGAAGTGGAATATTTACACGAGTCTTTGGAAATAAATAGAAAAAATATGCAAGAACATTTTGAGAAAGATAGTCGTTGTGGATGTCATAACACAATTTATACCACTCAACAAAATATGTTGAAGAAATTTTCCACCAATACGTTTACCACTTATGTTTAGTTTTACGCATTCGTTGTTTTCTTTTTTTATTTGTTTTTATTTTTTTATTTATTTTTCTTCTATTACCACCAACTCTATTGTCTTCGTTAATTCCTAGTTGATTTCTAATCTGTAATGCGTTAAAACGTTCTTTTGCAGCAACTAATTCTGGATTGGAGTCCATTCTATCTGGACTATAATATAATGGTTCTAAATCTGTCTTTTTAAACTTGTAAAAGTTTTGAAATACACTCGGCAGGCTATCGACATATTCTATAACTATCAAATTTCCGAGTGGTAAAAGAATGTGTTCTTTGTCTTGAACTACATTAATTATTTGATCTTCGTTATTAATCCTATTATTATCAATTTCATTATTTAATTTGGGAAAAAAACCCTGAAACTGTTTTGTAACAAACTCTTTTGGTATTGCCTCAAACTCTTCTTTTGACATTGACTCAAAAAAATGAGAGTTATAAATTTCATCATATTTGTATGCTGCTTGATATAACATATATTGTTTGTATTTTTTCCTTCCATCAATATGACCATAAAAACACTTTAATTCTCCGTATAAATCAAATTCACTATTCATAACTAATGACCTATAAAAAGATAGTAAATCACCTACATAATTATTTCTAGCTAAAATTAGTGAATAACTCATATTTTAATATATATAAGTCTATATTATATATTAAAATATTCTAAATATTCTAAATAATTTTTATTCTTTTGCAACATTATCTATCAACTCATCACGGTTAACAATTTCTTCTACCACTTCGGCGGGTTTGTCTTCTACAACAGAAGAATTGGTACTAGTAGTTTCTTCCACTATTCCACCTATAGTTTTTCTAGTTTTTTTTCCATACTTTACTTTCCTACCACGTGTTCTATATTTTTTTCCAAATTTTTTTCCGTGTTTTCTATTTTCTCCAGATTCGTTGCGAATGGTAAATAAAGTCCATGGTTGACTTGGTCTATCGTGTAAATATGGTTTTTGTTCTTCCCAAATACGATTCTTCTTTATAAATTCTTCCACAATAAAAGGCGTTCCACAAGAACTACCCCAACGTGCCATAAATGACATATTTTTTACCATTTCACTGTCAGCAACAATACCATCTACAGCACCTCTTGGTGCGAATGGTTTAGGTCTGCTTGGGTCTGACATATATTTTCGTGCATCTAATTCATAATGAGAACATACAGTTCTTGAACAAGGGTTGTTTTCTTTTTTCAAATAAGTGTCATAATGGTCAGCAATGTATTGCATCGCTAAGTTGGCATCTAATTTGCCTTTACTTTCATCCATCAAGTCAGCAAGACGAACTTTACGTGCACCTTGGTGACGACGTAAGTCATCGTAACCAGTGTTGTGACATTCCATACAACGAATACGTGGGTCGTAAGGTGCATTAAAACCAATAAAGTATCCATTCTTGGTTTTTTCTACATTCTTGTATTTTAATCCTAATTCAATGCGCATAATTTCGTTGGTGTTAATGTCACCAAATAACCAAGAGTTTGCATAATCCCCAGAATTTCCCTCCCACAACATTTCATCACATTCATCCAAAGTTTTCGCATACTGCATTGCTTTACGAATTCTACAAGCAACAGTGAAGTTATTTTCATAGGGGAAAAAACCACCAATAGTAGTTTCAGTACAAACAATTCCAGCGCTAGTTACATAAAAGTCCATACCACTCCATATCCAACATGCGCAAGATTGCATTAAAATACGATTGCCATTGGTTGGGTTCACGTCTAAAATCACATTGGCATATTGACCGTCAATAAAAGTACAAAAAGAATTATGTGCCAACACAAATTTTCCGTCTTTAGTATAGTCACCTACAGCAATAAATGCACTGCACCTATCTTGTGCACCACCACCTTCTCTTCCAGCAGAAGCGCCTAAGGCTTTACCTTCTTCTGAATTGGCAAACCAAGAACCAGTTAAAGTGTAAAAATTATTCCAAGCAATAATTTCATCTACACTTGTTTTTACACCAGCTTCGTTGCAACCATCAGCCATTCCTTCCATTTCTTCATAAAATTCTTTAAAGTTTTTCTTAATAGTGTCTTTTAGATGATTTTTTGCGGCTTCTATAAAAAAATCCCATTTAATTCCAAAATCGTTATAAACTGTGAAGTTCAACATTTCTTGGATTTTTTTAAATTCTTCAGAAAGTAAATAACCGTTGGCGCGTCCTCGTTCCTTAGGTTCACCCCAAATGGATACATACTTCCAACCATTTTTTTCGTAGTAAATACCATTTTTTGTTGTTTTCATATTATTTTCAGTTGGCATATAATATGAAATAATATTATTTTATTTTTATTTATTTAAATTTAATTTATAAAGATAGTCTACTCTTTTTTTTAATAATTAATAATTTTTTTTACTAAATCCTTCCTTTGCAATACATTTTTTATTAGTATCACTTTCCTCTTTAGTTGAGTCAAAATCTGGATTCATCATCATTCCATCTCCACAGTCACCGTCTTCAAAACCCTCATAACTTGAACCTCCCATCATTGAACCCATAATTAAAAACAGTAAAATAAATGGAATAATAACTAAGAACCAAGCAATTTCTTTGTGACCATCTTTGCACATCAAGTTAAGAACCCAAGTCCAGAATAATATATAAATTACATTTACTACAAATACCAAAAAGGTACTTGGAACACGAGTTGATAACATTCCTAAATTGTATCTCCTAGTATTTCCTAAATTTTGGATAACTGAAACAAAAAGACCCAACATTGACAAGACAAAATATAAAAATGCGGGGGTACATAACTCCTTTAACTTCTTTGGAAAAGCCATTGTTATAAAATATATAAATATTATTTTTATATTTTATTTAATTTTTATCATTTCAAACACTTATTTTTATAGTAGTTGATGTTTTACAGTTTCCAATATTTAGAAAACCATAAAAATATATAAAAAATCAATATCACACTCTTGTAAATTGGTCTTTAAATGGTAAAGGGTCAACTGGTGCGGGGTATCCATTCAACGCATTGTATGCACTTCCAAAACCATACGATATACTTCTACCCATATTTACTAAATCTTGTGGTAAAAGTCCACCACCTTTTTTAATATGTTTACGACGACCGCCTCCTTTTGCTAAATACTTTACATTATCTAGAGGAAAAATAGACCCATCTCTTTCGGAAGTAGATTGGGTTTGAACGTCTACTGGAGCTGGGTAACTATTCAACGCAAAATTATTTGTTTGTCCGTCCACACCACTTACTCCAGGCCATGTTGAAACAGCACCAGTCCATGCTGGACCAACTACTGCTGGGTCACTCCCACCCATTTTCATTCCACCCATAAGTGGCGCTGCTCCACAACCACAACTACCTCCTTTTTGAGAAGAACCACCACCAAAAGCAACCGCACCACAACTACAACCTCCTTTTTGAGGAAACCCGCCTCCTAAAGGAACCGCACCACAACCACAACCTCCTCCTTTTTGAGATTTTTTACCGCAAAAAAAACATTTGGAACGAGAACAACCTTTCATTTTCCACAATTTTTGTTTTCTAGTTTTCCTAGTTTGTTTTCTGGAGTTTTTACTTTTTCTATGTCTTGTTTTTCCCATTATATTATATATAAACAACATTATATTTTTATTCAATATCAACATGTGTCAATAAATGTCTACGACAACACATTTTTTTTAATCCTAAACTATCCATAACTTCACCTTCTGGTGTTTTTTCTTTATATTCTTTTGTTAAATACATCACTTTATCAACATCAATATCTTTATTTAATTTGAGTTTTCTTACTTCTTCAAGATAATAACGATACTTGTCTCCTAAAACCATACCACACGTAAAACACTTAACTGGAATAATCATTTTCTATACTATTATTATACAATAATTATTTTAATATATTTTGAAATCAATTTTTATTATTATTTATGAAATAGGTAAATCGTCAATCAATTTAATCATTCGTTTCACCCATTTTTTATCATTTTTCCAAAATTGGTGACCTCCGAAACTATTTGAATCTACAACTTCGTCCGTAGAAAAACGAATTGCGTCTACTTTATTTGCATAATTAATGTCTTTCATTACTCCTATAAAATTAAATCGTAACATTGCTCCAGTAAAAAATGTATCTTCTGGCATTCTATCTAATTTTTCTCCGTTTGGATGAAACCAAGTAATTCCGTTGTGAAAAACATAAGAAACATCATTTTTTAAAATTTGTATAAGCAATTCTTTTTTTCTAATACTAAAACCACCATTTGAATAGTATGGAATCATAATGTCTCTAGTTGTTCCCATATAGTAAGGAGCACCAATAAAGTCATACTTAATATAGTCTAAAAAGTTATTTTTAAATATTATACTATCTTCTTGGTACATAAATAATGTTTTTCCAGTAAATAAATCCCAAAATTTAAAATCATAAAAAAAATTATTATACTGGTTTATATTTATATTATCATATTCCATTTTAATAATTTTAATATTTGGAGAGATACAATCACAAAATTCTTTAATCGTTGCATAGTTCAAATTTCCACATATAATTGTGAATGACCAAAAATTTCCTAATTTTAAAATTGTATTACGAATTAAAAATTCAATATGAGGAAGGTTTCTAAACTCAATTAAAATTGCTTCATAGTCTAAATTCACTTGAATATCTGTTTGTAAATTTACTTTTCTTATTTTTGGAATATTTTTATAACAAATATATCTAAATTTATTATGTTCACTATCAGTGAAACCTTGGGACTTTAAAAATTCTTCATAAGTTTCAGAAAAATCACAAATCATTGTTATAATTTGTAATAGTGATTTATTTTTATATTGTAAAACAATCGCAAAATATTTACGCATGTACACAATGAATTAAATAGTTCAAAGGTTAGAGAAAAAACAAAAAAATTAAATACTGTAGTAAAATGCATAAAACAATATTTTCATGACAAGTTTCATTTTTTTTACTGAAGTAAGTTTATTAAAATGAAATAACCTATTCAAGTCGCAAACTCTTCTGTAAGGTCTAAAAAAATCATAATAATATTTTAAATACGTGTAATGTGTTATTATGTCATTGTCCAAACGACTCGCATTAATTATATCACATATCTTATCTAATTTATACTTGTTTTTGTTTTGTAAAACTAATAAATTTGTTTTGTTCAGTAGAGGATTTAAGGTAAAAAAATGTGAATATATCAAGTATACTTGAAGTTGAAACAACAAATAATTGATATAAAGTAAATATATACTCATATTGTTTAATAATTATAAAAATAAAACAATATAATTTTATATTTTATTTCACATTTTATTTCATATTTACACATTTTTTAACTCCATAGTGATAATATTTATCTTTACTACAACACTTATTATATTTGTCGTTTATATATTGACCTTTTGGGCAAGCACCTTCATGTTGAACAACACAAGTATTTTTACTAGGAGAATACCATTTTTGCATTGAACAACATTTATTAAACTCTTGATTTAAATATTGACTTTCTGGACACACACCGTAAAAACCTTCTATCTTGCTTGTTTTTTCAAACATTATATTCAAAAAATAAAAAATAAGTAAAAAAATACACGCAAAAAAAACGGTTTTGATAAAAAAGTTGTTATTTTTAGGTAACTTCATATTTTTTGTTTTTTATATTATACAAATATTTTTTACACAGAAACCTCTAAATAAAACCCTTCACTTGTTTTTACTTTTTTATGTGTAACCTTTTTTACGCTTTTCTTAACAGTCTTGGTTTCTAACGAGGTCACCATGGAATCTTTATTACTGGTGTCATGCATTTTATCATGGCATTTTTCACATAAAGTTACTAAATTCGCTACTTTATTTTTATGGAACGGTGCCAGATTTTTAATTTTAATAATTCCATCTTCATCCGCATCGGCTTGATGTTGTAAATGATGAACTTCTTCACCCATCTCTTCCTTACACATTTCACATATACCCACAATTTTTTTTGAATTATAATGAGATGTTTTCAGAGATAAAATACTTCCCGATTTAGGATGATATTTCATACGAATACTATGGGCCAACTCAAGAAACGACTCGGGCAAGTTGAGCGACTTACATACTTCTAATCCATACATATTGTCTCCCGGACCTTCGCGCAACTTGCGGTCATAAACAAGTACCCCTTTCTCTCGGTCAAATATTACTGCCATATGTTTTAAAACCACCCCAGTAAGTTGACGTATTTCTTCATAGTGAATAATTTCGTGTAAATGTGTGGCAAAAATAAACGTACTTTTTTTATCGTGCAACTGCCTTATTCCGGCCACAAAAATACTAGTTGCTGAAATACTTTCTGTACCGGAACATAATTCGTCTCCAAGAATCAAACTTTTTTCATCTGCAAGACGTAAAATGGTTCTTAGTTCTGACATTTCCACTGCAAATGTTGAGAGACCCTTGAATATATTGTCATTTCCCAGTATTCTAGTAAAAATATATTTATACGGAAAATATTCAAACGAAGAACAAGGAACATATAATCCGGCTTGTGCCATTATAACCGCAATACCAATCGCACGAATAAAACTTGTTTTTCCTACGGCATTTGTTCCATATAGTAAAATTCCAGAATTACCATTCGGTTCACCAAGCGCCAAATCATTTGCCACATAGATTTCATTTTGTTGTAAATGTTCTATTAAACAGTGACGTAAGTCTTGGGAATTTACAAAAGATTTGTCAGATTCAACTATAGAAGGTTTACAATAGTTGTATTTTTTTGCAATATATGCCTTAGTATAAGAAACATCTGCCAAAGTAATAAAATCAATAAGTGTGTTAATTTTTTCCAAATACTGTTGCTCAAATTTATCTAAAATGGACAAGTATATTTTAGTAATAATATCTTTCATTTGTATTTTGATGGATGAAATGTTCTTACACAACTCTTGAATGAGAGAAGAAGTAATAGAGTCATTATTTGCCGTTTGAGTAATAAATGCTAAATCGGGTTTGAACTCAAATGATTTGGTTTGGTTGTCAAAAGAAGATACATATTCTAACTGAACTGACTTTTTGTCTTTTAAAAAACTTTCTTTCAAAATGTTGCATCTACGTTTGGTTGCAACAAGACTAAAACTATTTTTTTCGGTTTCGTGAATCTTAACATATTCGGTTGATGCATTTGCCTTGGAACTTTTTTCATATTTCATAATAGACTTGTTTAAAAAAACACGTATTGCTTCCAGTTTATCATTAGATTCAAGTAATGTTTCGTTTCTCTCGTCAAGTTCTTTATCAATGCCTTTTTTGATAAAATTTATTTCAAACTGCATTGTAGTTTCAATCTCTTCGCACAACAAAACATTTACATTTGATTCAATAAACTCGTAAATTTCTTTACAAAAAACTGCAACTTGAGAGAATTCCGATATATTTTTTTGTAAATATTCCACGAAAACATTATCACAACAAATTTGAGAGAAAATTTCGGTTTGTATCACTTTCAAATTTTTATAAAATTGAACTAACGATTTAGGTGATAATTTTTTCATTATAATTTGCCGTACTAGTTTTGAAATGTCCTTGATAAATGCTAATTTATTTTTCAAAAAGTCATAGTCACCTATCCTTTCTAATAAATGTTCAGTAATATCATACTCATTTGTTAAAAAATCTATATCTGTTGTAGGATTCAACAAATGGTAAGAAAATTTTCTTTTTCCCATTGGGGTAATACATAGATTCAACAACTTCTCAACGGATGAATATTTCCCACGGTAGTTATCATCATCAATAATATTCAATTGTTTCAGAGAATGATTTGCTAAAATAAGTCGGTCACTGCAATTTTCAAATTTCGGTTCACTTATTTTATTTACTAAATTAGGGTTATGTTGATAAATAAAATCAAGAAGAAAACAAAATGCTTGAGTTGCGACAGAGTTTTGGTAAAAATTTTGGTAGAAAGAATCAAAATCGTCAATCTTATAAAATTTAGTTAGTAACTCTTTTTGGTATATTTGTTTCTCACAGTTTAGAACCCGTTTCACTTTCTCTCCTCCATTAGGGTCATCTACACAAATTTTATGTATTGATTTGGATTCAATGTTACCATAATTAATAACATCGTCCATTTCTTTTTCAGAAATATTACCAATTAAAATAACTTCGCTGGGGTTATAAATAGAAATAAAACGCTCTAGTTCATCAAATGTGGTTGGATTACGAATATATGTTTCGTTGAATTCAAAAATAGATGTTTTACCAGTATATACATCAATGTTGGCAAGTCCTACGTAAATAAGTTGATTTCCTCCAAGGTTTCTCTCTTTACTCTTGTTTTTAAAAGTGGAATAATGGTTTAAATATTGAGATTCAACTAAATTTATCCATATACAAGTAGTGTTGTTTGTTATTTGAGATGATGGAGAAGAGTCAAGAGAGAAATAAGTGCCCGGTGAATATATTCCAGCTAAACTTCTCGTAGTATTTTTAGTTTGTTCGTCTTGTGTATAAACTACAACTGTGAAACCGGATTCTTGTAGTTTTTTCAAGTATTTATCAATCATATAATGAGAGAAACCCGCCATAACAACAGAGTCCGCGCCTACACATATTTTTTTATCGGCAATATTTAGGTCGCAAATTCTTGAAAAATCATTAATTTCGCTACCAAATGTTTTAGCGTTCGTTTTGTCTTCTAATCCGTATACTTCAAAAAAAGCGCCAACTTGCATCAACACCACCGTTTTTTTTCCGTATTCATTTTTATATTTTTTGGTTAGTTCAAAATATTCTTTTACGAGTGCCATTTGTAATGAGAGAAAGTAGTCTAGTTATATTATTGTTCTCTCTTTAATCTTGTTTTATAAATGTAAAGTTGTTAGAAAACATATTAAATAAATACTGTTTATTTATATAAGTCCATAAGAATGAATACAAGAACTGCATATCTTTTAACAACAAATGAACAGTCAGAAAGATGTATTTTTTCAAAAAGTGTATTAGATAAAATTGGTTTCAATGTTCAAATTGTTAATGCAATTCCTCATGAAAGTCCTTTAATGTCAAATAAAATAAGTTTGCAATATATATACAGTATAATAGAAAATTCAGACTATGAGGGGTTTCAATATGTATTTGAAGATGATATAAATGTGTTGGATGATATAACTCTTGATGAAATAATTGAGTATGAAAAAATTTCAAAACTATTTTTTTATTTAGGAATTTGTGAGGAAGGACCACTGTTGGGTTTTAAAACAGATATTAAAATATATGGTCACGATGTTTATTATAAACAAGGTTTATGTTATGGATTACACGCAATTGGTATTTCAAAATATGGCGCTAAGGATTTTTTAGAGTTCTCAAGAAGAGCAGAGTACCGTATTTTAAATATGATGGATGTAGTAATGTATCATTATTGTGCAACTCATCCAGCGTATGTAGTTAGATATGATTTAGAAAGTTATATAAAGGGACACAAAGGGATAATATTCCAAGACAGAGAAAAATTTGCTCCAACAATAATTCAATAAAAATAAAATATTATATTTAGAAAATATATAAACAATGAGTAAAGGTTTAAATACTTGGTTTGACAACTTTGGAACAGTTCCAGAAGAAGTACCCGTAGCAATGAAAGCAGCAGTGCAAAATGGTGGTTCGCGACGTAGAGGAAGAAGAGGTTCCCGCAAGTCTAAGCGAAGAGGAGGAACCCGAAGAAGAAGACGCACAAGAAAATATTAATTATTTTCTTGAATGTAACAACATAATTGTATAATAAGTATTTCACTTCAATACTTATTATAATTTAACTATTCCTTTGTTTCATTCATTAAATTATGTAACAAAATGTCTTTGTTTTGATTGGTTACTTCGCCAGTAAGCATTGCAGATTCGTATGTTTTTCGCAAAACATTATTTGGTGCGTTACTTCCTATTTTCAATAATCCATGTTCAACTAAATATTTTTTTACATCATTGATAGGTTTTTTTTTAAGTTCTTTATGTGCATCAATAATTTGTTTTCGTGTTTTATTATTCTTAATTAGTATTCCAACTTTTCTATGAAGATTATTTTTACCAAGTGTATATTTTCTACGTATTGTTTTTTTAATTGTTCTTTTAATAGGGTCATTTTCTTCAGCAACTTGGATTTTTTCATTATTTACAGTATTTTCTATTTTTTTATTTACGTTTTCACCACCTATAATAGTTTCAAGTGGTGGTGCATTTGCTACTGCGTATGTAGGTAAATTTAACGGTTCTTTATTTTTTAATTTATTTTGTTCTTGTTCTTTTAATTTTTTTCTTAATAACTCTAATTTTTTTTCACGGTCAGTTTTAACTATATCAACATTAACAGACGATGGTGATGGTTGTAAAAATTGTTGTGAGGGTTGTGTTGAGTCAGTAGAATAGTTTACATTCAAAATATTTGTTTTCACAGTGTTTTCATTTGAATTATGATTTTTAACTGTATGATTCCATTGTCTAAATGTTGGTTTGGTACCACCTTTTAAACACCCATAGGGAACATTATCATCACTTGGTCTTGTAGTGTTGCTCTCCGTAGACCAAACATTAACAGAGGGTTTATTTAGATGAACTGTTGGACTATTTACTTCAGGCGGTTTAATGATAACGGGTTCTTTTAATTCGTCTGGAAGTTCTAACTCAACATGAGGCGGTGATAAAATATCATATGTATTTGAATAATTTGGGTTTTTTACAGTCTTGTTTTGAATTTTCTTTTCATATTTCTTTTTTTCATTATCTTCTTTTTGTTTTTTAGATAATAGTGTCAAGTAATTCATTGACTCGTATAACTCATCTTGTTCTGCTGGTGTATTTGTAACATTTATCTTTGTTTTTTCATCTGTTGTTTTTACTGAAACGTCTAAATTATTTTTTTCTTTATTTTTATGTTCTTTAATACGATTTAAAAATTGTTTTTTTAACGAACTCTCATTCAAAGTAATTGGTATATTCGGTTTGGGTTTTTTTTCCCGATTTTTTCTTGTTTTATCTGAAGGAGAAAATCCGGATTTGAATAACTCGGGATTTATTTTAATTGTTTTTTTTGTTTTATCTGACATTAATAGTATCTAATATTATTTACATTGTAATTTTACGAAAACAAAATTAGACATAAATACTCATTAACATTTTATTTATACTTTCACTTTCTTTTCTACTTTTAACTTCATCGTTTTTCAAAAACATTTCAAACCCTTTTTCTAAATCAGCAAAAATTATTTTTTTTCTATCACTCTCTGGTTTGGAAAATATACGTCTTCCATGCGCTACCTTTATTTTTGAAAACATTGTTTCAATATCTCTACCAAAAAATTTAAAATATATCATATTTTTTTCAAACCATTCAGAATTTATTTTTGAGTTTTCTTCAACTGTCCAACCAGAGTCTTTTACTTTTTTTAAAAATATTTTAAACAAATCATCTGGTTTGTAGTTTTCTGTTTTAAATCTCCAAGTAAATCTAGACTCTAATCCTTGATTGTAACTAAAAAAACAATCCTTTAACTCAGATTCATAACCAGCTATAATTACCATCAAGTCATCCTTATGGTCACTTAATGCTTCACATAGTGTGTCAATACATTCCTTGGAAAAACTATCTCGTTTTTCTATATTTCCAAGTGAATATGCTTCATCAATAAATAACACGCCTCCAATACATTCATTTATAACATCTTTTGTTTTCATTGCAGTTTGCCCAAGATAACCAGCAACTAAATCACTACGCGTTACTTTTTTGAATATACCTTTTTTCAAAATACCCAAGTTACAAAAAATTCTTCCAATAATTTTTGCAATTTCAGTTTTACCAGTGCCGGGTGGTCCGTAAATAACAGTGTGCATAAAATCGCCATTTGATGAAGTATTATGTAAATCTTGTATATAATAGAGTAGTTGGTCAACTACATTTTCTTTCATTTCTTTCATTCCAATCATATTGTTCATTTCATCCAACTCGGTTTTTATTTTATGTAATGAATTCATGTTTATGTTATATTCAACTTCATCACTCAATGGATATTTTTCAATTAAGTCAATCAAGTCTTTAATATTATTTACAGTCGCATTAATTTCTACTTTTTTCCTTAAAATAATAGGACTCTTTGTTAGTGTTTTTTTCCTTTTGTTATTGTTTTTTTCTTTTGTAGTGTCCTTGGTAAAGTTACCTATATTCGTTACAACTTTATCAAAACAAGACGACATTGTAGACGAATATACACTTGTTGTATAAATTCCATTTGTATGAATCTTAGGTTTTGGTTGTTCCTTTTTAATTTGCGACTTTTTCTCAATTGCATCTAAAATTTCTTTGATAACTTGTTGTTCTTTTTCGTTCACTTGTTCGTCTGTTTCTTTAATTTCAACATAGTCATTATCATCTGTATTGTTATTTAATTTTTTACTATATAATTTGTATAAATCAGTTGCCTTATAATAAAAATCTTGATGGTTATCATAATTTTCATGTACTAATGAAACAAATTTATCAATTTCTTCTTTTATATTATCATTTACTATAACTGATGGTAGTGTTACTGACTTGTTGAATTTTTTATCTATTTTTTCTAGAAATGTATTATAATTAAATTTTGGTTTCATTTTCGGTAATTTACTTAAATAAATTATATTTATGTATTCTTTTACGATATATATTATTTTTATTTTTACATGTAACATTATGTAAAAAAAACAATTTAAAAATAAATTGAAATGATTAATAACCCACAAATGAATTCAACAATAAGCACCATGAATACTCCAACTCAAGAAAATTTTGAAAAAAGATCATCTTCTTTTGACTTAGAAAATGATCAATATATTGAAACTCCATGGACTATTATTGAATCTTATTTTAAGGGTCAGCATTTAGATAGATTAATTCGTCATCAACTTGAATCATATAATAACTTTGTTTCATACCAAATACAAAAAACAATAGAAATGTTCAATCCAGTAAAAATCGTATCTGAACAAGATTTTGATTCAAAAAGTGGAAAACATTCTCTTGAGATTTACGTGACATTTGAAAATTTCCATATTTATCGTCCTCAAATTCACGAGAATAATGGAGCTACAAAGTTGATGTTTCCCCAAGAAGCCAGACTAAGAAACTTTACTTATGCTTCTGCGATGACAATTGATATGAATATTAAATTTGTTGTTCGTAACGGAGAATTATTAGAAAATACACAAACATTTTATAAAACCCTACAAAAAATTCATATTGGAAAATTACCTATTATGTTGAAGTCTAGTATTTGTGTTTTGAATCAGTATAAACACGTTGATAATGTTCATACCGGAGAATGTAAATATGACGCTGGAGGATATTTTATTATTAATGGTTCAGAAAAAACTGTACTAGGACAAGAAAGAGCTGCTGAAAATAAAGTTTATTGTTTTAATGTTGAAAAAAATAATACAAAATATACTTGGATGGCTGAAGTAAAGTCTGTTCCAGATTTCAAATGCATTTCCCCAAAACAAATAAATATGATGGTTTCTTCTAAAAATAATGGATTTGGTTTTCCCTTGTTGTTGCAGTTGCCGCGTGTAAAACAACCGATTCCATTATTCATAGTGTTTCGTGCGCTTGGTATTATTTCTGATAGAGAGATTTGCGAAAAGATTTTACTTGATATTGAATGCGAAAAGTACAAGGAAATTTTACAAGGTTTACAAGCATCTATTATTGAGGCAAATGCGTATATGACACAAGAAGAGTGTATTAAATATATTACCAGTTATGTAATGTTTACCCCAATTAATATGGATAAAGAAACTGGTGCGCGTAAAAAATATGAATTTACAATGGATATTTTATCAAATGACTTGTTTCCTCATTGTACAACAAAAGAACAAAAAATATACTTTTTAGGTTATGCTGCAAATCGTTTATTGAAAACTAGTTTTGAGTGGTTACCTCAAGATGACCGTGATTCGTATTTGAATAAACGTATTGACTTAACTGGTGCGTTGTTGAATAATTTATTCAGAAACTACTTCAACAAACTGGTAAAAGATATGGAAAAACAAGTCATCAAAGAAATAAACACCGGATCTTGGCGTTCAACTGACGACTATCAAAGTATTATTAATATGACCAATATATATAAGATTATTAAATCAACTACGATTGAAAATGGTATCAAAAGAGCACTATCTACCGGTGATTTTGGTATTAAACACGTGAATAGTAATAAAGTAGGTGTTGCTCAAGTCTTGAATCGTTTGACTTATGTTTCCAGTTTGAGTCACGCCAGAAGAATTTCTACACCAGTGGATAAAAGTGGTAAGTTAATCCCACCGCGCAAACTACATAATACATCTTGGGGGTTCTTGTGTCCAGCAGAAACTCCAGAGGGTCAGTCAGTTGGTGTTGTAAAAAATTTAAGTTATATGACTCACGTTACGATTCATTCTAATAGTTTGCCAATCTACGACTATGTACAACCACATATTATTCCAGTACAAAATTTGACACCTAAAGAAATGTTTAACAAAACTAAAGTATTTGTAAATGGTAACTGGATTGGAATTAGTGAAAACCCATTGGAATTGTATCAGAATTTAAAAGACAAAAAATATAAAGGCATTATCAATGTATATACTTCAGTTATATTTGATTACAAGTTCAATGAGATTCGTGTATGTAATGATGCCGGACGACTAACTCGTCCATTGTTACGTGTTCGCGATAATAATATACTTGTTACAAGCGAAGTCATTGATGGTATCAAAAGTGACAAACTAGGTTGGAATGATTTGATGACGAACTGCAACATTGAAGAGTCAATTATAGAATACATTGACCCAGAAGAACAAGCGTGGTCAATGTTAGCGATGAAACCTAAGGATTTGTTGAATACTGATTACGAAGGAAAAAACAAAGGAGATAATATTTTCAAATATACTCACTGCGAAATTCATCCAAGTACAATCTTTGGTGTATTAGCGTCGTGTATACCATTTCCAGAACATAACCAATCTCCTAGAAACACGTATCAGTGTGCGCAAGCAAAACAAGCAATGGGTGTTTATGTAACCAACTTTGATAATCGTATGGATAAAACAGCATATGTATTGAATACTCCGGCACGTCCATTAGTAGACACACGTATTATGGATATGATTAAAATTAATAATATTCCATCTGGGTTCAATGTAGTTGTTGCAATTATGACCCACACGGGTTATAATCAAGAGGATTCGTTATTGATTAACAAAGGGTCTATTGACAGAGGATTATTCCAAGCAACAATTTATCATACTGAAAAAGATGAAGACAAACAAAAAATTAATGGTGATGAAGAAATTCGCTGCAAACCAGACCCCACCAAAACGAAAGGAATGAAATTTGCGAATTACAATAAAGTCAATAACCGTGGGGTCATTCCAGAAAATACACTGGTAGAAAATCGTGACGTAATTATTGCGAAAATCACACCTATTAAAGAAAATCGTAACGACCATACCAAGTTGATTAAATATGAAGACCAAAGTCGTATTCATAGAACAGATGAAGAGACGTATATAGATAAGAATTATATTGACCGTAACGGTGACGGTTATAATTTTGCGAAGGTGCGTCTAAGAACAGTGAGAAAACCAGTGATTGGTGACAAGTTTTCATCGCGTAGTGGACAAAAAGGTACAATTGGTAACATTATTCCAGAAGAAGATATGCCGTTTACTGCATCTGGTATTCGTCCAGATATTATTCTAAATCCTCACGCAATTCCATCTCGTATGACAATTGCACATTTGAAAGAAACTTTAATGACGAAAGTGTTGGTTCAACTAGGATTGTTTGGAGACGGAACAAGTTTCGGTGAACTAGATGTCAAAACAGTATGTGACGAATTGATTAAACTTGGATATGAAGGTCACGGAAACGAATTATTGCACAACGGGTTAACGGGAGAACAACATGAATGCAGTATCTTTATGGGTCCAATCTTCTACCAGAGATTGAAACATATGGTGAATGATAAACAACATTCGCGTTCTATTGGTCCAATGGTGAATTTGACGAGACAACCGGCAGAAGGTCGTAGTCGTGATGGTGGTCTTCGTTTTGGTGAGATGGAAAGAGATGCAATGATATCACACGGTGCATCACGTTTCACCAGAGGTCGTATGTATGATGCGTCAGATAAATACCACGTTTATTCTTGTAATAAATGTGGAATGATTGCAACATACAATGATGAAATGCATATTCATATTTGCAGAACTTGTGAAAATAGAGTGGACTTCTCCTATGTTGAAATACCTTATGCTTGTAAATTATTGTTCCAAGAATTAATGACAATGAATATTGCTCCAAGACTGATTACGAGTAGTTAAGTATCATAAAATTATAGGTGTAAAATAATATAAAGAATTTTTTTTACTACTAATAGTAAGTAGTAAAAAATAATGATAAACACAATTTTTTCTAAAATTAAAATGAGTGAAGTGTATCGTATGTTTGGATTTAAACCCTTTATTATTCAAGTACTGGATAATATTACAAATGCAAATAGTAAACAAATAATGATTATGGAAATACTTCGTCTGCATACTAAATTTTACGAAAATGTAGACTTTGATGATTTATTTATGAATAGACTAGATAGACTTCTAACCGTAGATAACTATGAAGAATTTGGAAGTTATTTAGAGATTTCAGCACAAGTTGTTACAGACTATGGAATAACCGAAGATATGTTGAGGCAAGTATTAATAAATTGGATTTATAGTGAACCTTTTTTTAAAAAACAAATTATAAATGAATTACCAACTGCAGAAGCAGAATTATCAGCACCTCCGATTGCATACGCGTCTTTTGTGTAAGTTTAAATACTATTTTATAAAAAAATTGATTTAAATCTCCAACTTTTTTCTAATGCATAAAAAGTATTTCAATTTAAATCAATTTACGAAAGAATGAATCTATTTATTCTATCTCTTTGTTTTCAAGAATGTGTAGAATGTATGTTTGACAAACACGTTTCTAAAATTTTATTAGAAGCAGTTCAAATGCTTTGTACGACTATTCAAATTGTGGACCCCGAAAATCCAGTCAAGGATAAAATCAAAATATATAAAATCGCACATAAAAATCACCCAGTAACTATTTGGATGCGAGCATCGTTAGATAATTATATTTGGACGCTAAATTTGGTTGAAGCAATGCACAACGAATGGAAATATCGTTATGACCATCCAGCCGAAAAAATGCACAAGTCATATGTAGTTGCACAATATTTGAGAAAATACGCACCAACTGCTGATAAGTTTCCCAATGTAGGACTAACACCTTTTGCTTTAGCAATGCCCAAAGAATGTAAAAGTGATGACCCAGTAGAGTCGTATCGTAAATATTATCAAACAGCAGATAAACAACGAATTGCTTCATGGAAAAAACGAGGAAAACCAGAATGGTATCATTTTACAAAACCAGATGACGAAGAATTTATCATTTATGTAAAAATAAAAAAAAATATAACCACCAAAAAAATGTAGTCACTAAAAATATAAAGAACACTGTTTCATTGTGTTTTTTATTTACGATTTTTACGCGACTTTTTACGGTAAGTCTTTCTAGTTTTTTTGTGTTTTTTAATTGACATTCTTCTCCTAGTATTCTTATTCATCTTTCTACCCCCAGTACTTGATGAACTAGCGTCACTTATTATAAAAAATATTTTATCGTGAAAACAACCAGTGTTACTGGAAACCCCCGATATTACTTTACCTTCACTTGTGGACAACTTATAAATAACAGAAAAATTATCGTCTTTATAAGTATTACCATTTTTTACAACTTGTGAGTTCATACGAACAACTTCTAAACTATCTATGGTTGCATTTTTTATTTTGTCAAGATGTTTTTTTAATACATAGTATTTATTAATAGTTTTTGTAGGGTACCCTCCAAGTGTTTGATACGTATCATTTGTAACTTTCATAGGAACAGCTTGTGTATACTCTTTTTCAATATACTTGACACTTTCTCCGATTTGTTTAACTTCTCCATTTTTATTTTGAGGAATGCAAGAAATTTCTACATTTTTATCATACGCGGGACCAAAAAAATTCATTATACATATAATGAATATTTTATTATAATAAACAGAAATTATTTTCTTCTTTTTGTTGAGCGACTTTTTCTCTTTTTGTGTCGGCGATGTCGTTTCGTAACGCCTTTGGCAGTTCCTTCAAGCGCTGCTTTTTTTTCTAGTCGTCTTTGTTTTAGAAATGCTTTTCGTTTTTCAGCTACTTCATCAAAGAGAGACATTCCAGTGTAATTTTCACCGTATCCGGGTTTGCCTTCAAAAACAGTTCCTTTAAAATTTGCACGTTCTAAACCGTGAACTCCTTCAAATGTTACACCTTCAAGGTCTGCACCTTCAAAATTAGCGCCATCTACAGTTCCCCATTGAATTTTAGAATTTTTAAGATTTGCCCCTTTTAAATTAGTGGTTAATAAATCCGCATTAAAAAATTGGGAGTCTTCCAAGTTAGATTTTTCAAAATTAACTTGATGCAAATTTGTGGTATGGAAAATAGAATGGTCTAAATCTTTTCTATTTTTGAATGCTTTTTTATTTTTTTTAAAGTCTGTAAAGGCAAAATTATTTCTTTTTTTTTTATCTATACCGTCGTCTTTATTTTCTGGTTTTAGATAATCATATATATCTGTGTGAACTTCTTTGTCCGACATATATTAATAAACGAAAATAATTAAAAAACAACTATTTTATTTGTGCACTTTTCTTGATTTTCTACGTCGTGTTCTTCGTTGTTTTCTCCGCTTATTTGTTTTACCGCCTTTTTTAGTTGGTTTCTTTTTTAGGGGAGGAGGTCTGCTCATTCCAAATGTGACTTTTTCGTATAACTCTGCAGACTTTTCATCTGGGATACCCGTTTCTCTCATTTTTCCCATAAATGTATCATATTCTCCGCTTTTAACATATCCTCTCATCTCGGTTGCTGACATAGCACCTTCTGGTCTTGGCAATGGTTCAACTTGATACGACATCACTTTATCACCTAAACTTTTTTCAATCCAACCGTAGTCAACTGCACGGTCTTGACCAACAATTAAATATGCGTGTGGTTTTACATAACCAAATTGAGTAAACAAAGCATTAAATGATTTTAAGATAGGATGTTTTCCGAATTCTTCTGGAGTGGGGTCGTCCATACAAACAATAACCACTTGTGTTTCATCAATTTTATCTGGAGGGAAACGACCTTCTCTCTTCATCTGTTGTTTTAAAGCATCAATCAATCCGGATAATATAAATTCTCTTTTTTCTTTACACTCTAATGGATTCTTTTCAGAATCAACACTGTGGGATAAAATAATTCCCACTTTATTTTCTCCGAATTGTATTGCGCGTTCAATCAAGTTTTTAACTAATCCCATATGACCCGGAGTAGGGGGATTCATACGACCTATAGTAAATATTATTGTATTGCTCATAAAATAAAATAATATTATAATTTTAAGATTGTGTGTTTTTCTCAGTTTCGGGGTCTATTTTGATTTTCTTCATTAGATTTTGAACGACCTTTTCAGAAAATACTGTTAATAAAATTAACAAGATAATTAATGTGACACCAACAGCAACGTGTGCAAGAGGAGTGTGTAATTTTAACATATCCATTATTTTGTGAGTAGTAAATCCTAAAAACATATTCGGTAAAATAATGGAATAAAATATCAAGAGAAGTCCAGTAACTACTCCGGTAGCATATCCATAAGTGATGGTATTTTTTCCAATGTTTAGTATAATTCCTAAATACGCAAGTAAATCTACTAAAATTTTATGAATATAGTCTTTTTTTGTACAAATTTTGTCTTTTAATTTTTGTTGTAATTTAGACGAATTTTTACCGAGCAAGGACCTATCAAAACAGACTTTGTAAAAATCTTTGAATTGACTATATCCAGATTCAGTTAATACAATTGCAGTTTCGTTTGAAAACGGCAGTATAATTGATAAAATATGAATAATATTTGATATATTTGATGACATTTTTACTTTATTTCTTATATTAAAGAGAGAAAATAATATATAAATATATAAATGAGTGAAAGTGAACAAAAAGAACCCAAAGTAATAGTTGCGCGTAAATATGAAACTGCTGATGAGTATTTAGCTAGAAAAAAAAAAGAAGATGCAGAGAGAAAAAAACTAGAATCGGCAGAAAGACGTAAAAAAACAATTCAAGAAAAACGTAATGCTCGTTTATCTCAAAGTGCGCCATATCAAGTTCCACCTTCCAAAATCCAGGCAAAATCATTGTCAAGAGACCAAGAGTTGGCACTATCTGGAATAAATGAAATGAATAACAGAAAAGAAATTGCCGATGTTAAAAGCGTATTAGAGATAACACCAAGTAAACAAGTTCCAGAAGGTGTGAATCCATTTCTTCCTACTCCGATGGAGGTAGGATTAATCAGAAGCGAAGAGAAAAAATATGTTGTTGATAAAGAAGATGGTATGCCTACCTATCCAGTTGCATTAGATTTTGATGTTGAAGAAGAAGTAGACTTTGATGAGTTAGATACAAACGAACAACTACCACCAAATATAAAAAGGATTGGAGGTATAAAGAGAAGAAAATCAAGGAAGTTAAGAAAGTCTTCTAAAAAGTCGCGCAAGTCAAAACGAAAAACAACACGTAAAGTGCGTCGTCATCGTCGTCGTCATTAAAACTTGTATATTTTTCTCATTATAATTGTAGTAAGTGTGAATAAAATACCACCCCACAAAGTGTCTATAATTACAATTTTATTGGTCCATTTTTTTAAAGTTGCTTTATTCGTGGTTTCGTATACTGCGTAGATGATAAATCCTAATAAAAACGCATCCAACAATGACTTCTTTTCTCTCAAAATGAAATAATTAATACCAAACGCTAAAGCAATATAACATAAAAATGCGGGAAATAAATTCAAAGATACGGGTGTTCCTTGAACGTCTAAAATTTGTTTGGAAAAAAAATCCTTGTTAACATAAAAATAAATAGAATCAAGGAACATTAAAATAAAAATGGTAGTAAGTATTTTTACCAACATATAATTATAATATATTATATTTTGATAATTTTATTAGTTTAGAAGATTTTTATATAGTTGATATATATATGCCAGGAACTCAAGCGTCTTTCAATACAAATCATAGTTTTACCGGAACTCTAACAAATTTTGTAAATATATACCCAGGAAGTAAATTAGGAGGAGGGTTACCCGGATTTATTCCCCAAGCGCTGATTACAACAAATAACAACAATGAGTTTGCCGAAACCCGTTTTACTTTAAAGAATGCGTGGAATACAAACAACGCCAGAAAAGTAAATAATCAACAATCAGTTACGAGTCCTTTTCGCGCAATCAATAACGCAGGTGATTTATTAGGTCGTCAATATTATTCTTGTGGAGGTCCTTGTCAAACATTCCAAAGTCGTCCTAATTTACATGGATTAAAAAAAGGTTTCGGACATATTCAAGACAACTGCGATGGTTCTGGAATTCCACCTTCTGCTTGTAATGTAAAATATGTTTATGATAGTTCGGACTATACTAGATATGCTAAACAAAAAGCAGTTAATAAAAATTATAACGACGCATCTTACGGTGGTGACCAAAGTTCAGCATCTCAAAGTGCTTGGAGAGCAATTAGAAGATTTTAAAATTATAGTTTGCTAATTTTTTATTATATATCATTAAGAATAATAATAGTATTTAAAATTTATTATTATTATTATTTTCGTCATTTATAATAAATGACAACGATTGCATACAAACAATATACGAATATTCCTTATATGAGTGGAGGATATGCAAGTGCCCCAGTGATTGGACCATTAAGTACAAGTCAAACTCCTTTAATGATGGAACGTCACAATTACGGTGCTTTGCCTGGAAAACATCCAAATCCTCCACAGTTTTATCCATCTGATGGTGCAAGTGAATTTTCAAATGCACGTCGTCAGTATTTAAGAACACGCACTACTGAAAATAATATGGGAGTCGGAACTCAAATGCACTCAAATCTTCCACCTAACACTACATACTCAGCAAATTTACAAAAAAGTTTTCTAGTATCACAGTCAACAAAATATAACGCTCCAAAATGTTCATCCATGTATACTTCTGCGCGCAAAAGTGCTGCTGTAGGTAAAAGTTCGTTTAAGCAAGGTTTACCAAACGATGCTTTTTTGACGTATAAAAATTACAATAGAAATGATGTTAAGACTGCATTGAAATTTGCTAGAGCTGGTGGTTGTGTTGCTCCTGCAAAAAAAGGGTCAATTTATAATACTAGTTTGTGTAATGGTAGAGTATGCGCTTGGGGTTCTTTAGTAAGTCAAACTTATTAATAACAAAGGATATCTATTTAATGAATTAAAAATATAAAAATAAAAAAAATTTTATGGAGTAAATATATAAATGAACAAGTACCTTGTTGAATTTTTAGGAACTTTATTTCTTGTTTTCGTTATTTTAGCAACTGGTAACTATTTAGCAATCGGCGCTGCTTTAGCAATTGCTGTATTACTTGGAGGTGCAATTTCTGGTGGTGCGTTTAACCCCGCCGTAGCAATTGTTTTACTCGTTTCTGGTAAAATTCCATCAAAAGATATTATTCCTTATATTGTTGCTGAAATTGCTGGTGCTTTAGCAGCATTCCAATTAGTAAAACTTGTTCTTAAAAAATAACTTTATAGTTAATTTGTAAATTATAATAAAAATATATAAGTCAAATTGTATTGTTTATTATATTAAATTTTCTTTTAATATAATATATGCCAAAAAAAAATTATAGTAAAAGAAGATATCGTTGTAAAAGTCAACGAGGAGGTGGTTGGTTTGATAGCAGTTCTACATCTGGTTCTGACACCACATCTGGATGGTTTAGTGGCATAACGAATAAAGCAAAAAGTTTAACATCTGGTTTAACAAGTAGTATATCTAACTTGTTTGGTTCTTCATCTTCAAGTAGTCCATCTTCTTCTGGATTTCAGTCACCACCACAACAGTCTCAATACGGACAACAAGGTCAAACTGCGGGTAGAAGAAGACGTACTAGAAAATTAAGACATCACAGAAAAAGTAAAAAAATGTAAAAAGCATATACGCATATGAATATAACACACTTATATAGTTGTTCAATTTTAATATATGACATTTTGTTTTGTAAAAATGTGACATATTGAATTATTTTTTACTCTTCATCATAATGCGATACAAAATATAAATTCCAAGAATGCCCAAACACGCCAAATAAATTTGTACAATTGGGTCTTTAGGTAAACTGAATAGTGAGTCCTCATCAGTGTCTTCTTCATCATAGTCACTAGAATCATCACTATCATAATATTCTTCATTGTTTGTGTAGTATTCATCGTCATTATAATATTCATTTGAATAATTTGTAATGTTACCAAATGCTTGTTTACATTTTTTATTCGTAATTGGATTTTTACCATCCATAAAATTACAAGGGTCCATTGACTGAAGGTCAAGTTTTGTCATATAGTGTGTTTCTTTAGATGTCTTATTATCAGTGTTAATTGTTTGTAGTGTTACTTTTTGACAAGGAGGTGTTCCCCCCGCACTAAAACCTTGTATAACTTCAAAAGGATTAAGTGTGTTTAAGTTATTCATTGTTCCGGGTAGTAATCCTCTTAAGTTTTTGAAATTTGTACCCATTCCAGATGAAATGAATGGAACATTTCCTAAAGGAACATTATTTACGTAAATGTATCTATCTTGAAGTTTTTTTTTATCATCCATACACTTTGCTCCAGTTTTTAGAAAAAATTTATTTCCTAAAGGTTTTCCTGTTTTACTTGCTTTACCGCTACCGGTAACAAGTACTTCAACATAATTAATTAGTCCAGCAACATCTTTAGCCATAACAGAAATTGAACCTTTATCAGACATTCCTAATTCTGATGGATTTCTAATATTTTTCCAATAAGGGTATGTTGGACCCATTAAACTTTCTTCAAGACACTTTGCATTAGAAAGCGAATCTTGAAAAATATTTCCAGTAGGTTTAAAGCCTGCACACTGGTTAGAAGTAGATAAACTTGCTGCTACGGCTGCTGCTCCTTTTGGTTTACTACTACCTCCACTTTTTTTTTTAAATGGATTTTTTGGTGCTTTAATTTTAATTTTTTTTGGCGGTTTTGGTTTTGCTGGTTTTGGAACTTTTATTTTGGGCATCTTAATATATAAATAGAAATTTTAATTATTAATTTACTTGATTAAAAAGTAAAAGTTTAAAATTAGTTATATTTTTAACTAACTGCACTTGTTAGTGTTAGAGGTGGTCCTTGTGTAGCATTTTTAACATCTTCACTATTTTTACTATTCATTGCTTTTACTTGATTATTTAGAACAACAACGTTATCCTTTAAATCAGCAATATCTTTTTTCATAGTGGTTATATCACTTTTAACATCTTTAATTTGAGAATTAAGTATCATAACACTATCACTTGAACCTTCAAAACTTTCAAAAACTCTTGAATTATTTAAATAAATCTGATAAAATATCAAAACCACAAAAAAAACAATTAAACTATTAACTAACACTTTATACATATTTTATATATATTGTTATAAGAAAATTTTATATAATTATATATAAATAATGACAACTTTAACATCTCCTCTCCCACAAGGAATGGGTTCTTATAATAATAGATCAAATGTAGGCGGATATGTAACTTGGAAAGGTTCCGGAATGTATAGCAACCCCGCAGCAATTACTTCTGGTAATATTCGTCCATTAACTAATAAGGATCCAACAAACGTATATCCAACTGGTTTTGGGTTACCTCGCCCTTTAAAATGGCAGTACCGAAAAGGAACAACTACTTCTGTTCCTATAATAGTTACTAATCCAGAAAATCCGAATGACTATGTTGAAATTAATACAAATCGTCAAGTAAAATCCTCTACTTCATCTTCTTTAATTAGACAAACACTTGACTACCCCGGACAGTATTCAGTAAAACAAAATTCAACTGATGAGGTAAGTGAAACAACTAAACTAGACAAAGATTGTATAAACTGTAAAGGTATTGGTTTAGTAACAAATTACTATCCAGAATACTACCTAACAAATAACCCTTTACCCGTATGTGAAACTCCTCAAAATTGTTGTAATGAACAGCGAAAAGCATTACTAAGGGTAAGACCAGCAAGTACAAATCTAAAGAAAAATTACTACACTACACTTGAACAATATAGACAAAATAGATGCCAAACATACGACCAAAAAGTTTTTAATTTTTATTCTGGAACTGAAAGTATTAATAGTAACTCTACAGTAGAATCTTTGAGCAAATTTGCAAAACCCGGTTCTCCATATAGTAGTACAAATTTATATGTAGGTAACTGTTATCCAAACACTGGACTAAATGATTTTACTGAAGCAGACCTTATTATTTTTGCATATGAAATAATGAAAAGCAATGGAACGCTAAGTGATGAAGATGTTTCATACTTTTATACACAATCAATAAAAACAATCGCCGGTTTTGTTAACTACTTAAATACATTACCATCTGGAAATAGTGTACAAGCTAACCAAATATTTAAAAATATTATATTGAATCCTTATTCTGGAATGTCACTAAATGGACCAAGTAATCCAAGAGGTTGCAAATTAGTTGTATATAAACCAAGTAATCCTCAATTTGCTGTACAAGGTGGTGTATCCAGTAGTACTCGTACCTTGAAACTAGGATTAACAACTATTGAGAAAAATGTATATCAAAATAATATATTAAAAGGGTCTGGTTTTGCAAGTGTTTATGCTAATGAAGGCGGTCAACCATTTACACCATTAATTTATAAAACTAAAACTCCAACTTGCAGACCCAATCCATATTATCCATTCATGTACAAACAACAAGACAACCCTAAGACTTGTTTTAAAAACTCAGATGATTATTTATATAAAAGTGTTAGCAATACTGGAAACCTTAGCGCTGGACCAACTGTTGCTAATAACGGTATCAGTACAAATTGGAGTTAATTTTATTAAAATTTTTATAGTGAAGACTCTACTGTATCATTTGGAAAATTAATTTCGTTATTTTCGTATAAATTATTTTCAATAGATGGTAAAAATATGTTAATTTTATCAACAAATTTGTTATGTGGTATTTTAAATTTTTCACACCATTGAATACATTTTATAATATTATTTTTTTTTATTGTATCTATTTTTTCATCTCTGTTTTTATTTTTTATAATGTGCAATAATAAATCCAAATGTTCTATTTGTTGATGACCTATATTTATATTTGAGTCTTCTATTTTATTCATAAAATAAGCAGACAAGTTTTCATTTATTAATGACTCAACTATATAATCACTACTATTTAATGTTTTTATTAATAACTCCAAGTTATTTACTAGCGTTTCATTCGTTTTAACATTAAAATGTTTACACACTAAATATCTTTCGTTTGTAATAATATTTGTTGTATTTGGTTTTACAATATATATTTTATCAAACAAAGAAGTTAATATATACAACACATCAATTATCGGTTTATAAAAAACATTATCAATTTTTATAATAGTCACTCCATTTTCTTTTTGGTAGGTCAATATTAACTGTAAAAAAACAATTAAACCACTTATGTAGTTATTAGTGTTTAAATAAATTTTATTGTTCAACTCAAAATATAAAAAGTCTATACTCTGTTTCTGTATATTTAATGATTTCATTTCATTATACTTTTTAAATAAATCATTAATATTACTTGACTCATTTAATTCAAAAAAAATATGATTATCATTGTAGTACTCCCTCATAATGTTCATACAATCAATAATTGAATGAGAATTTTTTCCTAGGTGTATTGTATTTATATTATCATTCATATTTTCAAAAATATTAAAATTATACATAATTTCCATAATAATAAAAAAAATATTGTTTTGTGGTTTTAATTTGCTAACCGAATATTTCAGTCCGGGTACTTTTGAAAAAATAAATTCATATGGGTTTATTATTTTGCAAATAATATCATAGTTTATTGAGTTGTTTACATCATTTATGTTGTTATCAAAGTAACTATTTATTTGTTGGGTAACTATATTTGAATAATGAATTAATGAATGTGAAACTACTGGTTTCAATATTATTTCATCGCTATATTCAACTAATTTTGGATTTATATCTATTGTATTATGTTTTTTTGGTAATATATAATAACTCATTTTAAATTGATTGTTGTTATTATATATTAATTTATTTTTAAGTCAAATTGTTTCATTATTCTTCAATTATAAAATTTACATTTTTACTTTTTGCTTTTTTTGCTTTTTTTGGTTGTGGTTGTTCTTCTATATTTTGAATGTCTTTTATTTCTGTTTCTTTACCGATTACTAATTTTTTTGTATAAGGTTTTCTTGGTTTTTTTACTGGTGGAACTATTTCCTCTTTTTGTTCTACTACTTTTTCTTCCTCTACAACTTGGGTTGGGAGTTGAACCTTTTCAAC
>JACCDJ010458300.1_pt1 | contig 37712 bp, 33 predicted proteins | sample 7444481 | NCBI WGS metagenome assembly JACCDJ01 (sample SAMN15323435, study PRJNA562643) | freshwater metagenome | isolation source: river surface water | place: USA:Blue River Watershed | collected 2017-08-15
GCTGGCAAGCTGGTCGAGGACGACGAACTGCGCGAGGCCATGCAGGAAAAGGGGCTGGGCACGCCGGCCACCCGCGCGGCCATCATCGAAGGCCTGCTGAACGAAAAATACATGCTGCGCGATGGCCGGGACATGATTCCCACCGCCAAGGCTTTCCAGCTCATGACCTTGTTGCGAGGTCTTGGGGTGGAAGAGCTCTCCTCGCCCAGTCTGACGGGTGAGTGGGAGTACAAGCTCTCGCAAATGGAGCAAGGCCAGTTGAGCCGTGAAGCCTTCATGCGCGAGATTGCCGCGATGACCGAGCGCATTGTGAAGAAAGCCAAGGAGTACGACCGCGACACCGTGCCGGGGGACTACGTCACGCTCAAGACGCCCTGTCCCACCTGCGGCGGTCAGGTGCGCGAGAACTATCGCCGCTTTGCCTGTACCGGCGCGGATGGCCAGAGTGAGGGCTGTGGCTTCTCGTTTGGCAAAACGCCCGGGGGTCGCACCTTCGAGTTGGACGAGGTGGAGGCGCTGCTGGCCAACAAGCAGGTGGGCCCGTTGGAGGGCTTTCGCTCCAAGGCCGGCTGGCCCTTCACAGCCGAAATCGTGCTCAAGTTCAACGACGAAGAGCGCAACTGGAAACTCGAGTTCAACTTCGGCGATGACAAGTCGGATGAGGCCAGTGGCGAACTGGTCGAGTTCGGTGAGGGCGCGCCTCTGGGCGCATGCCCCAAATGCGGAGCGGGCGTGCGTGAGCATGGCAACAATTACGTCTGCGAAAAATCCGTGCCCACGCACGCACAGCCCACACCGTCGTGCGACTTCAAGACGGGCAAGATCATCCTGCAGCAACCCGTGTCTGTCGAGCAGGTGCAAAAGCTTCTGAGCACGGGCAAGACCGACCTGCTCGACAAGTTCATCTCGATGCGCACCCGCCGCCCCTTCAAAGCTTTCCTGGCCTGGAACGCAGAGGCGGGCAAGGTGGCGTTCGAGTTCGAACCTCGCACCAGCAAGTACCCGCCCCGTCAGCGGGCTGGTGCAGCTGCAGGTGCTGCGGCTGCGCCTGCGGCCAAGACCACGGCGAAGAAAGCGGGCAAAGCGGGCGCCAAGACCGCTGCCAAGAAAACGGTGGCCGCCAAAACCCCCAAGGCACCCCGCAAGCCGGCTGCTGGCAAGGCGCCCAGCCCGGCGTTGGCGGCCGTGATTGGCAACGAGCCCGTGGCCCGGACCGAGGTGATCAAGAAGTTGTGGGAGTACATCCGCGCCAACGGGCTGCAGGATGCTGCTGACAAGCGCAAGATCAACGCGGACGACAAGTTGCGGCCGGTGTTCGGCAAGGATCAGGTCAACATGTTCGAGCTGGCGGGGTTGGTGGGCAAGCACCTGGGCTGAGGTGCCGGCCTAAGCCCCAGCGCCTTCAGGTCAACAAAAACGCCGCCCGAAGGCGGCGTTGTGACCTTGCCAGGAAGCCGGCTCAGCCTTGCTGCAGCAACTCCCAGATGCGAGCCGAGGTCATCGGCATCTGAATCTTGGGCGAGAGGGCGCCCTTGCCATGGCGAGCCAGGGCATCGGCCACCGCATTCACCACCGCCGGTGTGGCGCCAATCGTGCCCAGTTCACCCACGCCCTTCACGCCCAGCACGTTGTTCTTGCAGGGTGTGCTCTCGTCCATGGAGGTGACGAAAAAGCGCGGCATGATGTCCGCGTGCGGCACGGCGTAGTCCATCAGACTGCCCGTGACCGGCTGGCCCGTCTCGCGGTCGTACACCAGCGATTCGCACAAGGCCTGTCCCAGCCCCTGCACCGCACCGCCATCCAACTGGCCGCGCACGATCATCGGGTTCACCACGCGCCCCACATCGTTGACGGAGGAGTAAGCGTCCACCTGGACAGTGCCCGTGGCGGGGTCAACCTCGACCTCGCAAATGTGACAGCCGTTGGGCCACGTGGGCCCACTGGCGGCGGTCTTGGAGTCGAGCTCGATGCGACGCTCGGGCTGGCGCTGGGCCACGTCGGCCAGCGTCATGTGCAAATCCGTCCCTGCCACGGTGAAGCGGCCGGCGTCGTATTGCACGTCTTCAGGGGCGGCTTCAAGCGCTTGGGCGGCCAGCTCGCGGGCACGCTCCAGCGCTTTGGTGGACCCCACGCTCACGGCCGAGCCGCCGGTGAAGAGCGAACGTGAGCCGGCGCTGCCAAATCCATTGCCGCGATCGGTGTCGCCCATGACGATGCGCACCTGCGAGAGCGGCACCTTGAAAATATCCACCACCAGCTGCGCCAGCGTCGTGGCAATGCCTTGCCCCATGCCGTTCACCGCAGTGAAGACCTCGATCACGCCGTCGTCCATGATGCGCACGTTGACGTTTTCTTCCAGCGCGTTGCCGCCCGTCCACTCGAGGAAGGTGGCAATGCCCTGGCCGCGCCACAAGCCCTTGCGCGCAGACTCGGCGGCGCGCTGATCAAACCCGGTCCAGTCGGCTTGCTTCAGCCCCTGGTCCATCACCGATTCAAACGCGCCGGTGTCATAGGTCTGGCCCATCGGGTTCTTGTAGGGCATCTGCGCGGGCTGAATGAAATTGCGCCGGCGCAGGGTGATGCGGTCGATGCCGCTTTGGCGTGCGGCCTCGTCCATCAGGCGTTCGATGTTGAAAATCGCCTCGGGACGACCGGCGCCTCGGTAAGCACCGGTGGGCGCCGTGTTGGTCAGCACAGCGGTGTAGTGGAAGTCGATGTTCTGTATGTCGTAGACGCTGGTTTGCACCCAGGGGCCAATCAGCACCTGGATCGCGATACCCGTCATGCCGGGGTAGGCGCCCACGTTGGCGTGGGTGCGGATGCGCAGGCCCAGCACCTTGCCCTGTGCATCCAGGGCCATTTCTGCATGGCACTGGATGTCACGCCCGTGTGCGCTGGAGAGGAAGTCCTCGCCGCGCTCGGCAATCCACTTCACCGGGCGTTGCAAGCGGTGAGCGCAGTAGGCGGTCACCACGTCTTCGGCGTAGGCGCCGGTTTTCATGCCAAAGCCACCACCGACGTCGCCAATCAAGACGCGCACCTGTTCGGCCGGCAGTCCCAGCAGGGTGCTCACCACGGTGCGCACACCGGTGGGCATCTGGCTGCTCATGCGGATGGTCAGGCGGCCCTGGTCCACATAGGCCAGCACGCTGCGCGGTTCGATCGAGAGCGCGGCCACGCGCTGGTTGGCGATGTCGAGTTTGACCACATGCTGGGCCGCGGCAAACGCCTTGTCCACCGACGCGGCGTCGCCATAGCGGGTTTCGGCGCTGCGGTTGTCCGGGGCGTCGCTGAGCAACGGGGCGTTGGGGGCGAGGGCGTCCTCCAGCGTGACAGCGCAGGGCAGCTCTTCGTAGTCCACCACCACCGCCTCGGCGGCGTCTTTGGCTTGCTGTTCGGTATCGGCCACGATGGCCACCACGGGTTCGCCCACAAAGCGCACGCGCCCGAAGGCCAGCGGACAGCGGGCCGCCGTGGCAGCCGGTTGGCCGTCCGGTCGGACAAAGTTGGCCAGGGGCGGCATGTCTTTCAGGCCGGCTGCGCGCCATTGCTCGCCCGTCAGCACCAGGTGCACCCCGGGCATGGCCTGCGCGGCGGCAGTGTCAATCGAGCGGATGTTGGCGTGGGGGTAGGGTGAACGCAAAAACGCCAGGTGGCTTTGGGCGTTGAGCACCACATCGTCGGCGTACTGGCCGTGGCCTCGCAGCAGTTGTTCGTCTTCCAGACGGCGCACGGATTGACCGCTGCCAAAACGCAAGTGGGTGGTGTCCACGGTGGCTCCTCGTTAGGGTGTCGTGATGGTGCAAAACGGGCAGTGTAGCGTCCATGATCAGCCCGCTGTGTCGCTCGGGTATGGCAACGCAGATGTCAGGGGCTCAGTGCACCCGTGAGCGCGGTGTTTCGCGCAAAAAGTCGATCAGGGTCTGGTCGAATTCGTCCGGCGCTTCCAGGTTCATCAGGTGACCGATGCCGCTGAACTCGACGTAACGGCTGCCAGCGATGCGCTGGGCCATGCCTTGCATGACTTTCGGCGGCGCGTTGGGATCGTGCTCGCCGGCAATCAACAGCGTGGGCGAGGCAATATGCCCCAGGGCTTCCAGGCGGTTGAACCCGACCAGGGCTTCCAGCGCGCGTCGGTAGGTGGCCGGGGATACCTGGGCCATGCAGTGTTGCGCCAGGCGCAGCCCCTCAGGCAGTGCCTGGGGACCTGCCATGGCCGGCACCAGCGTGGTGGCCAACTCGGCCATGGTTTGACCCGCCAGCAGGGGGGCCATGCGCGATGCCACAAAGGCTTGTTGCCAGTCGCCATCGGGCTTGCCAAACGCAGCGGAGGTACCACACAGCACCAGCCGGTGGACCAGCTCGGGGCGGCGCGCCACCACTTCCTGCGCCACCATGCCGCCCATGCTGTGACCCACCAGGGTGAGGCCGGGCCGGGCCGACGCGTGCGTCAGCCCTTCGATCAACTCGATGCATTTTTCCGCCAGGCCCTTGAAGGTGTAGGGCTCGATGGGGTCGCTGTGTCCGTAGCCGGGCATGTCCCACGCCACCGCCCGAAAGCCGGCCTGGGCCAGTGTTTCCAGTTGCGGGGCAAAGGCCAGGTGACCCCCGCCAATGCCGTGCAGCATGAGAACGGTGGGCCCCGACCCCAGCGCGGAGTAGTTCGGCATGCGGCTCATGAAAACGTTATCCTCTGGTCAACGCCCATTATGACCCCTCGCCGCGAACACCTGGACTCTTTGGCCATCAGCCTGCTGTTGGGATGCTGTCTGTTCTGGGGTTTTCAACAGGTCCTGATCAAGGCCACTCTGCCGCTGGTGCCTCCCATGGTGCAGGCTTGCGTCCGTTTCATCGGCGCCACGGCCCTGCTCATGCTGTGGTGCGCGTGGCGGCGCATTCCCCTGTGGCAATCCGATGGGTCGTTGCGCGCAGGGCTGGTGGCGGGTCTGTTGTTTGCGCTGGAGTTTCTGTGCATCTACCCGGGGATGCAATACACCACGGCCTCCCGGCTCACAATCATGCTGTACACCGCGCCCTTCTGGGTGGCGCTGCTGTTGCCGATCTGGTTGAAGCACGAGCGTCTGCGTCCCCTGCAGTGGGTGGGACTGTCGCTTGCGTTCTCCGGGGTGGCGTTTGCGCTGCGTGACAGCCTGTCCTCGGGCGGCTCTTGGCTGGGCGATGCGCTGAGTTTGGCGGCGGGCGCGGCCTGGGGGCTGACCACGGTCGTGTTGCGCACCACGGCGCTCAGCCGGGTGTCTGCTGAGAAACTGCTGTTTTACCAAGTGGGGGTGAGTGCGGTGGTGCTGCCCCCGGTCGCGCTGATGATGGGCGAACCCTTCAGCATGGACTACCCGGTGCTGGGGTGGGCATCGCTCACGCTGCAAGCGGCGCTGGGGGCTTTCGTCACGTTCCTGATTTGGATGTGGATGATTTCGCGTTACCCGGCGACGCGGGTCAGTGCTTTTTCCTTCCTCTCCCCCTTGTCCGCGCTGGTGTTCGGCGCGCTGTGGCTGGGCGAGCCCATCACCGCCGATCTGATGCTCGCCTTGGTGGGCGTGGGGCTGGGCATTTACCTCGTCAACCGCCGACGCTGATGCTGGGGTGGGTGTGCAGCAGCGTCAAGGGGTGACGCTGTCGGCGCGCATGGTCCTCGATGCATTGCAGCACCAGCGGGCTGCGATGCTGCTCGACACTGGCACGAACCTCCTCCACACTGAGCCAGCACACGCGCACGATGCCGTCATCAAGGGCGCGATCCGCTTGCTGGGCACCCACGGTGCCGGTAAACGCAAAGCGCAGGTAGGTGATGTCTTGCTCGGCAGGGTCGGTGGCGGTGGGTCGCTGAAAACGGGCCAGGTAGATCCCGACCAACGCATCTGGGTTGAAGGCGTGAGCCGTTTCCTCCAGGGCTTCGCGGGCGCAGGCTTGCACCAGGCTCTCACCCGGTTCCAGGTGGCCTGCCGGGTTGTTCAGCCGCAAGCCCTCGGGTGTGTGCTCTTCGATCAGCAGGTAGCGACCATCACGCTCCATGACGGCGGCCACGGTGACACTGGGTTTCCAACGAGGGGTCATGGTCTGATTGTCACACTAGCATGCTGGGGTTTAGCCAGCCGGGTCGACGTCATTCTCGTGTAAGCTATTCCCCTGCTACAAACTCGATGCAAACTCGCAAGAGTCTGTCATCGTCATCAGGAGAATACCCATGCTCATAGGCGTGCCTGCAGAAAGCTTCGCGGGCGAAACACGTGTTGCCGTCACTCCGGAGACGGCCAAAAAGCTCAAGGCGCAAGGACACACCCTGCGCATTCAGTCGGGCGCGGGCGTGGCGGCCAGCGTCACCGACGCGGCATATGAAGCGGTCGGGGCCGACATCACCGATGACGCAGGCGCTTGGTCCTGCGACTTGCTCTTGAAAGTCCGTGCACCGTCGGCCGCTGAAATCGGCAAGGTCAAGCCGGGGGCGGCGCTGGTGGGCATGCTCAACCCCTTCGATGCCGAAGGTCTGCAGCGGCTGGCCCAGGCCCAGCTCACCAGCTTTGCACTGGAAGCCGCACCGCGCACCACGCGTGCCCAAAGCATGGACGTGCTGTCCTCGCAGGCCAACATTGCCGGCTACAAGGCCGTGATGATTGCCGCGGACCGCTACCAGCGCTTCTTTCCCATGCTGATGACGGCTGCGGGCACGGTCAAGGCCGCGCGCGTCGTGATCCTGGGCGTGGGGGTGGCGGGCTTGCAGGCTATCGCCACCGCCAAGCGATTGGGCGCGGTGATCGAAGCCTCCGATGTGCGACCCAGTGTGAAAGAGCAAGTGGAATCGCTCGGCGCCAAATTCATCGACGTGCCGTACGAGACGGCAGAGGAAAAAGAAGCGGCCGAAGGTGTCGGGGGCTATGCCCGCCCGATGCCGCCGAGTTGGCTTGAGCGCCAGAAGGCCGAGGTTGCCAAGCGCGTGGCCCAGGCCGACGTGGTGATCACCACGGCGTTGATTCCGGGCCGTGCCGCCCCCGTGCTGGTCACCGAGGACATGGTCAAGTCCATGAAGCCGGGCTCCGTCATCGTCGACCTGGCCGCCCCTCAGGGTGGTAACTGCCCGCTCACCGAACCTGGGCACACCGTGGTCAAGCATGGCGTGACGCTGGTGGGCGAAACCAATCTGCCCGCCTTGGTCGCGGCCGACGCAAGTGCTCTGTACGCGCGCAACGTGCTCGACTTTCTCAAGCTCGTGCTCGACAAGGACGGCCAGTTCAAGGTCGACCTGGAAGACGATATTGTCGCGGCCTGTCTGATGACGCAAGCCGGCGAAGTCCGGAGGAAATAAGCATGGAACTCGTATCACCTACCCTCACCAACCTGATCATTTTTGTGTTGGCCATCTACGTGGGTTACCACGTGGTCTGGACGGTTACCCCCGCCTTGCACACGCCGCTGATGGCGGTGACCAACGCGGTCTCGGCCATTGTCATCGTCGGGGCCATGCTGGCCGCGGCACTCACTGAGACCGGCCTGGGCAAAACCATGGGCGTGCTGGCCGTGGCCTTGGCTGCCGTCAACGTCTTTGGCGGATTTCTGGTGACCCGGCGCATGTTGGAAATGTTCAAGAAGAAAGAGCGCAAGGCGCCTGCTGCCCAGGGAGACGCACCATGAGCATGAATTTGGTGACGCTGCTGTACCTGGTGGCCAGCGTCTTTTTCATCCAGGCCCTCAAGGGGCTGTCGCATCCCACCACCTCGATTCGCGGCAACGTGTTCGGCATGGCGGGTATGACCATCGCCGTGCTCACCACGGCAGCGCTGATCGTCCAATTGTCCAGCGATGCGGGCGCGGGCATGGGCTATGTTCTGGTCGGATTGCTGGTGGGCGGCACCGCCGGCGCCATCATGGCACAGCGTGTCGAGATGACCAAGATGCCCGAACTGGTGGCCTTCATGCACAGCATGATTGGTCTGGCGGCGGTCTTCATCGCCATTGCAGCAGCGGTCGAGCCGCAGGCCTTCCAGATCGTGCGCAAGGCCGCAGACGGCACGGTGCCCCCCATTCCCATGGGCAACCGCCTGGAGCTGTTCCTGGGCGCGGGCATTGGTGCCATCACGTTCAGCGGATCGGTGATTGCCTTTGGCAAGCTCTCGGGCAAATACAAGTTCCGTCTGTTCCAGGGCGCGCCGGTCACCTTTGCCGGCCAGCACAAACTCAACCTGGTGATGGGTCTGGCCACGCTCGGACTGGGTGGCGTCTACACCGCCACGCAGGACCCCGCCGCGTTTTACGCCATGCTGGCGCTGTCCTTCATCATGGGTGTGCTCATCATCATCCCGATCGGCGGCGCCGACATGCCGGTGGTGGTGTCCATGCTCAACAGCTACTCGGGCTGGGCGGCGGCGGGCATTGGCTTCTCGCTCAACAACAGCATGCTGATCATTGCCGGCTCGCTGGTGGGCAGCTCGGGTGCCATCCTGAGCTACATCATGTGCAAGGCCATGAACCGCTCGTTCTTCAACGTCATTCTGGGCGGGTTTGGTGGCGAGGCGGTCGATGCCTCGGCGGGCGGTCAGGTGCAGCGCAGCGTCAAGAGCGGCAGCGCCGACGATGCGGCCTTCATCATGGGCAACGCCGAGACCGTGGTGATCGTGCCCGGGTATGGTCTGGCGGTGGCGCGTGCGCAGCACGCGGTCAAGGAACTGGCGGCCAAGCTGACGGAAAAAGGCGTGAGTGTGAAGTACGCCATCCACCCGGTGGCTGGCCGCATGCCCGGTCACATGAACGTGCTGCTGGCCGAAGCCGAGGTGCCCTACGACCAGGTGTTCGAGATGGAGGACATCAACTCCGAATTCGGGCAAGCGGATGTGGCCATCATTCTGGGGGCCAACGACGTGGTGAACCCGGCCGCCCACACCAAGGGCAGCCCGATTTACGGCATGCCTATCCTGGAGGCTTACAAGGCCAAGACGGTCATCGTCAACAAGCGCTCGATGGCGGCTGGCTATGCCGGTCTGGACAACGAGTTGTTCTACATGGACAAGACCATGATGGTGTTTGGAGACGCCAAGAAGGTGGTCGAGGACATGGTCAAGGCCATCGAGTGATCAAGAGCCACCCCTGGTTGAGTGCGTACCCGCAGGGGGTACCGGCCGAGATCGACACGAGCGGCTACCGCTCGCTGGTCGACCTCATGCAGGAGAGCTTTCAGCGTTATGGTGACCGTGCGGCTTACAGCTTTCTGGGTCGTCGTCTGAGCTTTGCAGAACTTGACCAGCGCAGCCAGCAGTTGGGTGCGTACCTGCAGTCCTTGGGGCTGGTGCGTGGCGACCGTGTTGCCATCATGCTGCCCAATGTGTTGCAGTACCCCATCGCGGTGGCGGCGGTGTTGCGAGCCGGATTTGTGGTGGTCAACGTCAACCCGCTGTACACCGCACGCGAACTGGAGTACCAGCTCAAGGATTCGGGCGCCAAGGCCATTGTCATCATCGAAAACTTTGGCACGGTGCTGCAGCAATGTCTGGCCAACACGCCGGTGCAGCATGTGGTGCTGTGCGCCATGGGAGACCAGCTCAGCTGGCTCAAGGGCGTGCTGGTGAACCAGGTGGTGCGCAAGGTCAAGAAGATGGTACCCCCCTTCACCTTGCCCACGGCGGTGCGTTTCAACGAGGCGTTGGCGCGCGGGGCACAGTTGAGCTTGCAGACACCCGAGATGGGGCCCGATGACCTGGCGGTGCTGCAATACACCGGGGGCACCACGGGGGTCTCCAAAGGCGCCGAGCTGCTGCACCGCAACCTGCTGGCCAATGTGCTGCAGTCCGAAGCCTGGAACAGCCCGGTGATGGCGCGCGTGCCGGCGGGTGAACCCTTGATCAGCATTTGCGCCTTGCCGCTGTATCACATCTTCGCCTTCACAGTGAACATGATGTTGTCCATGCGCACAGGCGGCATGAACGTGCTGATACCCAATCCGCGTGATATTCCGGCGGTGCTCAAGGAGTTGTCGCAGCACCGCTTCCACCAGTTCCCAGCCGTGAACACCTTGTTCAACGCGCTGCTCAACCACCCTGACTTCGATCGGGTGGACTGGTCGCATCTCAAGGTCTCGCTGGGCGGAGGCACGGCGGTGCAGGCGGCGGTGGCCCAGCGATGGCTCGAGAAGACGGGGTGTCCCATCTGTGAGGGCTATGGCCTGTCCGAAACCAGTCCCTCGGCCAGTTGCAACCCCACCACCAGCCAGTCCTTCTCCGGCACCATTGGCGTGCCCATTCCCAGCACCGAGATGAAAATCATCGATGACGATGGACACGAGGTTGCTGTAGGGCAGCCGGGCGAAATCGCCATCCGCGGCCCACAGGTGATGGCCGGTTACTGGCAGCGCCCGGACGAGACCGCCCGTGTGATGCTGCCCGGTGGGTGGTTCCGCTCCGGGGACATCGGCATCCAAGACGAGCGGGGTTACTTCCGCATTGTGGACCGCAAGAAGGACATGATTCTGGTCAGCGGCTTCAACGTCTATCCCAATGAGGTCGAGGACGTGGTGGCGCAATTGCCAGGCGTCTTGGAGTGTGCGGTCATCGGGATCCCCGATGAGAAGTCCGGCGAGGCGGTCAAGCTTGTGGTGGTGCGCAAGGATCCACAACTGAGCGAGGACGCCATCCGCGAGCACTGCAAGGCGCAACTCACGGGCTACAAGCATCCGCGCGTGATCGAGTTTCGCGCTGACTTGCCCAAGACGCCGGTGGGCAAAATCCTGCGGCGCGAATTGCGCTCTCCGACCTGAACATTCCGGCATGACCCTGGGCATTGTCAGTGCCATGCACGAGGAACTCTCGGCCGTGTTGGCGCGTGTGCAGGCCCGTCCGGTCGAGTGGGCCGGTCGCACGTTCTGGCAAGGTCACTGGCACGGCGTGCCGGTGGTGGCCGTGCTGTCGCGCATCGGCAAGGTGGCGGCCGCCACCACCGTGACCACCCTGCTCCATCGCTTCGAGGTGGACCAGGTGGTGATGACGGGCGTGGCCGGCGGCTTGGCCGAGTCGGTGCAGGTGGGGGACGCTGTGGTGGCCGATGCGTTCATGCAGCATGACCTGGATGCCTCGCCCCTGTTTCCCCGCTACGAAGTGCCGCTGTACGGCGTGTCCCGTTTCGGGGTAGATGCGCGTCTGAGTGGCTGGCTCATGCAGGCCGCGCAAGAGGCGTTGTCGCAGGCAGACGGGCACGTGGCCTTGGGCGAGTTGACCGCCCGCGCGGGGGGTGGCCGCGCAGGCGGCACTGAAGCCACTGAAGCCACTGACGCCACAGGCAATTCACTCCATTCGGGCGACGCGGGTGGTGCGGAAGCATTGCGTGCGCTGCCACGTGTCCACACCGGCTTGGTGGCCAGTGGTGACCGCTTTGTCTCCAGCGCCGAGGAAAGCCAAGCCCTTCGCCGTGCATTGCCCGACGCCCTGGCGGTGGAAATGGAAGGCGCGGCCATGGCGCAGGTGTGTCACGACCACGGCGTGCCATTTGCGGGTGTGCGTCTGATCTCGGACCGGGCCGATGACACCGCCCATGTGGACTTCATGCGCTTTATCCGCGATGTGGCAGCACCCGTGAGCGCCGCGGTCATGCAGCGACTGGTCCAGCGGCTGGCCTAGGATCCGCTTATTTCAACCATCCGCGTCGGCGGAAATACCACATGGGCACCAGCGCGCTGGCCACCATCAACCCGATGGCCATCGGGTAGCCCCAACTCATGTTCAGCTCGGGCATGTACTGAAAGTTCATGCCGTAGATGCTGGCGATCAAGGTGGGCGGCAGCAACGCCACGCTGGCCACCGAGAAGATCTTGATGATCTTGTTCTGGTTGATATTGATGAAGCCAACCGTTGCGTCCATGAGGAAGTTGATCTTGTCAAACAGGAAGGCCGTGTGGTTGTCCAGCGACTCGATGTCACGCAGGATTTGCCGCGCTTCCTCGAACTGCTCGGCATTGAGCATGCGCGAGCGCATCATGAAGCTGACGGCGCGGCGGGTGTCCATCACGTTGCGCCGAATGCGGCCGTTCAAGTCTTCCTGGCGGGCAATGGCGGCCAGCACCTCGCCGGCCAGGGCGTCGGTAACGTCCTCGGAGAGCACTTTTTTGCCAGCCAGTTCCAGCTGGTCGTAAATGTTTTCCAGGGTGTCGGCGGAGTACTCGGCGTCGGCATCGAAAAGTTTGAGGAGTACCTCCTTGGCGTCCTCCAGCAAGCCGGGGGCGCGACGGGCACGCAACCGCAAGAGACGAAACACAGGCACGTCTTCATCGTGGATCGAAAACAGCACGCCACGGCTTTTGAGGTCCTGGTTGTGCTGGTTGAGGATGAAGGCCACCCGCACCGTGCGGGGCTCATCCTCATCGGCGATGAGGAAGTCACTGCGGATGTGCAACTCGCCATTGTCTTCCTCATAGAAGCGGGCGGATTCTTCGATGTCCTCGTCCATCGCATCCTCGGGGATGGACAGACCGTAGTACTGTTTGATCCAGCGCTTCTCCTCCACCGTGGGCGACTCCAGGTCGACCCAGATAGGCTGAAAGCGCGAGAGCTCTTCCAGGGATTCGATCTCTTCCTGGACGAGGCGGCCGTGGGCCAGCGTGAAAATGTTGAGCATGGCGGCTGGAGGTGCTTAGGCACCGGAGTTCGATGACGGAAAGTGCTTTCGAATCCGGGTCAGGGGCACCAAGGCCGGTGGATCCGAAAGCTACCGAGAAGGGTAGGGGTCCAAGGAGACATCTCCGTAACTGCTGAAGCCACGATTATGGCACTGGCGCATGGTGTTGGGTGGTGACAGCCTTACGTGCTGGCGGGCCTTGCTTTTCACCGTGGGTAGGCGCATAGTGGACTCGAGCGGCTCGCCATCGGGGTGAGGGGCGGTCTGCCAGCACAAGTATTTCACCCGTTCTAGGAGGAAGTTCATGAACCTGACGATCAGCGGCCATCATGTCGAAGTCACCCCTGCCTTGCGCAGCTATGTGACCAGCAAGCTCGATCGCATCACGCGTCACTTTGACCAGGTGGTAGACGTCAAGGTGTTGCTGACGGTGGAAAAGCAAAAGGAAAAGGAAAAGCGCCAGCGCGCCGAATGCAACATCCATGTCAAGGGCAGCGACATGTTCGCCGAATGCAGCCATGAAGACCTCTACGCCGCTGTGGACGAACTCGTGGACAAGCTCGACCGCCAGGTGGTGCGCCACAAGGACAAGCTGCAAGACCACCACCATGATGGGCACAAGCGGCTGATGTGATCCTCTTGCACCAATTTGGTGCCGGAGTGATGGGGCTCGGCGACCCTTGGGGGGACGATTGCCACTCGCAGGCCCCAACTTTGCCTGCCAGAACCGACCGAGGATGACCGGGTGGGTGGACAGGTGCATAATGTGCGCCTCACCATGAACCGACTCGCTGCCATTCTGCCCGTTGCCCACGTGCTTGTGGGTGTTGAAGTCACGAGCAAAAAGCGTGCTTTCGAGGAAGCGGGCCTGTTGTTTGAGTCGCAGCACGGTCTGAGCCGAGCCTTGGTGGCGGACAGTTTGTTTGCACGCGAGCGTCTGGGCTCCACGGGCCTGGGGCATGGTGTGGCCATCCCGCACGGCCGCATCAAAGGCCTCAAGTCCCCCATGGCCGCTGTGTTTCGCCTGGACGAATCCATTGGGTTCGATGCCCCTGACGAGCAGCCGGTGAGCCTGCTGATATTCCTGCTCGTGCCAGAGGCATCCACGCAAAAGCACCTGGAAATCCTGTCTGAAATTGCCGAGTTGCTCAGCGACGCCGCATTGCGCGACAAGCTCAAGAGCAGCGACAGTGCAGACTCGCTCCACCACCTCATTGCCAACTGGAGCTCAGCCCTCACCACCTGAGGGAGCGAGCGCCCCTACCGACCTTGAAGCCCACCGTCGTCAGCGCTGATGTCTTGTTCGAGGACTTCCGCGAGAAGCTGCGGTGGGAGTGGGTGGCTGGTCAGGGCGCTTCGGAGCGTCGCTTTGACGAAGTCGCTGTTCGAGCCGCGCGCTCAGGCGCCGACCTGGTGGGCTACTTGAATTACATCCACCCGTATCGCCTGCAATTGCTGGGTGAACGGGAGGTCCGCTACATCACCAATGCCACGGCCGAAGACTGCGCCCGCCGTATTGCACGCATCGTCACGCTGGAGCCGCCGGTGCTGGTGGTTGCGGATGGCCAGACGCCGCCTGCATCGCTCATTGAGATGTGCGAGCGTGCACAGATTCCGCTTTTTTCGACCCACGAATCGTCCGCCCACGTGATCGATCTGCTGCGGGCCTACTTGTCCAAACACTTTGCCGATCGCACCTCCATGCATGGCGTGTTCATGGACATTCTGGGTTTGGGTGTGATGATCACCGGTGAATCCGGACTGGGCAAAAGCGAACTCGGCCTGGAGCTGATTTCTCGTGGTAACGGTCTGGTGGCGGACGACGCGGTCGATCTGTACCGCATCAACCAGACCACCATCGAAGGCCGTTGTCCGGATCTGTTGCAAAACCTGCTGGAAGTGCGCGGCATCGGACTGCTGGACATCCGCGCCATCTTTGGCGAGACGGCCGTGCGCCGCAAGATGCGGTTGAAACTCATTGTGCACCTGGTGCGGCGCGAAACCCTGGAGCGCGACTACGACCGCTTGCCGCACGAACCCTTGACGCAGGATGTGCTGGGCATTGCAGTCCGCAAGGTGGTGATTCAGGTGGTGGCGGGTCGCAACATTGCGGTGTTGGTGGAGGCGGCGGTACGCAACACCATTTTGCAATTGCGCGGCATCAACACCTACGACGAGTTTGTGGAGCGTCACCGGCGCGCCATGGAGCAAGGCTAGACCCTGCCTGCGCGTTGAAGGTCACAGCTGGTGTGGGCTATCACGCCTTGCGATGTGGACAATGCTCACGCCGGCAGTGAGCGTACAGGCTGAGCGCGTGGTCTGCCAACTCGAAACCTTTGGTCTGAGCGATGCGCTGTTGTCGCTGTTCAATGTCCGGGTCGCAAAATTCCTCAACCCGTCCACAATCGAGGCACACCAGGTGGTCATGGTGCTGGCCTTCGTCGAGTTCATACACGGCTTTTCCACTCTCAAAGTGACTGCGCGTGAGAATGCCCGCTTGTTCAAACTGGGTCAGCACTCGATACACCGTGGCCAGGCCCACATCCATGTTGTCGATCAAGGCTTGGCGGTACACATCCTCGGCGGTCATGTGACGCAGCGGTGCCTTCTGGAACAACTCCAGGATTTTCAGCCGCGGCAGCGTGGCCTTGAGGCCCGTGCCCTTGAGTTCGTCGATGGATGGCATGCGGATCAAATGGGTGAGTGGCTCACAGCCTTGAAGCCACTTGACTTTAGGGGTGCGCCGCTACAATGACTTCATCATATCTTGAGTGTGCTCTTTGGCATGACATCGTTTCACCGCATCTTCACTAACGGGCTCCTGCTGTGTGGGCTGCTGGTCCTGTCGGCCTGCAGCACCCTGCAAAAACCCATCGAGGGTGTCTCCTCTCAGGTGGCCAACGTCTCTGGCCGCGTGGCAGAGGCGTTGCGGCCTTACCGCACCGAGGTGGTTCAAGGCAACGTGGTCACCCGTGAGCAACAGCAGTTGCTGCGTGTGGGCATGACCCGCCTGCAGGTGCGTGATGTGTTGGGTACGCCGCTGATTACCAGCGTATTCCATGCCAACCGTTGGGACTATGCGTTCACCATCCGTCGACAGGGGGCAGAGCCGTTGCACCGCAAGCTGTCGGTGTTCTTCGAAGGCGATGGGCTGGCACGTGTGGAGGCGGACGAGCTGCCCCTAGAGGCGGAGTTTGCTGCACGGCTGGACACACGACGTCCGGCTGGCAAACCCCCGGTGCTCGAAGCCAAGCCTGCGGCGCTCGAGTCCTTCAAGAGCCGAACCTCCCCCACCCCCACGGCCCCTAACCAGGAGCCGTTGCCTGACTATCCCCCGCTTGAGCCTGCCCGTTGAGGCTGGCCAGCTTTTCGGAGTTGCCTCATGTCTATCTCGTCTCCCCTTCGCATTGCCATTGCCGGGGCCAGCGGCCGCATGGGTCGCATGCTGATCGAAGCCGTTCTCAACGCGCCAGACTGCGAACTCGCCGGTGCGCTTGACGTGCCCGCAAACCCTGCGCTGGGATCAGACGCGGGGGCTTTTCTGGGCCGCACCACCGGCGTGATCATCACCTCGGATGTGCCAGCCGCTTTGGCGCGAGCACAGGTGCTGATCGACTTCACGCGCCCCGAGGGCACCATGGCGCATGTGCGCGTGTGCCAGCAACTTGGCGTCAAGATGGTGATTGGCACCACAGGCTTTGGCGACACGGACAAAGCGGAACTGGCGCAGGCGGCTCAATCGCTGGCCATGGTGGTGGCCCCCAACATGAGTGTGGGCGTCAATGTCACCCTGCGCTTGCTGCAAATGGCCGCCAAGGCCTTGTCCACCGGCTATGACATCGAGGTGATCGAGGCTCATCATCGCCACAAGGTCGATGCGCCGTCGGGAACGGCGCTCAAAATGGGTGAAGTCATCGCCGAGGCGCTCGGGCGTGACCTCAAGGACTGTGCCGTCTACGCACGCGAGGGTCACACCGGTGAGCGTGACCCTTCCTCTATCGGTTTCGCCACCATTCGAGGGGGGGACATCGTGGGCGACCACACGGTGATGTTTGCAGGCACCGGCGAACGCGTCGAGATCACCCACCGCTCAGGCAGCCGCAGCAACTATGCACAAGGCAGCCTGCGTGCGGCGCGCTACCTCGCCGAGCGCTCCAGTGGCATGTTCGACATGTTCGACGTGCTCAACCTGCACTGACCCAGGCCCTAGCCAACTGGAGAGGCCATGCTGTTCGGGATCAGCGAAGCCGCCCTCACGGCCGGGGTGGCGGGCATGCTGTGGGCATTGTCTGTCTCGAGCTGGGTGGTGATCGTCTACAAAACCTGGTGGATATGGCGCGCGGTGCAAGACGTGTCGGCAGGGCAGCAGGCGTTTTGGCAAACTTCCGACCCCGTTGAAGCCCATCAGGTGCTGGCCCTGCTGGATCGCCATGCCTTGATGCAGCCCTTGACGGCTGCGGCGGGCGCCAGCGTGGCAGCATCTCCGCACGGCGGCCAGCGCCAAACGCAGACAGAGGCATCGCGTCAACGCCAGGTGGTGCAATCCCTGCGGTTGGTCTGCCAGCGGGTCCAGTGGGGGCAGCCATGGCTGGCGTGCGTGGCCTCGGTGGCGCCGTTCCTGGGCCTGCTCGGCACCGTGTGGGGTTTGCTCGACGCCATGACGGCCTTGACGGGCACGTCCCAGGGGGCGTGGGAAGAGGTGTTGCCCGCCATGTCACAGACCTTGCATCTCACCGCGGTGGGGTTGTGTGTCGCCGTGCCAGCATGGACGGCGCACCACCTGATGGCGCCCCGCCTGAGCGCGTTGCAGCAGTCCCTTGAGGACTTTGCTGCCGATGTGATCGACCATCTGCAAACAGGTCGACTCGAATGAGGGCCGCTCCATCCGCCGCGCCGCAGAAACGGGCGGTACCCCTCGGGCACGAACCGCGCCGGGGGGATGGGCGTTGGCGGCATGCCATGCCGCCCATGCCGCAAGCGCAGATACAGATCACCCCACTGGTTGATGTGTTGCTCGTGCTCTTGGTGATGGGCGTGATGGCCTGGGCCGCGTCACAGGCGAGTGGACCAGCCCGCGCCCAGGCCTCGCCCGCCTCGGACGCTTCGGACGCCATGCGCGGCCTGTCCTTGCCGCTCGGCGGCGGGGTGGATGCGGCAGCGCCCCTCAAGCCCCGCGAGGATCCTTTCCGGATCGGGTTGGGGCTGCAAGGTCGCTTGAGCTGGGCTGACGTCCCGGTGACCCGAGAGATCCTGACACGCCAATTGCAAGAAGCGCTGGCGCGCACTCCGCATGCCGAGGTGTGGTTGGCTGTGGACCAGGCCGTGCCCTACGCCGACTTGCTGCCCTGGCTGGAGTGGCTCCAAGCCCAGCAAGTCACCCGACTGACCTTGCTGCATCGCGCCAATCCCGCCGCCCCGGTGACCGGCAAGCCCTAAAATCTCCGGATTCGCCCCGATTCATGCTGTTCAGCTCGGGGTTTTTTCATTGATGCGACATGCAAGACAAATACCAACACACCGAGGTGGAACAGGCCGTCCAGGCCCTGTGGACCCAGCACGATGTTTATCGAGTCCGTGAAGACGCCAGCCGGGAGAAGTTCTACGCCTGCTCCATGCTGCCCTATCCCAGCGGCAAGTTGCACATGGGCCATGTTCGCAACTACACCATCAACGACATGCTGACCCGCCACCTGCGCATGAAGGGATTGAATGTCCTCATGCCCATGGGCTGGGACGCCTTTGGCCTGCCGGCCGAAAACGCCGCGCTCAAGAACGGCGTGCCGCCGGCCAAGTGGACCTACGAGAACATCGCCTACATGAAGGGGCAGATGCAGGCCATGGGCCTGGCCATCGACTGGTCACGCGAAGTGGCCACCTGCGACCCGAGCTACTACAAGTGGAACCAGTGGTTGTTCCTGAAGATGCTGGAGAAAGGCATCGCGTACCGCAAAACCCAGATCGTCAACTGGGATCCGGTTGATCAGACCGTGCTGGCCAACGAGCAAGTGATCGATGGCAAAGGCTGGCGCACCGGGGCGGTGGTTGAAAAGCGGGAGATTCCCGGGTACTACCTCAAGATCACCGACTACGCCCAGGAACTGCTGGACCATGTCAGCACCGGCTTGCCGGGCTGGCCGGAGCGCGTCAAGCTGATGCAGGACAACTGGATCGGCAAGAGCGAGGGCGTGCGCTTTGCGTTCACCCACGACATCCGCGACAGCGCCGGTCATCTGATCGGTGATGGCCGCATGTATGTGTTCACCACCCGAGCCGACACCATCATGGGGGTCACATTCTGTGCAGTCGCGCCCGAACACCCACTGGCCACCCATGCGGCTGCCAGCAACCCGGCGCTGGCAGCATTCATAGAAGAATGCAAGAAAGGCGGCACCACCGAAGCCGAACTGGCCCTCAAGGAAAAAGAGGGCATGGCCACGGGTCTTCAGGTGCAACACCCGATCACCGGCGAGCCGGTTGAGGTCTGGGTGGGCAACTACGTGCTCATGACGTATGGCGATGGTGCGGTGATGGGGGTGCCCGCGCACGACGAACGCGACTTTGCTTTCGCACGCAAGTACGGCCTGGCCATTCGCCAGGTGGTGCGGCAGGCCGAGGGTGCGCCGACCTTCGATGACACGCAGTGGCATGAGTCGTATGCCGCCAAAGGCCAGGGGGTGGCGATCAACTCAGGCCGTTTTGATGGCCTGGTGTTCCCGGCGTGCATCGCCGCGGTGGCCGCCGAATTGCACAGCAAGGGCTTGGGCGAGAAGAAAACCACCTGGCGCCTGCGTGACTGGGGTATTTCGCGCCAGCGCTACTGGGGCACGCCGATTCCCATCATCCACTGTGACGAGCACGGTGCCGTGCCGGTGCCGGCACACGACTTGCCGGTGGTGCTGCCGCCTGACTGCATCCCCGATGGCAGCGGCAACCCGCTCAACAAGCACGAGGGTTTTCATGCTGGCGTGACCTGTCCCGTCTGCGGCAAACCCGCTCGGCGCGAAACCGACACCATGGACACCTTTGTGGATTCGTCCTGGTACTTCATGCGGTATTGCGACCCGAGCAACGACGAGCACATGGTGGCCGAGGGGGCGAAGTACTGGATGCCGATGGACCAGTACATCGGGGGTATCGAGCATGCCATCCTGCACCTGCTGTACGCGCGTTTTTGGACCAAGGTCATGCGCGATCTGGGCCTGGTACAGATCGACGAGCCGTTCACCCGTTTGCTCACCCAGGGCATGGTGCTCAACCACATCTATTCACGCAAGGGTGAGAAGGGTGGCGTCGAGTATTTCTGGCCGCACGAGGTGAACGATGTGCACGATGCCAGCGGCAAGGTCATCGGCGCCCAGCTCAAAGAGGCCAAAGGCCCTCTGCCCGCTGGCACCCCCATCACCTATGAAGGGGTGGGGACGATGAGCAAGAGCAAGAACAACGGGGTGGATCCGCAAGACCTGATCGAGCGCTATGGCGCGGACACGGCGCGTTTGTACACCATGTTCACCGCACCGCCCGAGGCCACCCTGGAGTGGAACGACTCGGCGGTCGAGGGCAGCTATCGATTCCTGCGCCGTGTGTGGCAGCTCGCGCATCGCCATCACGTGGCCTTGGAGGCTGCCACCGCCACCGACCTGAGTGGCGCCCCGTTGCGCCCGCCCGCCAAGGCCTTGCGCCGCGAATTGCACCTGTTGCTGCGCCAAGTGAGCTACGACTATGAGCGCATGCAATACAACACCGTGGTGTCGGGGTGCATGAAGTTGCTCAATGCATTGGATGACTTTGCCAGCGATGACAGCGAGGGTGACCGTGCTGTGCTGTGCGAGGGCATGTCCCTGCTGTTGCGCCTGCTCTACCCGGTGTGCCCGCACATCACCGACCAACTCTGGCGCGAACTGGGCTATGCACGCGCGCAGAACAGCCTGCTCGACGCCCCGTGGCCACTGGTGGACGAAGCCGCCCTGGTGCAGGATGAAATCGAGTTGATGCTGCAAGTCAACGGCAAGTTGCGTGGCTCCATTCAAGTGCCCGCACAAGCCGGCAAGGACGAGATCGAGGCCATTGCACGTGCCAGTGAGGCCTTCACCAAGCAGGCGCAAGGCGCATCGCCCAAGAAGGTGATTGTGGTGCCGGGTCGTCTGGTCAACCTGGTGGTCTGAGCATGAACACCACGCGTCGCACCTGGTTGTCGAGTGGCGGCGCGTTGCTGTTGGCGGGCTGTGGCTTTACCCTGAGTCGACCCACCTCGTATGCATTTCGCTCTATTCACATTGCCGGCTCCAGCCTGATGGGTCTGGGGCCGGAAATGCAGCGACTGTTGCAGACGGGCAGCGCGGTGGAGGTCATCACCGATCCACGGCAAATCGAACGCGCCGACCTGGTGCTGGAGATACTGCAGGAGTTGCGCGAGAAAGTGGTGGTGGGGCGCACCTCCACCGGTGCCGTGCGCGAAAACCAGTTGCGCTTGCGCGTGCGTTTTCGGGTGCGCAATCGCGAAGGCATCGAGCGCATACCCGAGACCGAACTGGTGCAACTGCGCGACATCACCTTCAACGAAAGCTATGTGCTGGCCAAGACGTCTGAAGAAACCTTGCTGTTCGCCAACATGCAGACCGACATGATCCAGCAAATCTTGCGGCGCCTCGCCGCGCTCCAGCAAATCTGAGTCTCGCGTCATGCAACTCGCCCCCGCACAGCTCGCAGCACATTTGCAAAAGGGCTTGCGCGCCCTGTACACGGTAGTGGGCGACGAGGCCTTGCTGCAGCAGGAAGTGGCCGATGCCATTCGTGCCTGCGCACGCACCCAGGGCTTCACCGAGCGGCAAGTCTTCACGGTGGCCGGCGCGCACTTTGACTGGAGTGCCGTGCAATCGGCTGCTGGCGCGATGAGTCTCTTCGCCGAACGGCAAATCATCGAGTTGCGCATTCCCTCGGGCAAGCCGGGCAAGGAAGGCAGTGTGGTCCTGCAGCAATTGGCCGAATCTTTGGCGGAGGGTGATGACACGCTGCTCCTGGTGCTGTTGCCGCGCCTGGACAAGGCCACGCGGACCTCGGCCTGGTTCACCGCGCTGGACAACCACGGGGTGAGCCTGGCCGTGGAAACCCTGGAGCGCTCTGCCTTGCCTGTGTGGATTGCCAAGCGATTGGCGCAGCAACAGCAACGCGTCGAGGCGGGCGAGGCCGGGCAGCGGACCTTGCAGTTTTTTGCCGACCGTGTGGAAGGCAATCTGCTGGCCGCGCACCAGGAAATTCAGAAACTGGCGTTGCTGTACCCCGAAGGCGAGTTGAGCTTTGAGCAGGTCGAGTCGGCTGTGCTCAATGTGGCACGCTACGACGTGTTTAAGTTGTCCGAGTCCGTGCTCTCAGGGCAGACCCTGCGGGTGCAGCGCATGCTCGATGGCTTGCAGGCCGAGGGCGAGGCTGAGGTGCTGGTGCACTACACCCTGGCTGAGGACATCCGGGCGCTCAATCGTTGCAAAGCCGCCATGGCCCAGGGGCGGCCGTTGCCCATGGTGATGCGCGAGCAACGTATCTGGGGGGTGCGCGAGCGCCTGTTCGAGCGGGTGTTGCCGCGCCTGAGCGCGGTGCAACTCGAGGCCTTGCTGGAGTCGGCGCATACCGTGGACGGCATCGTCAAGGGTTTGAAGGCGCCGGGATGGCCGCTGCAGGGGTGGGCAGCACTGCACCGACTGGCGCAGTCGCTGTCGCAGGCATGCGCAGCACCCGTGGCCGATAAGATGCGAAAATCAGTCGTATGAACGCGCTCTCTACGGTTGAACACATGCACGTGCTGGGCACGCAGGCGCGCGTCGCTGCGGCGTTGATGGCGCGTGCATCCGCCGCCGACAAGCGTGCCGCCTTGCTACGGCTGGCCGCCTTGCTGCGTCAGAACCAGGCCTCCTTGCAAGCCGAAAACGCCAAGGACCTGGAACGCGCCCGCGCCAGCGGGTTGTCCGAGCCGATGATCGACCGCCTCAAGCTCACGCCAGCTATTCTCGAGACCTGTGCACAGGGTTGCGAACAGCTCGCGGGCATGCCCGACATCATTGGGGAAATCATCGGCTTGCGTCAGCAACCCAGTGGGATCCGTGTTGGCCAGATGCGCGTGCCCATTGGCGTGTTCGGCATGATTTATGAAAGCCGGCCCAACGTCACCATCGAGGCGGCGTCGCTTTCGATCAAGAGTGGCAATGCCTGCATTTTGCGCGGCGGATCGGAAGCCATCGACTCCAACCGGGCCCTGGCCGAGTTGGTGGCCCAGGCCCTGGGCGATGCGGGCCTCACCCCCCACGCGGTGCAGCTGGTGCAGACCACCGACCGGGCCGCGGTGTCCGAACTGGTGGCCATGCCGCAATTTGTCGACGTCATCATTCCGCGTGGTGGCAAAGGACTCATCGAGCGCGTCAGCCGCGAAGCCCGCGTGCCGGTCATCAAGCACCTGGATGGCAACTGCCACACCTATGTGGATGATCCGTGTGATCTGGAGCAGGCGATCACGGTCACCGACAACGCCAAGACCCAGAAGTACAGCCCTTGCAATGCCACCGAAAGCCTGCTGGTGGCGCAGGGGGTGGCCGCCGATTTTCTGCCGCGCATTGGCGCGGTGCTGGCCGCCAAGGGGGTGGAGATGCGTGCCTGTCCGCGGGCAAAAGCCTGGTTGAGTGGCGTGCCTGGTGCCCGGGTGGTGGACGCGAGCGAACAAGACTGGTCGGAGGAATACCTGGCCCCGATCCTGAGTGTGAAGGTGGTGCAGGGCCTGGACGAGGCGATTGAGCACATCAACCGCTACTCCAGTCACCACACCGATGCTATTCTGACCCGCGACCATGTTCACGCCCAGCGGTTTCTGCGGGAAGTCGATTCCGCAAGTGTTATGGTAAATGCTAGTACTCGCTTCGCTGATGGATTCGAGTATGGCCTGGGTGCCGAAATCGGCATTTCCACCGACAAGTTTCACGCCCGGGGGCCGGTGGGCATCGAGGGCCTGACCTCGCTCAAGTACGTGGTGCTGGGCCAAGGCGAAGTCCGCCGCTGACCCCGGCATGCCCCTGAACTGGGTGCGGGCAGGTGTGGCGACAGGCGCGTGGCGGTTGACGAGGAGGGCGGGCCAACTGCGCGTTCGGGTTTGACGACCTACAATGCCCCCTCACTCCTGCGAACAGTTTCATGGTTCCACATCTCATCACGGCCCTGACCGGGCCGATCAACGAACTCGAGCAGCGCATTCTCGACTCCATGCCCGCCATTGAGCGCTGGTTCCGACTGGAGTGGATGGAGCACACCCCGCCCTTTTACACCTCGGTCGATATTCGCAATGCTGGGTTCAAGCTGGCGCCGGTGGACACCAACCTGTACCCAGGCGGCTGGAACAACCTGACCCCCGAGATGCTGCCACTGGCGGTGCAGGCGGCCATGGCGGCCATCGAGAAAATCTGTCCCGAGGCGCGCAACCTGCTGCTGATCCCCGAGAACCACACCCGCAACACCTTCTACCTGAGCAATGTGGCGCAGCTGCAGCGCATCTTCCAGATGGCCGGCCTGAATGTGCGGGTGGGTTCGATCAACCCGGAGATCAAGGAAACGACGACCATCGATCTGCCCAACGGTGACCGCGTGACACTCGAGCCGGTCATTCGTGGCAAGCGCCGTCTGGGGCTCAAGGACTTTGACCCTTGCACCATTTTGCTCAACAACGACTTGAGTGCGGGCTTGCCCGGCATCCTGGAGGATTTGCACGAGCAGCATGTGCTGCCCCCGTTGCATGCGGGCTGGAGCGTGCGCCGCAAGAGCCACCACTTTGACAGCTACGAAGAGGTGAGCAAGCGGTTTGGCAAGCTGCTGGGCATCGATCCCTGGCTCATCAACCCGATGTTTGGGCAGTGCGGTGAGGTCGATTTCGCTGAGGGCGAGGGCCTGGAGTGCCTGCGCAGCAATGTGGATGCCTTGCTCACCAAGATCCGCCGCAAGTACAAGGAATACGGTATTCACGAAAAACCGTTTGTGGTGGTCAAGGCCGACAACGGCACCTATGGCATGGGCATCATGACGGTGCGCGACGTCAAGGACCTGGACGCACTCAACCGCAAGACGCGCAACAAGATGAGCGTCATCAAGGATGGCCAGGCGGTCTCCGACGTCATCATTCAGGAAGGTGTGCTCACCAATGAGCGCATCAATGACGCCGTGGCCGAACCGGTGGTCTACATGATGGACCGCTATGTCGTGGGCGGGTTCTACCGAGTGCATGCCGAGCGCGGCATCGATGAAAACCTCAATGCGCCGGGCGCAAGTTTTGTGCCGCTGGCCTTTGAACAAAGCGCGCACACGCCCCAGCCGGGCATGAAGGCGGGCTCCAGTGCGCCGAACCGCTTTTACATGTATGGCGTGATCGGGAGGCTGGCCATGCTGGCCGCCAGCTACGAACTGGAAACCACCGACCCCGACGCTGAAATTTACGACTGAACAGGCCTACTCCATGCAACATGGCAAATCCTCGCTCCTTGGCTTGACGATGGGAGCTATCGGTGTCGTGTACGGCGACATCGGCACCAGCGTGCTGTACGCCATGAAGGAGGTTTTTGGCTCGGGTCATGTGCCCTTCACGCCCGACAACGTGTACGGCATTTTGTCGATCTTCTTCTGGACCCTGACCACCATTGTGTCGATCAAGTACGTCACGCTGGTGCTGCGGGCGGACAACAACGGTGAAGGCGGATTGGTCGCGATGCTGGCGCTGGCCTCGATGTCGGTGCGCGATCGCCCCCGCTTGCGCAAGGTGCTGTTGGTTGTGGGGATTGGGGGCACCTGTCTGTTTTATGGCGATGGCGTGATCACACCGGCCATTTCGGTGCTGTCGGCGGTGGAGGGCCTGGAGGTGGTGTCGCCCGCCTTTGTGAAGTATGTGATACCGATCACTCTGGTGATTTTGTTCGGCTTGTTTTCAGTGCAAAAGCGCGGCACGGCGGGCATCGGCAAATTCTTTGGCCCCATCACACTGGTGTGGTTTGCGGCGATTGCGGCCCTGGGGCTTTATCACATTGCCTCCGAGCCGGCCATTTTGTGGGCTATCAGCCCCCACTACGCCCTGTCGTTCATCATCAATCAACCGGGGACCACCTTCATCATTCTGGGCGCCGTGGTGCTGTGCGTGACGGGCGGCGAAGCCTTGTATGCCGACATGGGGCACTTTGGTAAAAAGCCGATCCGGGTGGCCTGGTTCTCGGTGGTGATGCCGTCGCTCACGCTCAACTATTTCGGGCAAGGCGCCTTGTTGCTGCAGAATCCCGAGGCCGTGAAGAATCCCTTCTACCTGATGGCACCCGAGTGGGCCTTGGTGCCGCTGGTGATCCTGGCCACCGCAGCGACGGTGATCGCCTCGCAGGCCCTGATCTCTGGCGCGTTCAGCGTGACCAAGCAGGTCATCCAGCTGGGTTTCTTGCCGCGCCTGCAGGTTCAGCACACCAGCGTGAGTGACACGGGACAGATCTATGTGCCCTTCGTCAACTGGGGCCTGTTTGGGTTCATCGTGCTGGCGGTGTTGATGTTCAAGTCCTCCAGCAACCTGGCGGCGGCCTACGGCATCGCGGTGTGTACCGACATGCTGATCACCACCGTGCTGACCTTCTACGTGATTCGCTACAACTGGCGTTATCCGCTGTGGATGTGCCTGGCCTCCACCGGATTTTTCTTTGTCGTCGACTTTGCCTTCTGGGCGTCCAACCTGATGAAGCTGGGCGAAGGCGGCTGGTTCCCGTTGCTGATCGGCGCCATCATTCTCACCTTCATGCTGACCTGGCGTGATGGGCGCGAACTGCTCAACGCCAAACACCGCGATGAAGCGCTGGAGTTGCGCCCCTTCCTGGATGCCGTGTTTATTGCGCCACCCGCCCGCGTGGACGGCACGGCAGTGTTTTTGTCGTCGGATGTGGGCATTGTGCCCAACGCCTTGCTGCACAACCTCAAGCACAACAAGGTGCTGCATGCGGTGAACCTCTTCGTCACGGTACGCAGCCATGAGGTGCCGTGGATTGGGCTGGACAAGCGCCTGGAGGTCGAACAACTCGGCCATGACTGCTGGCAGGTCGTGATCAATTACGGCTTCAAGAACGATCCCGATGTGCCGAGCGCGCTGTCGTTCCTCAAGACCCACGGTTGCGAGGTCACGCCGATGACCACCAGCTATTTCCTCTCGCGCGACAGCATTGTGCCCACGGTGCACGGGGGCATGGCCGCCTGGCGTGAAAAACTGTTTGCGCAGATGCACCTCAACGCCAGCGCTGCAGCAGACTTCCTCAACTTGCCGAGCAACTCGGTGGTGGAGTTGGGCAGCAAGATCGAAATCTGACATGGACATCCTGTTTGTCGCCGATCCGCTGGCATCCTTCAAAATTTACAAGGACACCACCTTCACCATGATGCGTGAAGCGCAGCGGCGCGGACACCGCGTCTGGGCCTGTGAGCCGCGTGACCTGTCCTGGCGCAGTGGTGGACCCGTGCAAGCGCTGGTGCGTGAACTGCACCTCACGGGTCAGGAACCGCAGTGGTTTGAGGAGCGCTCCTGCACCCGCTGGGCCTTGCACAAGTTTGATGCGGTGATCATGCGCAAGGACCCGCCGTTTGACAGCGAGTTTTTCTACGCCACGCATCTGTTGGGGCAGGCCGAGCGTGAGGGCGCTCGCGTCTTCAACAAGCCGGCGGCGTTACGCGACCATCCCGAGAAGCTCGCCATCATGGAATGTCCGAAGTTTCTCAGCCCGACCCTGGTCACCCGCAGCGAAGCGGAGGTGCGCGAATTTCACGCCGAGCACCGCGACATCATCCTCAAGCCGCTGGACGGCATGGGCGGCATGGGCATATTCCGGGTCGGGGCGGACGGTCTCAACCTGGGCGCCATCATTGAAACGCTGCAACGCGACGGCGCACAGACCATCATGGTGCAACGCTATCTGCCCGCCATCACCCAGGGTGACAAGCGGGTGCTGGTGATTGGCGGCAAGCCCGTGCCCTACGCCCTGGCCCGCATTCCGCAGGGAGGTGAGGTGCGTGGCAACCTGGCAGCCGGAGGCAAAGGCGTGGCCCAGCCCTTGAGTGAACGCGACCTTGAGATTGCCACCACCCTGGGACCCTCGCTGGCTGCCCGAGGCTTGCTGCTGGTGGGTCTGGATGTGATTGGAGAATGTCTCACCGAGATCAACGTCACCAGTCCGACCTGCTTTCGCGAGATCATGGACCAGACGGGGTTTGACGTGGCGGCGACCTTTGTCGATGCGCTGGAGCAGGCCTTGGCCTAGTGGCGCGCGCGGCGGCCCGCTGGCAGGTGGGCTCAGGTCGGCCTCACACCAGCGGCGCGCACGTGGTCAATCCGTGGGGGCTGTCCTGACGTTGATCACGAAATGCTCAGAGTCACCAAAGCACCGGGGCAAGCCCCGATGCTGTTCGTACTCCAGCACCACCTTTTGTCCGATGTGCTGGTTGATCTTGTCCACCACGGCAGCATCGCGAACCGTGAACTCGAATTTCTCAGGCACAGCGGGCACCACGGACAGGGCGCGCACTTGCTCGCCCTCCCAGGTTTTGCACAGCCATCCCTTGTACGAGATTTTTTGCACGAAGCCCACGCTCTCACCTTGCGAGTAGGTGAAGTGGTAGGCGAACAGCAGATAGCCCACGCCCAACAACACTAGCGCCAGCAAGCCGCCGATCAGGGACTTGAGCAACGCCCCCAGCAGTTTGAGCAGCACGACCTCAGGCCGCCTTGACCTTCAGACGCCAGGCGTGCAGCAGCGGCTCGGTGTAGCCACTGGGCTGCGCCTCGCCCTTGAAGACGAGATCCAGCGCTGCCTGATAGGCGGCCGAGGTGCTGAAGTGGCCCGACATTTTGCGGTAAAGCGGGTCGCCAGCGTTTTGCTTGTCCACCACGGCGGCCATGCGACGGAAGGTGGCCTTGACTTGCGCGGCCGACACGATGCCGTGGCGCAACCAGTTGGCAATGTGCTGGCTGGAGATGCGCAAGGTGGCACGGTCTTCCATCAGACCCACGTTGTGGATGTCCGGCACCTTGGAGCACCCCACGCCCTGGTCTACCCAGCGCACCACATACCCCAGAATGCCTTGCACGTTGTTGTCGAGCTCTTGCTGCTTTTCGGCCTCGCTCCAGCGCGGCTTGGCCACCACGGGCACTTGCAGCAGGTTGTTGAGCAACTCGTGGTGCGCAGCATCGGCGTCGATGCGCTCGAGTTGCTTTTGCACATCCGTCACCTTGACCTGGTGGTAGTGCATGGCATGCAGCGTGGCCGCCGTGGGGCTGGGTACCCAGGCGGTGTTGGCACCAGCCTGGGGATGACCAATCTTCTGCTGCAGCATGGCCGCCATCAGATCCGGCATGGCCCACATGCCCTTGCCGATTTGCGCCTTGCCGCGCAGGCCGCAGGAGAGGCCCACCAGCACATTGTTCTTTTCATAGGCCTGGATCCAGGCACTGCTCTTCATGTCGCCCTTGCGCAGCATGGGGCCGGCGCGCATGGCAGTGTGCATCTCGTCGCCAGTGCGGTCGAGAAAGCCGGTGTTGATGAAGGCCACGCGGCTGGAAGCTGCGGCAATGCAGGCCTTGAGGTTCACGCTGGTGCGGCGCTCCTCGTCCATGATGCCCAGCTTGACCGTGCTGTCGGCCAGTCCCAGCACTTTCTCGACGCGGCTGAAGAGCTCGGCGGCAAACGCCACTTCGGTCGGGCCGTGCATCTTGGGCTTGACGATGTACACCGAGCCTGTGCGCGAGTTGCGCAGGCCATTGGCACCATGGCCTTGCAGGTCGTGCAAGGCGATGGCGGTGGTGACCATGGCGTCCAGAATGCCTTCGGGGATTTCATGCTGCGCACCATCCGCCCCGGTGTAGAGGATGGCGGGGTTGGTCATCAGGTGACCCACGTTGCGCACGAACAGCAGCGAGCGGCCATGCAGGCGAACCTCGCCCTTGCCCTGGGGGCTGTGGTAGACGCGGTCCGGGTTGAGGCCGCGGATGAAGGTCTTGCCGCCCTTGGTGACCGATTCGGTCAGCGTGCCCTTTAGGATGCCCAGCCAGTTGCGATAGCCCAGCACCTTGTCTTCAGCGTCGACAGCGGCAACCGAGTCTTCCAGGTCGAGGATGGTGGAGAGCGCGGCTTCCACCACCAGGTCGCACACGCCCGCCGGATCGGTGGCGCCGATGGGCGTCTTGCGGTTGATCTGCAGGTCCAGGTGCAAGCCGTTGTGCTCGAACAGCACCGACGAAGGGGCGGACGCAGCGCCCTGGAAACCCACCAGCTGGCTGTTGCGCGCCAATTTGGTGACACGACCGTTCTTGAGCGTGACGCGCAGCTGGCCGTCCACAATGGCGTAGCCAGTGGAGTCGATGTGTGAGCCGCTGGCCAGGGGGGCGGTGCGGTCTAGCACGTAGCGTGCGTACTCGATTACCTTGGCGCCGCGCACCGGGTTGTAGCCCGTGCCTTTGTCGGCGCCATGGGCTTCCGAGATGACATCGGTGCCGTACAGCGCGTCATACAGCGAACCCCAACGCGCATTGGCAGCGTTCAGCGCGTATCGGGCGTTCAGGATCGGCACCACCAGTTGCGGGCCAGCCTGGATGGCGAGTTCGGCGTCGACGTTCTTGGTGGTGGTTTTCACACGACCCGGATGCGGCACCAGGTAGCCGATCTTCTCCAGGAAGCTGCGGTAGGCCTTCATGTTGCGGATGGGGCCGGGGTGGGCGTCATGCCAGCGGTCCATCTCGGTCTGGATGCGATCGCGTTCGGCCAGCAAGGCCATGTTGCGCGGGGCCAGGTCAGCCACCAGGGCATCAAAGCCGCTCCAAAATTTGGCGCTGCTCACACCAGTGCCGGGCAAGACCTGTTGTTCGATGAACTGATGAAGGCTGGTGGCAACCTGGAGGCGATGGACGTGTGTGCGAGCAGTCATGGCAATACGAAATGGAGGGTTGAGACATCAAGGGCAAAAAGACCCCGCGCAGCAGGCGCTGGATCCGGGCGCAGCGCTTCAACAATGCAAAAAGCGCAAGGGTGCAATCTTAGGGGATTTCACCCCTCGGGTTGGAGTAGTCGACCATCCAGCAAGCCTTGCACGCTTTTGCCGCTGAGCCACACAATCACCGCCGTCGTGAGCCACAGGACGACTTGTCCGGGCAGCGCCAGCCACTGGCCCTCGGGCAGCTGACCCAGGCGCAGGCACAGCGCTGAAAAAGCCGCCAACGGAAAGCTCATGCCCCAGTGCGGCATGCCAAAGGGCAGCGCCCGGATGACCCGCCACTGGCTCAGCGCCCACAGCATGGAGAGGCAGGCCACGCCCCAGCAACCCCAGGCCAGCACCGGTGGGGCGGGCCACTGCATCAAGGCCAGACCGATCGCGGAGGGGGGCGCCACCGGAATAAACAGCGTGGGCGTCATGCGGGCCGGCAAGGGCCCGACGTGAAGAAAGCGAGCCAACAGCACCCCCACGATCAATGGCCACAGGAACAGTCCCAGGCCGAATTGGGCGCTCATCCATCCCGCGACCTGCCAGTGCAAGCCAGCCAGCGGGACCAGCACATTGCCCACAATCGGGATCATCAGCAACGGGGTGATGGCCGACCATCCCAGCCCTCCCGCGTCGGCGGGTCGCATACAACGCGACATCACCCAGACGGTGATCGAGAACTCCAACAATGAGCCCACCCACCAGGTGGCTTGCAGCCAGCCTTGATCGGCCAGGCCCCAGGTGGTGCCCAGTGCGCTCAGCAAAATCAAGGCGATGGCAAACGAGGCGACAAAGGCCATGCGTGCCGGATCACGCAGATCCGCCAGCAAGGATTGCGGGTGACGCCAGGCGCGAACCAGGTGAGCGAGCAGCACCAGGGCAAACGAGCCCACCGCAATCAGGGTGCCCAGTTGCGGCGCTACCGAGGACCCGGACGCGGACCGAGGGGCCTGAAACCAGGCCATTGTCAGCCCACTCCACCCCATCACAGGGACAAACCAGGCAAAGCCAAACTGGGCCAACGGCGTGTGTGGGGGGCTGTTCGACGTGCGATCCGGGGTGGGCTGTGCAGACATCGGGTGAGTGTAGAGCGCGCAGGCACAATCACGGCATGACCGCCGATAAACCCCTGTCTGCACCCCAAAAAGCCTTGCGCAAGCTCGGGCTGGTGCGCGACATCGATCTGGCCTTGCATCTGCCTTTGCGCTACGAGGATGAAACACGTCTGGTGCGCCTGGCCGACTTGCGCGATGGCGAGAGCGGTCAGTTTGATGCCGTGGTGGTGTCGTGCGAAATGACCTACCGTCCACGTCGCCAGCTGATGGTGGTGGTGCGCGATGGCGACGAGACGTGCACCTTGCGGTTTTTCAATGCCTACCCCTCCCTGCAGAAGTCGATGGCCGTGGGGCAGCGCGTGCGTTTGCGCGGCGAGGTGCGGGGGGGCTTCATGGGACGCACCATGATGCACCCCGTGGTGCAAAACGCAGGGGGCGAATTGCCCGAGGCCTTGACGCCGGTGTACCCGACTTCTGCGGGGTTGCCACAGGCTTACTTGCGACGCGCAGTCCAGGGGGGATTGAGTCGGTGTTTGCGCTCGGGGGCGCTGGACGAGACCGTCCCCGCGGATGCCTTGCCACCGGGCACCTGGCCGCTCGCGCGCGCCCTGCAGTTCCTGCACCACCCGGTCCCGGATGTGGCGCTGGCCACCCTGGAAGACCGCAGCCATCCTGCGTGGCAACGCCTCAAGGCCGAAGAGTTGCTGACACAGCAACTGTCTCAGTGGCAATCGCGGCAGGAGCGCTTGCGCTTGCGTGCACCAGCCCTGGTCCCCGCAGGGGCGGCGGCCCTGTTGCCCGAGCGGTTGTTGGCGGCCCTTCCCTTCGGGCTGACCGCCGCGCAAGCGCGTGTACAAGCCGAGATTGCGGCTGACCTGTCACGCCACGAACCCATGCACCGCCTCTTGCAAGGGGACGTGGGGTCGGGCAAAACCGTGGTGGCGGCCCTGGCGGCTGCGCATTGCATTGCTGCGGGGTGGCAATGCGCCTTGATGGCGCCCACCGAAATTCTGGCCGAACAGCACTTTCGCAAATTGATCGGCTGGCTCGAGCCGCTCCTGGGCCCGTTGGGCCTGGAGGTGGCCTGGCTCACAGGCAGCCAGAAGAAAAAAACACGCGACGCCATGCTGGCCCTGATCGCCGATGGTCGTGCCGCGCTGGTGGTGGGTACGCACGCGGTCATTCAGGAGCAGGTGCAATTTCGCGCCCTGGCCTTGGCCATCATTGACGAGCAGCACCGGTTTGGGGTGGCGCAACGCCTGGCTTTGCGCCACAAGCTGCAGCCCTCGGCGGATTTGCATCAGCCCGGCGCTGCCGAGCCGCACCTGTTGATGATGTCGGCCACGCCCATCCCGCGTACCCTGGCCATGAGCTACTACGCGGACTTGGACGTTTCCACCCTCGACGAGTTACCGCCTGGTCGCACCCCGGTGGTCACCAAGGTGGTGAGCGAAGTGCGACGCGACGAGGTGATTGACCGCATCCGCGCCCAGGTGGCGCAGGGCCGTCAGGTGTATTGGGTCTGCCCGCTGATTGAAGAAAGCGAGGCACTGGATTTGCGCAACGCCACCGACACGCATGCCCGTTTGTCCGAGGCCTTGCTGTCGTCGTCACGTGCTGCCGTGCCTGAGTCCAGGCGTCTGAACGTTGAAGAGGCGCCCGGAAAAGAGCCTGCGGACAAGCCAAGCCAGGGCGTCGAGGTAGGACTGCTCCATTCCCGCCTGCCCGAAGCCGAGAAAAAAGCCATCATGGCCCGTTTTGTGTCAGGCGAGATGTCGGTGCTGGTGAGTACCACGGTGATTGAAGTCGGGGTGGATGTGCCCAATGCCTCGTTGATGGTGATCGAGCATGCCGAGCGGTTCGGCTTGAGCCAGCTGCACCAGTTGCGAGGGCGTGTGGGGCGCGGTGCAGCCGCCTCTGCCTGTGTGCTGTTGTACTCTTTGGGCGAGCATGGACGCTTGAGTGACACGGCCCGCGAGCGTTTGCGGGCCATGGTGGACACGCAGGATGGCTTTGAAATTGCCCGCCGTGACCTGGAGATTCGCGGCCCCGGCGAATTGCTGGGCGCTCGCCAATCGGGGGTGCCCATGCTGCGCTTTGCCGACCTCGAGCACGACAGCCACTTGCTGGCGTGGGCGCGTCGGCTCGCGCCGCGCATGGGTGTCGAGCACCCCGATCGGGTGGCGCAACACCTGCATCGCTGGTTGGGTGGAAAATCGGACTATCTGAAGGCATGATGTGCACCTCTTCCCGACCTGGCTCCCAGGCCCCGATGCCTTGAACCACCCCACAACCGCATGACCCTCACCGAGCTCAAATACATCGTTGCTGTAGCCCGCGAGCGCCACTTTGGCCGCGCCGCGGAAGCCTGTCATGTGTCGCAGCCCACGCTGTCGGTGGCCATCAAGAAACTCGAGGAAGAGCTCGAGGTCAAATTGTTCGAGCGCAGCGCCAATGAAATCTCGCTCACGGCCCTGGGTGGCGAGATCGTGCGCCAGGCGCAAAGCGTGTTGGAGCAGGCAGCTGGCATCAAGGAAATTGCCAAGCGGGGCAAGGATCCACTGGCCGGACCCTTGCGCCTGGGGGTCATCTACACCATCGGTCCCTATTTGCTGCCAGACCTCGTGCGGCAGGTCATCGACCAGGCGCCCCAGATGCCCTTGATGCTGCAAGAGAACTTCACCGTCAAACTGCTCGAGATGCTGCGCACCGGCGAGATTGACTGTGCCATCCTGGCCGAGCCGTTTCCCGATGCCGGGCTGGCCACCGCCCCGCTGTATGACGAGCCCTTCATGGCAGCGGTGCCGAGTCAGCATCCCTTGGCACAGCGGGGCAGCATCACGGCCCAGGAACTCAAAGCTGAGACCCTGTTGCTGCTGGGTACGGGGCACTGCTTTCGCGATCACGTGCTCGAGGTCTGTCCCGAGTTTGCCCGTTTTGCCAGCAATGCCGAGGGCATTCGGCGCAGCTTTGAGGGCTCGTCTCTCGAGACCATCAAGCACATGGTGGCGGCTGGCATGGGCGTCACCCTGGTGCCGCGCCTGAGCGTGCCCAGTGAGGCCCTGGCAACGCCCCCCAAAGGGCGTCGACGTGCGGTGGTCGAAACCCATGTGCGCTATTTGCCAGTGGCTGACGAGGAGGGTCGCCCGCCCATGCGCCGCGTGCTGCTGGCATGGCGCCGCAGCTTCACCCGCTATGAGGCGATCGCTGCGCTGCGCAACGCTGTCTACGCCTGTGAGCTTCCCGGCGTGGAGCGACTGTCCTGACGCTGAAAGCCACCCGGTGTGATGTGATGCGACAACGTCTGGCGCTTTATTTGGATTTGATTCGCTGGAACCGCCCCGCGGGATGGTTGCTGCTGTTGTGGCCCACGCTCTCGGCCTTGTGGGTGGCGGCACAGGGCTGGCCCGGGTGGCACTTGCTGGTCGTCTTTGTGCTGGGAACTGTCATCATGCGCAGCGCGGGGTGCTGCGTCAACGATGTGGCCGATCGCGATTTCGATCGTCACGTCAAACGCACCGCCAAGCGGCCGGTGACCAGCGGCGCGGTGTCGGTCCGTGAAGCGCTGTGGCTGGGCGCTGTGCTGGCCCTGCTGGCCTTTGGGCTGGTCCTCACCACCAACGCCACAACCATCGCCTGGTCGTTGCTGGGCTTGCTCATCACGCTCTTGTACCCGTACGCGAAGCGGCATGTGTCGATGCCCCAGGCGGTGTTGGGATTTGCCTTCAGCTTTGGCATTCCCATGGCCTTTTCGGCGGTGCGTGGTGGGGAGTTGACCTGGGCGGGCATGGCGTCCTCTGCCCCGTGGCTGGCCTGGGCGATGCTGCTGGGCAACCTGTGCTGGGTGCTGGCGTACGACACCGAGTACGCCATGGTGGACCGTGATGACGATCTGCGTATTGGCATGAAGACCTCCGCCATCACGCTGGGGCAACACGATGTGCGGGCCGTGGCCGGCTTTTACGTCCTGTACTTGCTCTCGTGGTGGGTGTTGCTGCGGGACCAGCAGCTCGGCTGGCCCTTCATGCTGGGGTTGTGGGCGGCGGCACTCCAGGCGTTGTGGCACGTGCGCTTGATTCGAGGTCGGCAGCGAGAAGCCTGTTTCCTCGCCTTTCGGGTCAACCACTGGCTCGGGGCCACGGTCTTTGTTGGTGTCGTCGTGGGCTACGCGTTACGCCGCTGAACCCAACACGCCAGACCCCAGGAGGTCAGGCGCGCTGGCCTGAGAGAAAAGCCCAGGCGCTCAGGCCTTGGATTTTTTGCTCTTTTTCTTTTTGTTCTTCGGCTTCTTGGCCTTTTTCTCGGCCTTGGGGGCCGCAGCCGGTTCAGCCTTGGGGGCGGGCGTAGCGGGGGCAGCCACCGCCGGCGCGGTCGGAGCTGCCGGGGTCACGGCAGGCGCCACGACAGGGGCCACAGAAGGCACCACCGGCGTGGTCACGGTCGTCTGGGCGGCCACGGACTGGGACAGCACGAAGCCGGCACCAGCCAGCAGAGAAGCAATCAATCGAGTCATGGAAAAGTGTGTCAAGTAAAAAGCAACACCTTTATTTTCGCACTGATGATGGGCGAGTGGAGACGGGCGTGTGTTTCGACAGGAAATCGACCAATCTCTAGCTCGGCGCAGAGGGACGGTTGCGCCGAGCGTCATCGACCAAAGGCCTGGCCCAGTTCGGCGGCGCGAAGCCGTGCTGCCTCCATCGCTGCCTCAAAGTGCTCGGCAACGCTGGACGCCTGCATGGCTGACAGGGCCGCGTAGGTGGTGCCGCCTTTGGAGGTGACACGCTCGCGCAGGACGGCCGGTGAATCGGTGCTGCGCCGAGCCAGTTCTGCCGCGCCGCAGAAGGTGCCAATGGACAGTTGATGCGCCTGTTCGGGTGTCAGGCCCATGCGCTCGGCGGCCCGGCTCATGGCCTCGATGAAATAAAACACATAAGCGGGTCCCGAGCCGGAGATGGCCGTCACCGCGTCCAGCAGCGACTCCTGCGCCACCCACAGGTGCTGGCCCGTGCCGGACATCACCCGCTCGATCACGATACGGTCCTCTGGGCTGACGCCTGCACGTGCAAACAAGCCGGATTGGCCCTGACCGATCAACGCGGGCGTGTTGGGCATGGCCCGGACCACACGCTCGGTCTGCAGCCAGGCCGCGATGCTGTCCGTCAAAATGCCGGCGGCTACCGACAGATGCAAGGCGTGCTGGGTGATAGGGGCCGCTGGTTCGGTGGCTTCTTTGAAGACCTGTGGCTTGACGGCCCAGACGACCAGTTGGGCTTGTTTCAGGCTGGCGTCGGCCGACGCCCGAGCGTGCACGCCATGGTCCGTGAGCAACTGTTGGCGGGTCGGGGCAAAAGGTTCCACGACGTGGATCTGGTCTGCGGGCATGCCTTGGCGGCGCAGACCGCCGATGAGCGCGCTGGCCATGTTGCCGCCGCCGATGAATGCAATGTGCTGCATGGAAGGGGTGAATCCTTGTGCTGTGGTGGTCGCCACCAGCGGGGGTTGCTGTGACGATTGTCGAGGGCGGGGCCAAACACCGTGGCCTGTGCGCTCGGAGTCTCATTGTCGTTCAAGACCCTGCAACGGTGAGCGCCCGTGGCCCAGAGACAAGCGTGTGCGTGTGACAGCAGGCACTCTGTACCCCACCGCACGTGTGCCTGTTGGCTCTTCACCACGCGAATCAGAGAATAAAGAATACTAAAAGTTTCATAATGCCCCATTGGCTGCCTGCGATTCGACGGCCAGAGCTGTATGCATGGGTGGCTTTGAGGGGTGGCTTGCGGGTGTCTGTCAAAACATGGCATAATCTTAGGTTCTCGCCCAAACAGGCGGGAGCTATTCATCCCCAAACGGGTGTGCTTGCGAGTGGTTCGCGGGTACAGCTGACGGGACCAAGACTGATCGGCATGGCTTTGCATGTGCGCCACGCCGGTACAAGTTGGGAACTATTGAAATGATCCAGACTGAATCTCGGTTAGAGGTCGCCGACAACACCGGCGCGAAGTCCGTTTTGTGCATCAAGGTGCTCGGCGGATCCAAGCGTCGCTA
>JACCDJ010261532.1_pt1 | contig 37511 bp, 31 predicted proteins | sample 7444481 | NCBI WGS metagenome assembly JACCDJ01 (sample SAMN15323435, study PRJNA562643) | freshwater metagenome | isolation source: river surface water | place: USA:Blue River Watershed | collected 2017-08-15
ACAGCTTTGTCGCAAAACCAAACGCCCTTTGATGAAAATTGAGGTGACTGACTTTCAAAGCAAATGGGTTGGGGAGTCGGAACGTAAGCTGAAACAGATATTTACTGATTATAAAACGGCCTGTGAGAGAATGGAGGTCGCTCCAATATTGTTCCTGAACGAATGCGATCAAATCATTGGCAAGCGTGTTGGAATCCGCAATTCTGTTGATCAGATGAACAATGCATTACAGAATATCTTGTTGGAGCAGCTTGAACAATTTCAAGGTATCATGATTGGGACGACCAACCTGACCAAAAACATGGATGAGGCCTTTGAAAGAAGATTTGCCATGAAATTTCAGTTTGAATCCCCCAATGAAACTGCCAAAATATCGATTTGGAAGTCTGCGATCAAAGGATTGCGGCAGCAAGAGGCTATCGTCTTGGTTAAACAGTTTGATTTTACACCGGGCGAAATCAACAACGTTGCAAGAAGATTTATGGTTGAAAGTTTACTGGGTTTAGAAAAGTCGCGACTTCAAACATTGCAGGAACTGTGTGAAACGGAACATTATGAGCGCAACCATACCTCCAACATTGGATTCTCCTTTGATAAATCTCTGTCCCTCAAAAGCAAAGCCGTATAATGATGAAAGCACTGGATTCAACGAGACAAAAACGATTGATCTTGGGATGATTCAATTGAATTGATTGAAAGGACAGAATTCCTGGAATTATTTTCTAGGTCCCGGATTCAGCCAGTAATATACATTCTCCCTTTTTTTATTCGGGAAGTTTAGCCTTAATTTCACTGAATACACTTGACAAATCTTTCGCATTAAAACTCATATTGGCGGTTTTTATTGTCAATGTTGTATCGTCAATAAATGCTAGCTTTATTCCGCCTGACAGTTCAACACTTTTAATGTCCTTGAATTTAAACTCACCGATCTCATTGTTGTCCTTGTATTTTAAAAATGTTTCATCTATGGATATAAAATCGTTTCGATCTCTAATGAGTTTGAAAATACCAATTGAAATAGGTATGCCGGTAAATAATATGAGATAGGCCATTCCAAATGTATAATCGTAACTTGAAATATTGGGGATGCTGATAATTGTGAATAAATAATATCCAATTACAAGAGAGAAAATCATGTTTAGGAATTTAGGCCATTCTTTTGGGTTGTAAATAATGACACCATTTTTTTCACTCCTTGAGCCAATTAATTGCCCCAGAAATGCAGTAGAAATAATTGATGCTAAGCCTGTCCACATTAATGTCCAAAAGCCAAATATGTTCCATGTTTTGTAAATTAGGTAACAAAAGCCAATGGAGAGGCAAATAATTAGCAGCGTTAGCGCTATTGTGGTGATTTTTTTCATGTCTATAGGTGTTGGGTTGAGTTTTAATTTTTTAGTATGCTAATATGAGATGTGTTTTAGTTAAAATTCTTCTTCTATCTATTTAGTCCGTATTTTCAAATTTATTGTTAGAGAATGTCCAACTACACATCATGGCAATAGCTGATTTAAATGATTCTTAACCTGTTTTCAATGTCTTGAAGCGAATATAGTGTTTTTTATATTTTGTTGTATAAATAACTACTTTTGATAAAATCAATTTAAAATATGGATAAAACGTACAAAATCATTGAACTTGACTTGAAAGGAGGGCCGAACAATGTTAAACTAGGTTCTAGTTTAAGCGGCGGTGCAAACTCAGAGTGGAACAAGGCGTCGAAGGCAGCGGGAAAAATTGCAATGACTGAATTTGAAGATTTACTCAACAAACACTGCAGAGAAGACAACGATTGGCGCTTAGATTCAATTCAAACAATTCCCTACACTTGGGGCGGAGTCGAATCCCAAAAAACCGTAGTAATACTCAAAAACATGGGGCATTTTTAATTTAGGTCCTAGTAAACAACTAACCTTGAAAAATTGAAAATACATGCTTAACCTCCCTGTACACATTGCTTCGCCATTGTATAAGTTACGACATTCCAGCAATTACTTCAAACGATTGCATTTGATTTCTGATGTGCTGTTGGGGTCATTCCGACTTTATGGTCACTTAGTAATTCAAATAGCTGAATTTGAAAACGTAATATCCGATACTCTTGAACAATCAATTGAAACGCTCAAAACAAAAGATAGTCATGGTTTGTGGAGTTCCACAATTGCTAGATTAATACAAGAATTGGACAAGAAAAACTCTCAATTTTTATCTCCTGAATTAGCAACCTTATTTGGAGTGGCAATCAAGAGTGTAAGTCAACCGAGTATTATTAAAATGACCATAAGAAACATGGTGATTGATAGTAAAGGTCAAAAGCAAATGGTTGAAACTACCAATACCCCACTGGAATTGCTTGTCAATTTTCGAAATAAATACGTAGGCCATGGTACGGTGTACTCTGAGGAAGAATCTCGAAATATATTTTCAATCTATGAGCCAATATTTGATGTATTTATCGAGCAATTGACTACATGTTCTGAATTTGAATTTACAAACATCAATGACAATTCGAGTATTCATGGGTATGATAAAATTTCGAATGGTTTTATCTCAATCAATTACAAGTCTCAGAATTTCGAAATAAATGCTCGTGAGCAATTGGCCCTAGATGGGGCTTCGAGCAATTCCATTATTGATATAGATTTAACGCCCTTCATCGATGATGACGATGATAAAATAATCAAGAGTTATCCTTATTTCTTGGCTCATCCATACAAACGTGCACTTGATGAAAAAGACGAATTCAAGCGTCTACATTTGTTAAAGGAGGTTTTTTTAAATTATTTGAAATACCTAGGATTGTTGACGGCGTCAGAGTATTTTAATAGCAATTTGAAAATTGGTGAAATCAACCGTGCCTTCAAGAGTTTTTTATATCGTCCGCAATTTGGACATTGGAATGCTTTTATGCGCAGTGCCATTCAAGCCCTGAATGATCATGAGCACAATTGGTTTGTAAAGGAGTTGCCAGGATATTACAAGGAAGTTGAAACAGATCCTTATGTAATGCATGGTGAGACTTCGATTGGCAAGTTGATTTACTTCAGAAATCATTATTTGGGGCACAGCACCGTGCCTTCAGATCCAGAGTGTATTTCTATTTGGAATGAGAATTTTGCACTTTTAAAGGGTTTATTGGTTAAACTGGATTTCTGCAGGAACTATACAATCGTAAGCAGTGATAAAACTGTTTCATGGCGATTGATGGGCGATGAAATAACGCAAGTAAATCTTCGTCAAAAATTGAAGTCTAATGTGGCCATCCTCAATGCTGATAATCAGGAATTGAGTATTGTTCCGTTCTTTATCCTTCCGGGTGAGTATTTTATCAAAGAGGTTTCAGAGCGAGCTAAACTGATGGTGTATGAGCAAAATACAGGAAGCCGTATTGTCTTCTTCAGTCCTGAAAGTGTTCATGGTGAAACGAATAACGAAAAGGTCTTGGAGCAGTTGAACCTAATGATTCGTGAAAAAGAAAAGCAAGCCCCTCTTTCAATTAGGGATTTGGATGAAGTAAGTTGGAAGTACCATTTGAAGGAGAATAATGAGGCCACAATTCAATCACTTTTAAGTGAAAAGAAAGTAATCAAGGGGATTTATCAAGAAAGACAGGATGCGGAAGTTTCCCTTCGATCATGGGTAGGTGCAAGAGCTGGATTATTTTTTCTCGCAGCGGAAGCAGGAAGTGGAAAAACCAATTTGCTCGTTGAAATGAACCGCCAATATACAGAACGTGGTCTGGATACTATTTTACTCCGAGGCAATCGTTTCCGCACACCTCATATATGGGAGGAGCTGTGTTATCGCTTGAATCTCACCCCGGATAGTTCATTGGATGATGCCGGTTTTGTGAAGTATGAGCAGGAGAGTCCATTGATGATTTTAATCGACGGTGCGAATGAAAATTCAAACTCAAAGGCTTTGTTTGAATCGATCATACAGTTTTTGGATCAATACAAAGGAGGCCATATAAAGATTGTAATGAGCTGGCGCGTAAACACGAAGAGTGAATTACCACAAGCAGATGAAAAGTTTGAGTCCATCATATATTGCGACGCAAAAGAAGGCAATCGGGAAGATAATGTGATTGCCAGGTCTTGTCATTGGCTAAAGCCTTTGAATAAAATTGAGGTTGAAGGTGCTTGGAATAAATATGTGAATGATAAACAAGATAAGGTTCGTCGCAAACCTAATTTCTCTTACGAAGAATTGACCTACCACGATCGTTCCTTAAGCGATCAATTAGACAATCCTTTGCTACTCCGTTTATTCTTGGAGTTGAACAACGGCAAAGGATTACCTAAGAGTCGGGGCGGGTTCATTAGTATTTGGACATTGTATCACGAAAAGCTAATCTCACAGTAATTGTCATGACCGGTAATCATTTTCTTCTTTACCGTCTGGCCGAACTTATGCTCGAACATGAGCAGCAAATTCTTCCTGTTGATTTACTATTCGATGATGAGCAAATCGGGGATTATGTAAAGAGTGTCCAAATTGATTCGCCTTATCAGCAAATGTTACTCGAGGGCGTTTTAACCGAAACGGTGAGAGACGAAAAGTTATATGTGAGCTTTACGGTGGAAGGTTATTTTCACTATGTGTTGGGAGAGGTTATTTACAAACAAACAATAGGAAAGGAACCCCAAGCACTTAAATATTTATTTGAGGATAATCAATTAAATGGAATTATAGAAGGTACAGAGCATTGTTTAATTCTGGATGTGCAAAAAAATGATTTATCAAGGTTGATGTGGTTGATTAATAACGGAGTTGGGAATGAGGGAATTTTCGCGCTTCCATTGGCATTTTCGTTTACCAATTTTCAAGGACCATCAAAAGCAGGGGGGGGCTTGAAACTTTATTAAATGCAAAAATATTATTTGTGCTAAATGAATTGTTTTTAAAATCTAAAATTTTAGATGTGAATGTTTTAAATGTGTTAAAAGATACTATTGCAATTCTTAAAAATTTACAAAAAACAAAAATTTTGAATTTATTATATATTCAATTAAATAATAAAATTGATCCAAGACAATATGATAATGCGATCTTATTTTTAGAAACTATAGAATATCTTCCGTGGGCAGAAAGAAGAATTAATCTTGATCGTGTCATTAATTGTCAACTGGCGGAAGAAACTGGAAAAGAAATTAGCATTTTTCAGAAAATTGCAGATCAATTACGAATACTAGGTGAATATGATGAGGCAATAGACTATTATGAACTTTCACTGGTAATCAGCGAGGCAGTGTACAATAATTTTAATACAGCATCTTCTTACAACAGTTTAGGAGCAGTTTGGAGCGCAAAAGGTGACTATTTTAAGGCAATAGAATATCATGAGAAGTCATTAGCGATTCGATTAAAGGTTTATGGGGATTATGATTATACAACAGCAATCTCATATAATAATTTGGGAGTACAATGGAAAGAAATAGGCGATTATGATAAAGCAATGGAATGTCACGAGAAGTCATTAGCGATTCGATTAAAGGTTTTAGGTAATCAGGATCCTAGTACAGCACTTTCTTATAACAATATAGGAACGGTTTGGTTGTCTAAAGGTGAATTTGATCTTGCTATGGTCTATTTTGAGAAGTCATTAGTAATTCAATTAGAGGTGTATGGGGATCAACATTCTAAAATAACAACCTCGTATAATAATATTGGATCGATCTGGTATAATAAAGGCGAATACGATAAGGCCTTGGAGTATTATGAAAAATGTTTAGCAATCGAATTAAAATCCTTGGGAGCGGAGCATCCCGATGTAGCAAATTCGTATAATAATATTGGATCGACATGGGATAATAAAGGCGAATACGACAAGGCCTTGGAGTATTATGAAAAATCCTCAGCAATTAATTTAAAAACCTGTGGAGCGGAGCATCCCGATGTGGCAACCTCGTTTAATAATATTGGTTTGATATGGTATAATAAAGGCGAATATGATAAGGCCCTTGAGTATTTTGAAAAGTCATTAGCGATTCGATTAAAGGTTTTAGGTGAACATAATGTTGAAACAGGGATCACCTATTGTTATTTAGGAGTCATTTGGCGGATTAAAGGACATTTCGTTAAATCTATATACAACCTCGAAAAATCCTTGTCAATCTATTTAAGAGAAGACGGAGACCACAATAAACAAATTGCAGAAATCTATACTCTTTTGGGGACGGTTTGTATTGATAAAAGCGATTATGACACGGCTTTAGTTAATTATGAGAAATCATTGGCAATTCACTTAAGGATTTATGGCGAATATCATATTAATACCGCACAAGTATTTCAAAATTTGGGAGTGGTTTACGAATATCAACTTGAATATATGAATGCGAAGAAGTATTATGAAAAGGCACTTAGCTTATTTATCAATTCTCTTGGTGCTAATCATCCAAAGTCATTGTTACTTCAGAAACAATTAGAATCATTTAATGACATCGAACCTACTACTAATTAACCACCTAGTCGAACTCATGCTCGAGCATGAGCAACATGTCTTGCCTGTTGACCTGCTCTTCGATGATGAGCAGATTGGCGATTTTGTAAAGAGTATTCAAATTGATTCGCCTTACCAGCAATTGTTGCTAGAGGGCATTTTAACAGAGTCTGTTAGAGACGAAAAATTGTATGTGAGTTTTACTGTGGAAGGTTATTTTCATTATGTTTTGGGGGAAGTGATTTATCATCAATCAAGCGGAAAAGAACCAAAATCTCTTAAAGAATTATTGAATAATAATCAATTAAATGGAATTAAAAAGGGAATAGAACAATGTTTGATCAGGGATGTACAAAAAAATGATTTATCCAGGTTGATTTGGTTGATAGAATGTGAAGGTGAAACTGAAGATATTTGTTCATTGCCGTTGGCTATTTCATTTATAATTTTTCAAGGACCAATAAAATCAACAGTAGAAATCCAAGAACCAATAAACAAAAAAATTACTGATGTTTTAAACGAATTATTGTTAAATTCAACTGCTGAAGACATTAAAGCATTAAATGATAGTGTGGAGTTTTTAGTTAAAATACAGAAAACTGAGTTAGTTACATTACTTTACAGACAAATAAATGAGAGAATTGAGCCAAATGAACTAAATAAGGCATTGTTATTTATAAAATCGATTAAACACATTCCGCAAGCAGAAAGAGAAAAAAATATTGAAAAGGTCAAAAAAATTATTATCAAAGAGGAGGCCGAATTAGCTTCTATTTTCTATTTTGAAACTGCCGAACTTTTTGATTTTCTTGGTGAATATAACAAAGCGATTGAATTCTATGAAATGGCATTGTCAATTAGATTTAAAGTCCATGGAGATCACCACTCATCAGTTGGAGAAATTTATAATAGCATAGGCAAAGTTTGGGTAAATAAAGGAGAATATGAAAATGCTATTAAATTTATTGAAAAGGCATTATTGATAAACTTAGAATTTCACGGAGAATTTCATCATTTTACCAACGAATCTTTTAACAATTTGGGTGAGGTATGGCAGGAAAAAGGTAATTATGATAAAGCGATTGAATATTATGAAAAGTCATTATTGATATGTAAAAATCTTAATGGAGAATATCACCCGTACACTGGAAAATATTATAACAATTTGGGTAATGTATGGAAGGAAAAATACGACTACGATAAGGCATTGGAATTTCTTATTAAAGCTCTAAAAATTACCTTGAGAGTTAATGGAAACCATCACCAATCAACCGGAGCAGCGTATGGCAATGTAGGAAATGTTTGGATGCAAAAACGTGAATACAACAAAGCGATTGAATATCTAAAAGAGTCATTATTAATAAATTTGAAAGTGTACGGAGACATGCATCCATCAACTGGAATAAGCTATCACAATTTGGCTAATGCATGGCTGGAAACAGGCAATGCTGATAAAGCGATAGAAGCATTTGAAAAGGCTTTGGCGATTAAATTAAAAGTTTTTGGAGACCAACACCCAAATACCGGAACCACTTATACCAGTTTGGGCAAGGCCTGGGAGAATAAACATGTATATGATAAGGCGATAAAATATCATGAGAATGCATTGGCGATTAGTTTGAATATTCATGGAGAACAACATCCACAAACTGGGAATGCTTATTTCCATTTGGCAAGTGCTTGCCTTAACAAAGGCGAAAATGACATGGCGCTAGAATATCATGAGAAAGCATTGGCGATTAGTATAAAAGTCCATGGAAACGAACATCCATCAACTGGAAATCATTATTACGGGTTGGGATTAATAATGCAAGGTAGAAGTGAATACGAAAAAGCTATTGAATACTTTGAGAAGTCATTATTTATTTACTTGAAATTTTATGAAAATCAACACCATTCCATTGGAGCAACTTATAACTGTTTGGGAAATGTTTGGCAAGAAAAAAATAATTATGATAAAGCGATAGAATATCATGAAAAAGCATTAACGATTACCTTGAAAGTTAATGGAGACAGCAACCCATCGACAGCTACGTCTTATGATAATTTAGGAAATGCTTGGAGGTTGAAAGGCGAATACGACAAAGCGATAGAACTATTTGAAAAGGCTTTGACGATTAAATTAAAAGTTCATGGAGTACAACACCATACAATTGGAATATCCAATAACTATATTGGAAATGTTTGGAGAGATAAAGGTGATTATGATAAGGCTCGAGAATATTATGAGAATGCACACTACATATGTTTAAATTCCGTAGGTGGGGATCATCCTCACTCAAAGTTGCTTCAGGCGAAATTAGACTCATTAAATGACCTCTAACCATCTTTTAATATATCGCCTTGCAGAACTCATGCTCGAGCAGCAGCAACAGATTTTGGTTGTTGATCTTCTATTCGATGATGATCAAATTGGTGATTTTGTGAAAAGTATACAAATAGATTCACCCTACCAGCAAATGTTGTTGGAAGGTGTATTGACGGAATCGGTGAGAGACGAAAAACTGTGTGTGAGTTTTACTGTGGAAGGGTATTTCCACTTCGTGTTGGGAGAGGTGATTTTCCAACAAACAAAGGTAAAAGAACCGGAAGAACTTAGATATTTATTGGAACACAATCAACTGAATGGAATAAGAGAAGGCATTGAGCAGTGTTTAATTCGAGATGTGCAAAAAAATGATTTATCTAGGTTGTTGTGGTTAATAGATAGCGAAGGTGAAACTAAAGATATTTGTGCATTGCCATTGGCTTATTCATTTGCCAATTTTCAAGGATCAATAAAAACCCAAGAAGAACTCCAAGAAGCGATAAATTTGCGAATTACTGATGTTCTAGACGAATTATTGTCAAATCCAACGATTGAAGATGTTGTAATATTAAATAAGAGTGTAGAGTTATTAGAGAAAGCCCATAAAACTGAAATAGTTATTATACTCTATAGACGGATAAATGAGAGAATTAGGCCCAATGAATTGAATAAGGCGTTGTTATTTATTAAATCCATCGAACACATTCCGCATTCAGAAAGAAAAAAGAATCTGGAGGGTGTTATAAAAATGTCTATCAAAGAGGAGACAAAATTAGTATCAAATGTTTATGACGAGATAGCCAAACAGTTTGAATTCATTTCAGAAAATGACAAGGCAATAAATTACTATGAGAAATCATTAGCGATTCGATTACAAATACATGGAGATCAACATCCGTCCATAGCGCAATCTTGTAATAATTTGGGAGTGATTTGGTCGGATATGGGCGAATACGATAAGGCAATAAATTACTATGAGAAATCATTAGCGATTGACTTAAAAGTACATGGGGATCAACATCCTTCCACAGGGACATCGTATAATAATTTGGGATTAGTTTGGAAGGACAAAGGCGAATATGACAAAGCTATAGATTATTTAGAGAAATCATTGGCGATCTACTTAAAAGTACATGGGGATCAACATCCTTCTACAGGGACATCGTATAATAATTTGGGGTCAGTTTGGAACGACAAAGGCGAATATGACAAGGCAATTGTATACTTTGAGAAATCATTGGCGATTGACTTAAAAGTACATGGGGATCAACATCCTTCCACAGGGACATCGTATAATAATTTGGGAATGGTTTGGCAAGACAAAGGCGAATACGACAAGGCGATAAGTTACTATGAGAAATCATTGGCAATTAACTTAATAGTACATGGGGATCAACATCCTTCCACAGGGACATTGTATAATAATTTGGGGATGATTTGGGCGAAAATGGGTGAATACGATTCGGCAATAGATTATTTAGAGAAATCATTGGCGATTGACTTAAAAGTACATGGGGATCAACATCGTGAAGTTGCGCTTACTTACGAAAAAATGGGAGATTGCTACGAGGAATTAGCTGAAATTGAGAAATCAAAATCAATGTATAAAAAAGCACATACAATTTCATCGATAATAAATGGTGAAAATCATGATTTTACTATTCTACTGAATGAAAAACTTGATGAATGCGATATAGGTAATTTAACAAAATCTGTATGTTTGTATATGGAAATGATTAATCAAGAAGAGTTTAGAACAGAACGATTACAATCTATGCAATTGGTGGTTTTTACTTTTGCTGAGGCTTATGATAAAAATTTGGAATTTTCCCAAATTGAAGCAATTTCTCAAGGGTTTCAACTTTCATTGACAGCAACAGAATCTTTAGAATTAAATATTACATTACAAAAATTCCTTTCCGATACAAAATTTTTAATTGATTTTGGCGGGAGAAAAAAACAAAAAGCGATTGACACTTATTTCAATCGCTTTTATTCTACAATTAATACGGATAAAGACATGGAAAAATCTCAATTGATATATTTTCTTTTATACATTCAATTTATAGATCTAGAAAATCACTCCAAAATTGTAGAAAAATACGAAAATATTCGTGTTGTTTTCCAAAGACATTTGGAAAATTTAGCTCAACAATTTTCACTGAGCAAATACGATATAAAGGAAATAGAATTAGCGGCGTTTGAATACGTAAATAACATCGAATAAAATCAGAATGTTTATGTTATTTTATGTATTAATATTTGTAAATTAATAATTGGTTATTTAATTGTGAGTGGCATAATTATTAGTTAAATTGTTTCTCTTTAAGGTAGAATCTATGTTTAAGACCACCTCTCTCAAACAACGCTAACTGAATCCATTTAGAGCTTTGAGGGCTTGTCATAACCACAAAAAAACTGGGATTGCTATTTACTTTGTATTAAATGCTACATTACATTGAGGTTTTTTTGATATCGGGCATCTCCTTGTATGCCAAGAATGACAGTTGGCAGATTAGACTATTTTCCTAACTTCAGTAAGATGTGAAAGTCCCAAAACGTTTTAGCGGTTATTAAATCACTTTGCGACATTTTTTCGTGTGGGAATGCAGGAGCATAGTGCCCAGGAAAGGCAGTAATTATTTGAAAATTTGAATTACCAATTTCTTTAGACACAATGGTAATTACTGTTGTTTTAGGTAGAGTTTCTAATTGGATAAATTGAACTTTTTTACCATTTCGAATTTCAGACTGTATTTGATCGTATTTGAAATCATTTCGATTCCCAATACCCAACCATCCTATGTAAGGTAAATCATCAATGAAATATTCATGTGCTTGAATATTGTTGGATTGGTAATGGATTTTATTGGGTTGTCGATCGATTAAAAAATCAATGATTGAATTTATGTCGGGGAATATATCGTAACGAAACAGACTCCCTGCGGATTTTGAAATTCCAAAATGTCCATTTACATGGATTTTGCCATCTTCCGTAATAGCGTATTTCAATTGGCTTTTTTCTTTTTGGTTATTTTTTTCTTGACTTTTTTAAAGTTTTCTGGAAACAAAAAGGCAAGTACAGGAATTGCTATTATTACGATCATTAAACCTAATAAAGAGTAAAAAAGAGTTGAACTCAATGCTAACCCCACACGTGTTGTTTCAAACAAATCAATAATATCAGTAAATGAAGATAAGCCTGTCAGCAGTGAAACTAGACCAAGTAATGTGGCTTGACGTTTTTCTTGATTTTCTTGAATTTTAGTTGCGAGGCTACCCAAGCGTTTTTCAAAATGCTTTATTTCTTCATCAATATTTTGGGCATCATGAATTTTTTGATGGAAGATATTAGGTAGAAAATTGAATGAAATATGCGAGAAATTGTACTCGTTTATAAATTCCTCAAACTCCTCTCTTGTTTTGACCGGGTTTTCATTGAAAACTGCGTTGAATCTAAAAATATTATATCTAATGTATAAATTGAGTATGTAAATAGCGAAATAAACACGATTATAGGTGTTAAATGAAATGAAATTCTCTTGTCTACTTGAGAAAACTTTTGTGCCGATTACGGTAAACGAATCGAGTAATGCTAGACCTGTATAATTGTTGAATACCTTAATACTATTCTTCATGAGTTCGTCAAAATATTCAGCAGAGGGCGAGTTATAGCCATTCAACCCCATTTCGCCTATGCGTGATCCAGTTCCAATTTCATATACAAGCTTATCTCGATTATATTTTTTTCCATCATCTAAATCTGGAGTACTTATGATGGTGTAGATTTTAAATTTAGATCCGCTGTAGGCATCGGCTTGAACATTGTCTCCTCTTAATGGGATTCCCGCCAATACTTGTTTACTTATGAATTCATGGAATTTATATTCCGTTTGATTATACGTTAAATTCGAATCAAAAGATTTGAGTGCAACAGTTAAGTCGCTGATGGAATTGAAGTTCAATGATTCCGGTTCAAATGTGAGTGCAAAAATTCCGACCTCATTATTGAACAGAAAAAGTTCTTGATTTACACAAATGGAATTAATTATGCGTTCATTGTTCTTACCTAAGTACAGAGTCAAATTAAACGATTGATCCCGTAACAGAGGCTTCATGGGTTTATTTTCAGCTTCGCCGGTAAACATCAATGAAGCAAATTCATGGTAATAATTGTCTTTGTACCATTTTTTTGCTGATTGTACAATTTCGTCTTTTTGAGAAAGGTTTAAATCAGAGATATTATCACTAATTGGTATAGTGTTGTAACCTGCCTGTGTAAAAATTCTGATATTTTTCTTGCTGAAGGTAAAAACACCGGTGACTTTAATGAGAGCGACGTCAATGTGAGGGAGATCTTGTTGCATATTCTTCCTTTCAGTTTTTTCCATGAATTTTGATTTTATAATTGAAACCTTAATATATCAAATTTGTTGGTTGATTTTTACCGAACATCTCTCATTTGAACATTGGTTAATCAGTTCATTAGCCGTTAAATGTGCTAAATCACTTTTAAGGGCTTCACGTTTTTCTTTGGACATGGATTTGATTAGTTTACCTTCGCAAAAACGAATAATTTCTTTTTGTGAAGTTAAAATTAATCCGGGAACTTCTTTCAAAGTACCATCATCGTTTTTTGCAGCCATTGTAAAATAGCAGGAATTGGTGTGGGCGGAAACCGAGGTTCTTGGATTGTAGGTCTCAACTCTCATTCCAACAATCATTGTTGTGTTGCCAACATAATTTACGCATGCTTTTACCGTTAATAAATCACCCACTTCAACAGGAGAAAGAAATTCAACGCCTTCTACTGCAACAGTAACCACATAACTCCCGGAATGCTTACTTGCGCACACATAGGCTACCTTGTCCATTATTGAAAGTAAAATGCCCCCGTGAACTTTACCACCAAAATTCGCGTAAGATGGTATCATTAATTCTGTATAAATAGTTTCTGATTCAGTGGATAATTTCATTGCGGGTTTTTAAAATTTCAAACTCACGTTGCCTGTGTATCCATAATAAAATCTGTTTATGGGTACAGGATTCTTTTGATTATAAGTGTGGTCATAATTGAAACCAATCATCCAATTCTTACTCATGTTATAGATAATTTCTGAAGACCAATACCATCTATAACAGGGGTCGTTAATTAATGACATTGCATTTGATTGGAAGAATGTTTGACAAACGAAATCACATTTAGATGATAATTTTATTGCTCCTTTGAGATATACATTGGTTCTAAGTTGAAGGTCTTTAATTTCTTTTGGATTCAATGGGATTTTGGAGATGTCTGAAACCCCATTATAATTCCAAATTTCTCTTTGATAAAATGTACCCAATCCAAGATAGAGATCATACCCATTTAATTCAAGAATACGTTTTCTGAAATTTAATCCTCCTAAACTTCGAGACTTCATACCCCATGCCCCATTCCATTGGTATTGTAAATAATATTCAAAACTATTTTTTCTCCGATCAAGGTCTCGTAGACGACATTGAAAGTACCCTTCATTTTGTAATAGATTCTTACCCGAGACGGTAGCATCTATCTGACCAATATATGCCAATCCCTTGCTGTAGTTGAATTTATATACAGATTCGGTGTAAATATTTAAATCTTGTATGTCGATTTTTTGCTTGTCCTTATTGAATGAACCAGAAACCAATCCGTACCAATTTTTTGTCATAGAATCAGTGACTTCTCTATCAATATTGAGAATTTGGGACTTTAATGTGGTACATATGCCCAAACACAATAATAGCCCAGTTCTCAATTGATAAACCATGACGTTATTCAGTAAAAATCCACATGCTCAATTGTTGGATTTCTTTATTTCCGGTTTTATCACATTCGACCATCACGGAGACCTCTTCAATTCCAACAAATCGGCCATCTTTCCCAATGTTGGAATTGATAAAATTCTCAACTTTTTTTGCGACCTCCACAATTGGTTGATCTTTTTTCATTCGAACCAAATAGGGGACCACTTTATACTTTGTACTCATACTAATTAAATTAATGAATAGAAATAATATCAGGATATGGCACTATGGCTTCGCATAGGTTTCCGACGTAGTTGTCCATGATGATCGCCAATCCCAAAATAATTGCGCCAGATATCATTGAAATAACATAATTGTTATTTTTAATTTCAGCCCATTCATTTACATGGGTCATTTGAAAGAGCGCAAAAACACTGCTTGCAATGGTGAGAAAAGTAAAAGATATTCCAATAATCATAAACAACAATACGTAACCCGTTGAAATTGCAATCTTCATGAGTGTTTGATCGCCTTGATTTAATAATCGAATAGCGTTGACACCAGGGTCAATCACAGAAGATAATATTAGTGAAGTTGACAAAATAATGGCTACTTGTAAAATACCGTATGCCAAGTTTCGTTCACTGATGTCGAATTTACGTCTTAAATATCCATTTAAAATGTTGTTTACAATGACCAACGACATTATTCCAATGAAGTAGGCAACGATTGTTTGAATAATTACAATGATGTTCATATACGATTAGTTTTGATAGTTTGTGATTGTCCAATTGTTCATATTTCTGTGTTCGGGTGCGATCATACCCAACCGATATCCCTTCGCAGTTAGTTCTACAGCATAGTGCTTAATACCATTGATTATCTTGAAATTACTACCTTGAGTTGGTAACCCCACACCTAAAACGGAATGCCCGTAAGCAGTGCTTACCCAAATCGAAGTAGGGATACGAAGCCTTTTCAAAATTGAATAACCAAGAAGCGCTCTCGTATCACAGTCGCCTTTTAGGTTGTGAGCAAATTCATACGGAGACTGCACACCAGCTGCAATATTTGGTAAACAGGGTTTTTTCTGTTCGTGATACTCCTGAATGAAATTATTGTCTGAGCCAGTTACTACCTTCTCACAACTCATATCATGCACCAAAACATAAGGTATCTCTTGAATCAGTGTAATTACCATTTCTGCGGTTTGTGGTAAGGATAGTTTATTTTGGTTTTTGCGAGCGATAATCTCTCCATAAAAAGAATCGAGGAATTTAGTATCGAATTCATTGAGATTTTGATAAACTGCAGCATAATATTGCGTTTCATCGTTTGTGTTGATAGAAGCAATTTTATTTCGATTTTCTGTACTTCTTCGGAATTTTACTGATGACGTTGCATAGGTGATTGAATATTTTTTACTGATAAAATCCCACCAAGTGAGTTGCTTTCTATTGAGAAAATCTCTAACCGTTGGATCCGGATTATTGGTATCCTCTTCCGGTGGATATAGTTTTATTGAACCATCTTCTGTTTTTTGAGGTTTTAGTTCAGATTTAATAAAATGCTTATTGTTTTGATAATAATAAATCAAAAACAATAAAATACCCCAACCAGCCACTTTACTCCAACCAGCCCTGTTGAATAATTTACCAAGAACCCAAAGCACTAACAATCCCAACAATAATCCAAACATTGAATAACTTGAATACCACAGATAATAAAGTAACAATCCAACCATACCGCCCAACAACATCGTAAATAGTTGGGACAGACATCCACCGGAATTTGAAACTCTCTGTGTTGTATCTTGAATACTATTTTGGGTAGACCTTTTTCTCGTAATTAGAGTTCTTAATGAATTTATTAAATGAAATAATCCTTTAGATTTTGTTGGACTTTGAATAAGACCAAAAGTGTTTTGACCATCCCCGAAGCCTGGGTTATTTAAAGTAGTATTGGATGGAATGGGTTTTACAACTACGGAGAAATAAGCTCTACCACTGATTTGAAATAATTCTTGATTAACCTTTTTAATTTCTGGAATCCCTTGGTCATTTAACTCAATATCCCTGACTAAAAAATTATTTAAATCGTCGTAATAAATGTGATTTTGGTCATGGGGTATGAAGACAGAGGTATATTGATTGATTAGTCGATGCCACGCCGATCGTCTTGCTTTTAATAGTGGAATGTAATAATATGCCCCAGCTTTTAATTCTTCAAAATTGATATTTGGACAACTGGATATATTTTGAATATTGACATATTCCCAGCGGATTTTATGGAAGTTCCACTTCCCCTTATGGACATTTTTATCCCTTTTAAAGAGTCCAGTAAAATTGCCTGAATAATAAACTACATTCTCCATTCCTTGGGCTATTTTTTGTTACTGGTTGTGTCAGGAAGTTCGACTCTTTTGGTCTTAGAAATTTGAGATTGTTGAAGTTTGACTTCAACACGGCGATTCATCAGCCTACCTTCTTTGGTGGAGTTTGGAGCCTTTGGTTCACTATCGCCCTTGCCAACAGCGGATAAATTACTGTCTTTAACCCCAATGTTAACAAGGAATTTTTTTACAGCTTCGGCTCTTCTTTGTGAGAGTTCGAGATTCTTTTTAGAATCACCGGTATTATCGGTATGGCCAAAAATTGTCGCTTGTAAACTATCGTTCTTTATCAAATATTCAGCCAAGGCTTGTAGTTCTTTTGCACTGGATGGCAACAATTTATCGCTGTCGGTGAAGAATTGAACATTTGGCAAACTAACCATTTCGTAATTGTTAGTAGTTGTAGAATCAACGAAATTCTTTACAATTTTGAGGGTGTCCTTCAATTCTCTGAATACTTCAACATAAACAGTGTCCGTCTTTTTTTCAATAGTTTGTCTTTGGTCATTACATCCCCCACAACTTCCGAACAAAAGACACCAAAGTAACCATAATAAGGCTAATAAGCCTAACATTGAGCTTATTCCGCATCCCATTCGGCTTTGCGTTGGCACGGAGGATGAAAAACAACCAATTGGATTCAATGTCTGGCCTCGGAAACAGCCTCTGCTATTGGAATAGTCAAGGCCAATTGGCGTTAAATATTTGTTCCACAAGCGTTGAGTCCCACCAACTCCCCCGAAACACCCATCTCCAAAACATCCGTCAGAACTTGGAGGAGTGATTAAATTACTATGAGTTGGACAAAACGAAATGTTGTTAGGTACAACATTTTCACATTGTAAAAGTGTATTTTTATCTATGTAATCACATTTTTTTTCAGATACTGGTAACATTTCAGGATCCGGAACAATTATTTCTTCGTATGTCCTGATTACAGTTTTAGCATGCAATCTTCCATGTTTATGGTCTTTGTTATTTACGAGGAAAGGTGTTAGTGGTAATGAATATTTGTATTTATTCACTGAATCATCTTGAGAAAAGGTATCATTCCAATTTGATGATTCTATAATCTTTGTGTTGTTGTCAATTTCACTTACTCGATTTGGTGCTGAATTTTCAAACGCTAAATAAGCAATATCAAATGGTTTGGCTATGACGTTTTTTTGGTTTTTGTTGACAAAATCTATGGTGTATTGCTCATTTCGCGGACTAATATGAGCGAGATATTTTCCTTGTTTGATTAATGTTATGTTGTTTTCATAATCTTCCAAAGAAATTTCCTGAAAGTCAAAAATCCTAAATTTTGGTTTTAATACGATTTTATGCTGCCCATTGATTGATTTTGGTAGCGGGGACTCACAGTCCATGAGTTCAAATTGTGATTCAAGGACCCCTCCGAAATACTTGTAACGACGTTCAATCATTGCGATTTTCCTTTCGTAAGAGTTTCTATATCAACTGAGGTTTTCTGACGAAATGGCTGTTTCAAATCGGTTTTGAAGGGGGGATTTTTCCATAAAAAGTCAAACTCATATCTAATATTATGACTTTTAAAATAGGCATTAGCAAAACTATAAAGCTGGTTATAATCAACGGCAATTTGTTGTTCGTAGATACTCTTTGTTAATTTTACGTATTCGTATTTTTCAATGTTTACCAATCGGCTTTTGATTCGCAATCCCAATAACATTAAACCGCATATGGTGATACACCAAAAATAGAATTGGGGTTGTTTGCTCAGGTAAATTGCGGTTTGAGAAAGAAAAATACCATTTTCAACATCAATGGGCTGCCTTGAATTGAGAATCGTGTTAAATGCTCTTACATCAGACCAATTAATTGCCAAATTCCAACCAAAACTTATGATGTAACCAATAAGGGTAACCACTATAATCCGGATTATAAAAGAAAATGTCAAAAACTTAAAAAGAGATTTAATGCTTTTTTGAATTTTCTGCGTTTTTTGAGGATCACTGCTATCTACAATTGAAGAAACTATATTTGGACTGATTCTGCCCAAAACAACGCCCATACTTACTAGCGCAAATCTGTATATATTAAAAAAAAGGAAGCTAAAGAAAAGACCAATTAGCATGGAAATGAACCAGTTCCCTATTATGGTGAATCCAATAAACGTCATTGAAATTACACTGAGAAAAGTCATGGTTAATAGTATTCCTGCGATCAATTTATATAAAAATCTCTCACGGGATGGTGTACTTTCCCAAGATTTCATTTCAATTCCCAATAAGTTGATTGTTAGTGAATTCAATTTCAACTGTTGTTATTTGAGGTACTACTAGAATTTTCTGTATAGAAAGAATCAGGTTTTTCCTTAATGTTCTTTAATGTTTTTGATTTCCACTCTTCGATGATCGCTTCATTAAACTTTTTAGTGCTGTCTAGTTTCAATAATTTCTCATGTTTAGCAGCTTCGGACTCATGGAAATTGATTTTTTCAACGTGGATCATACCATCTTTACCTTCGTAAACAAGTTCTTCTGTCCAGATGCCATTTTCAATTTCTCTGCGACGGTTATAATTTTCTACTAGATAGTCGTATACACCTTTGTTCATCATCATTTTGAATAATATTGGCCCCAACTCTAAGCACAAAAAAACAGCAAAAATAACCCACGGCACGGCGCCTCCGGTTTCGTGAGAGATTTGAACACGTTTCAAAAGCCCACTGTAACCGTTTGCACTCTCACGGTTTCTTTCATATTGCTTCAACTTGTCTTCTTCCATGGCTTTCATGCGGTTCTCAATGTTTAACAACTCACGGTTGTATCTCTCCACATCAGATGATTTGTTTTTAATAAAATCTTCTTTCTCTTTTCTTTTATTATCAACGTCTTGCTGTAATTTTTTTGCAACTGGGCCCTCACCATATGCACGCTTATCCTGCATTTCGTTCACCCTTGTTTGCACAAGTTCGTCAATCTTTTGATCATAAAGTGCTAATGATTTTGAATATTGTTCCAGTTTAAAAACGACTTCACTCTTATTCTTTTCTAAATCCGTTTTCTTTTGTTTTGCGAGGTTGTCGGTTTTTTGGTTTAACTCTTCTAGATAGGTTTGTTGAAATTTGGAAAGTTCGGCATCAATCTCTTTTTTCAGAATTCTTATTTCCATTGGTGTAGATATGGCGAATGACAGGACAATTGCCATTAGCATACGTGGAAAACCCTGAAAAAATTCTTTCCAAGTTATATTGTCTGTTCCGTCTCCCTTTCCCGTACTAGATACGATGTACCGATCTAAGTTGAAAATTATAAGCCCCCAACAAAATCCCATTAAACCCATGTATATGATGTTGTCTTTGGCTGTGGTGAGCATTGAAATATCATGTGCATCACCATCGGGTCCAAATACAGTTAAAAATGCAAATCCCCCAGATATCCATGCCAAGATACCAGTGCACAGAACGATCCCACCCAATCCCGCATATTTAACTCGGTCAGTTTTTGGGCTTTGCAAGAGAAAATACTCATCTGCACCTGCACACCACCACAAGAATTTTGTGATTTTAGAAGCTTTGTCTAAAGGGTAATTAGTCGAATTATTTTGGTTCATATCTTATTGATGATTATATAAAGATTGGAGTTCTGGGTTATTTACAAATGAAGATAAATTCGGAGAACTGAATGATTGAATAGAAATATTATTTTCTCGAAGAGTTGATTCAAACTCCTGATTTCGTTTTGTTTGCGTTATTAAATCTAATGTTGGTGAGTGACAAACCACTGATAAATAGTGTTGTGTATTTATATCTCGGGTATTTAAGAAATTAATTTTTAATGGAATTGTTAAACGCTCAGGTGAAAAGTTAAAGATTGAGGAAAATAATATTATATTGATTTGGGGGTAGTAGGCATTCGAAATCAAACTAATTTCATCAATGCCCCGTATAATTTTAAAATAAGTGAGAACAGGGATATTGGCACCAAATATTCTCGATCCGGGCTTGTGAGTTCTGGCTTTGTGGTAGTTGGCTAGCATCGTTGCCGGTCGATAAAACACGATCCCCCATTTTACATTGGAAAATTCTAACTGCAGAGTAAATGGTTGACCGTGAACGAGGTATCCCTTCTCATGGTTGTTGATTTTTATTCTGCCTGATATCCCCATCTTTAAATTTTCGTGAGCAATATAATGTAATTTCTTCAGTTGCAAATAATACTCGGGTTAATTTCATGTGTTGCTATAATTTTATTTTTTGCGGTCAATAAGTGGATCTTACCATTCTTTAAAAACAAGTGGTATCCACCTCGACAATTGTTGTAACGGAAAATCAAAACTCTCATCGCAGATAAAAAACCTCGTTCCTTGACATGCCTGTATACGATTTTTGAACAACTCTCCTTAAAAATGCATTTTCTACGCATTGTAACTGGTACTACCAGCCAGTAAAGTCGAATTATAAGTATTAAAATGAATCTCATTCAGGTGTTTAAAGTCAAAGATAATTTTTCCCACGTTCTGTTTTCTAATTTAAAATCATTAAAGTTGTAAAATAATATGGCAGAATATCAACGAATTGATTGCAAATGCGGTCACGGTTATTTGACAAAAGAAATGATAAGTCGCTGTCCCAAATGCGACAAAACAAATTATACACTTGCAGGTGGACTAATGTATATTCTAATTATTGTGGCAATTGTAATTTTTGTTGCATTGTTAATTGGTTCTGCGTTATGGTCCTATTTCGCGAGAAAAGAAAAATGGAAATGGTATCATTTGGTTGGTTCGATGATATTAGGTTCCTATGGACTTTATGTTTTTTATGAACTGGATAGAACGGATAATTATCCCACATTGCTGTGGGTTTCATATTTCTGCAATGGCGCGGGTGTTCTTTTAGCCTTATATACGTTAATTGAAAATATACAATTGAATTCAGTTAGTGAGAATACTTCTGCAGTTGAAGGTCGACAAACAGAAAAGAGATCTATTAGAAACGTATTGATTTTTGTAGGGGTTGTAATATTGACTTTTATTGGGATTATTGCCTATAAACAATTTGAATCCAACACTACGGTCCAAGACTCTACAATTGTCGAATCGGATACGTCAACTGTAGTACCCGCTACGAATCATTCTAATTCAGTCGCAGTTGATAGCACAGATTCTCAAATTAATGACCAACAAAATAGGCCGATGGAGTCATATTGGGGTCAAGTTTTTGAGTCATCAGACATGGGAAAATTGGAGCGAATCATCTTTGATGGTAATCAATTGAATCCTGAAATAAAATATCAATCGGATGGTGGGACTATGATGGGCCTGGGTCTAAATGATGAACAAACTGCCCTGCATTTTACAAATCGTCCCAATGTGCATTACGAACTTACCAATTTATTGAGTGATCAATTTACTCTTTTAAATCCGGATGGTAGATCACAGGTTTTTCGATTAGTGAACAGCTCTGACATACAAGAGTAACATTCATAATTAAACAACTATTTTTAAAGTAGACAAAAATGAAAAAAAATCAGAAAATACTATTATTCATGTTCTTGGCCTTCGTGGGTGTTGGTCTTTATTTTTATATTGGAAAAGAGGCATTCATTCTCCTAACCACAATAGTTGCAATTTATTTCGGAATTTCATGGGGTTGGAGCAAGTTTTTCTGTCAAGGTAAAACGTTATCTGATGGTTCAATAGAATTCAACTTAAATAGATCTGGTGAGTATTTAATTATAGTATATCTTCTTAGTTGGAGTTTGATATTGCTTATGACGACCATATGGGAATGGCCAATTTGGTATGTTTGGATATTGCCTGTTCTTCTTTCATTTGCTTATGCAGCCCGGGCATATGAGGTTTACCGGAATTCAAATGACAGGATAATAATTCATGGTAATACAATAAAATGGCAGGATAATGGGAAATGGGTTGAATGTGTCGTTAAAGAATTTACATTTAAAATTAAAAAAAGTAATTGTATTTCTGTGGGCCTATCTCTATCTAATTTAGGTTGGCATATGGATTTGTTGGACCAAGAAAATAATTCTCATTGCTTAGATCTGAAAAGTATGAATTTGAATGGGCACAAGTTGTCTATGGAAAAAATAATAAATAAAAATTTAAAATAATAATATGGCTATAGTTATACATTTCAACACATTTTTTGGTGAAGAATCTGAGATAAACAAAATGGATATTTTGGATGCGTTAGAAAATGAATTGGGTTCGACAATTTACATTAAACAAGTATTCGAAAATCCGGAAAATGAAGAAGATGGATTTGATTTGTTTGTCAAGTATCCGGAGATTGAGTCGTTGGACTTGGAGTTTCTAAAGAATTTGGTTGATGGGATGGACTTGTATGTTTTGGTTTATGATTTATTAAACAACGTTCGACATGGATATTGGTATGACGAGGATGATGAATGGATGGAAAATGAAATAACATCTGAAGATATATCCCATGTTCAAAGTATTTTCAATGATTGAGAATAACTATTGTCAATAAGAAACTATTTCTAATATGGGGAAATTTAACATAAAACAAAATAGAAATTCATGAAATACAATAAGTATACAAATGTAGCAAGCTCGAACATAAATGAGTTAAATCAATCAGTCAATGATTTAATTTCAAAAGGATGCGAGCCAATTGGAGGACTTGGAATACTTCTCGGGGATACGGTGGTATACTACCAAACCATGATAGTTAAGGATGAAACAAATGCCATCTTAGGGTATTACATTGAAAATAAAGAGCCCGATTATTTAGACGAAGTGCGGCGTCTCGCAAAAGAAGGAAAGGTATTAGAAGCAGTAAAATTGTATAAAGAGAAATCAGGTGTGGGTTTATTCGAGGCCAAAAATTGGGTTGATCAGAATTGTTAAAAAATTATAAAATGCCATTCATTTTCAATATGAATGGTTGAAAATTTTGTTAAATTACATTAAAAATTAAATTTAATTGAAAGTACTATGAAAAAAATCAGATTGTCTTTGCTCATGTTGCCTTTTGTATTTTTGATTTCCTGTAGTGAAAACTACTCAAATGGAGAGCGGATTGGATTAGTAACTCAATTTTCAAAAAGAGGGATGTTTTGGAAGACCCATGAAGGCCACTTGAACATAACCCAAACAGGTATGAATTCTGCTGATGGATTTGATTTTTCGGTAGACGGTGACAATGAAAATCCCAGAGTTGTTGGTTTGTTGGATAGTGCCGCGAGTTTTGGTTGGAAGGTCAAATTGATTTATCATCAGACATATGGTATGAATTGGTTTTCCAATCGTGGCGAGACTGACCATTTTATCGATTCTGTAATTGTTGTTGATAAATCTTTTTCCATACATGGGACAAATTCAAAATCAATGGAAAATAATGGAGGCAAGGTAGTTGACACGATATATATTGTGATTACACCTGACAATCCAAATTATAAGAAATTTTTCAAATAAGTAGATTGTTCTTGCTGCCTTATTTATGTCTAAAAGTCCCTAATTCTAAGGGATCATTTTGCTGATTATAAACTCACAAATGTATCATGTCAAAATCATATGAATGAAATAAAGATTCTGCACCCATTTATTTTGGAAAATATCCCTTGTGATGAATTCGTATTTGATTTTGTGCATACAATACTCAACGAGAAATGGATTGCTTACTCGAAAAGGAAATTAAATCTCAATTTGGGATTTTATAAACCGCAAAAAAAATCAAAAGGAATTTTAGAAGTCGCTGAAGTTGTACGGTTTTTCAAAATTTCAAAAGTTTCTAGTATTCGTGAAATAGTTTTGAATACCTCGGAGAATAAAAAACGTTTATGTCCAGTCCGCATGAGTATGAATACTGCAGAACATGATTTGGAAAATAATGGGGTAGCGTTGATTGTGCCATTGTCTCTGAGGGCTGAAGCGAAAATGGCTAAAATCTATTGGGGATCTCGTTACGGCGCTATGATGGGGCACGGGAGCGCAGAAATTTGGCGAAAATCAACTGAAGGTTGGCATCTATCCTCAACCAAGGGTACTTGGATATCTTAATGTTGGATAAAATTAGTTTTATTTTGAGCCCGGTTTAATTTGAAAGCACTCGTCTTTATGGCATAGTGCGAAAAGTAGTATTCAATTGACGGTCCGTGCCAAGCCGGATATATGCTTTTACATTGCTAATAGTCATTTCCGAACCCGTGGGATTACTTTCGTATATCTTTGCAGCGGATAGAACCCAATCAGAATACTCTTGGTTGTTAGTGAATTTTTTCATGGTTAAATTATGTGTTTTAACTGCATACTGGTAAGAATTGTAATTCAAGATAATCTGTTCTCTAATTTCATTCCAATGATTTTCTCTGAGGAAATTGAGAGGACCTTTTATATCAAAAAAGAAAGGTTTGATACTCTCAAGTTGTTTGCCTAGTTTAATTCTTTTGTTAATTACTTTTGTGTAGAAGGGGTAAATCTTATAAGAAATATGGTCGGTTTTCATTTCATTGCTTTTCGCGAGAAACAGAAAATCTTTCAGGTTAGTTGAGATTTTCAGTTTTTCGATCTTATTGATGGCATCCCTACCATATATTTCATTGAAATATATTACAGCCGAAATCATATTAGTTTCGAGTTCTGATTTAGACTTTTTTTCTGCGTATTGTTGAGAGAAATTCAACTTCAATAATTGATAATAATCATTATACAAATCAAATCGAACAGTTTTAGTTTTGTTAAAATACTCAGTAAACATTTCAATCGATTTTTCTGATTCACCTGCATTTTTGAAAATATAAGCATTGACAATAAAGTCATTGGCCGTCTTAGGATTTGCTATAGGGTTTGCATTTTTTATAGCCCCTTCTAGTTGGTCAAAACGGTTGAATACTCGGGTAACAGTAGTATTTATACTATCTGTCTTTGTCGCGATTGAAACGGTTGTTTTATTGTTTTTTCTTTGTAGATAAAAGATTGATAGGGTTATAATAACTGTTGCTATGACTAGTGCAATAATTATGCTTGATTTCCTGTTTATTTTATTTGATAGTTCTAGAATGTTGTTGGTTTTATTACTAATATCTTCGACATACCCCGTAATGAGTTGATTCTCTGTTTTTATTTCGGAAATATAATTTTTTAAATCATTTGAGGCCTTGTCAAAATACTCTTTAATTTCAATCTGTGATTTCTTAGAGTTTGATATAGAATCAGTAATTATTGAGAAATGGTTATTGAGAACTTCGATTTGGATTGGGCTTAACTTTTTGTTGTGTGCCACAGAATTTCTGATGATTCTGATGTCTTCTAATAAGTATCTCAATGACTCTTTCGTATCGCCTCCTATTTCGATTGTCTCATCTGAAAAAATCTCTTCCAGCGAAACAAAAATATTTTTATTGAGTAGTATATTAGATAATTCACTAAATGTTGTGCCCGATAATATTCCAGTTTCATCTGAGCTCTTTTGCCATTTCTCAATGATATCAGTTTTGAAAATATTGCCAAGAATATCAAGTAGTTCTTCGTTGCCCCCAATTTGCTCATTTATTAAACTGCGGAGGATCAATTCAATTGCCCTTACTTGTTTGAAAGTAGTGTCTTCATTTTTTTCTGCATCGGGAATGTTGACATTGAGTTCAATATCTATATTTTTTGAAATAGTTTCCAGCCAAAGTAATAGTCTTAGACTTGCAGTTTTTTCACTTTTGGGATTGTTTTGAAATTTAATAAAATTAAATAATGTGTCCTCAAACAAACTAAATAATGATTCATTCAGTTTTAGTTTCTCGGATATTACTTTTCCTGATAATTTACTTTTAACTAATTTCCAGTCATACAATGTAAAATCTTGAACATCTGGATAGATGAAATTAATCATCTTTGATAAAAATTGATTGATTTGGGATTTCACTTTTATATGTATTAATTTGGAAATTTAATTTTTTATATCAAAGATTCAAGGTTAACCAAAGATCTCTAAATCTCTAAAAGCCTCATGGTTCAGAAGGTGTGCAGGTAATTCCCCAATTTTTTTTGGTCCCCACCAACGAATACGAATTGTTGGATCTAAATTCACTAAAAAAGATGCTGATTTTATATTGGGGAATCCTTCTAATCCAAAACTTGTAGCAATTTGTGGCAATATCGGAAGTTCTTCCAAAGTGCTACCACTTCCTATCAATGTGAGATGACTCAAGGTAGTCAAATCAGACAACGCAGATAAATCCGTAATTGTTGATCGAAGATACAAATCTTCAATTTTCAAACCCACCAGATATTGAATTACTGGAACATCCAATAAAAACTTCTCCAAGTCGAATTTTATCAAATTCTCAACTTCGGCTATCGCGCTAAGGTCTGTAAGTTTCGAACACTCCTCAATTCGCACTTCATTTAGTGCAGTGAATTTTTCTATACCACTGAGTGATTTCAAGTTTGATGTCTTCTCAATTGTCAATCGCTGCACACCCGGAAAGATCTCAGCTAAATCATTCAAGTCTTTTCCTTTGAATCCAGAAACCGACACCCCTGTAATCTTGGTAGCATAATCGTGCTCATTAAATTCCGATAAGTAACGTCCTCGAAATCCTACACGCCCTTGGTCATCGGACTCAAAAAACATTGAACGATTGTGATTAAATAATGTTGCTAATTCCATATTACAATGATAATCATTAATGATGATTGATAGAACTACTCCAACGCCTAAATTGCAATGGCACAAGTGTTTCTGTGCATGAAAATTTCAGTTTTCTTAACTTTATATTGCTAACGCAAAATTTGGGATAGCGAGAAAACGTATCAATTTAAGCCATTAAAGATTAGGAAAGATTACAAACAGAAGCACATTGTAATTTTCAACCATTTATCCATTTGAACGACTTTTCAAAATGTTTAGTGGAATACCCTAATTTATCCGTTGAATTGCAGCCAAAATTATGAGCTTGGTGTTGTGGTGATCCTGGAGAAGGAATAGCGAGAAAATAAATTACACGTTTGTTGAGTCGTTACACACAACATATACCATTTTCGACATTGGTAATTCCCCACCTAAATCTCCTAAAAAATCACAAGAAAATTCCTTAGTCAAAACGCTATCAAAAATGAGTCCTTCAATTGATGACAATATTATTTTATCCAAATCGCATTAAACACCCTTTGATGTAAATAATACCTTGGACACTCCCCCTAGTATCAATTGTTGAATCATCTGTATATTGAATTCTTTATCAAATAAATCAATATCCGATGAACTATCACCCTTTCTGTTACATGAGCTGATTATATCAGAAATAGCAATTTGGTTTTTTTGCAAACTTTGTAGAGCAATTTCTTTGCTTATCGGAACAGTTACGGAGGAGTCAATATATTGATGGTACAAACCCCAAAATCTGTTTTTACAACTACCGTAGAAAAATGAAATCGTACCTTCAGTATTCCTTTTTAACAGTTTTTCTTTATTATCAGGACTAGTACAAGCATAAACAGGAAAACTGCCAAGGATGAGTTTGGTGGCTCCTCGAATGTTACCGTCAGTTAAATAGGGATGAATTTCTTTAACTCTCATTAGTTTATAATTGAGTCTTCAATAACTTTTGTATCCATAAATAGCATAGAGTTAATCGAGGTCAGAGAAATTTGAATTTGATGAAACTAATTGATTTTTTATATCTATTACCCAATTCAAATCGAACGATTTGTCAAATCTTTGACATTGTTCTTCTGATAATTCTTGTACTATAATTTGTTTAATAGCATAGATTTCAAGCAAAAATTTTATGGAAGTCGCATCATTCTGTTGATTTCTCAAAACATCTAACACTATATTTTGGTTTATCGTGACCGAATTAATCTGTTTTACAACTCCTATTCTATAATAATTAATTGCCTCCGCGGACTTAAATTGACCAATTTGCTGAATTGAATCTGAGTAACCCCGGACTATACAATTATTTTTACCAATATCTAACCAACAAGCAATTTGCTCAGATTTTGGGGAAATATCCAATCCTATTTCTTCTGATAATTTCCAATAGTTTTTTATCGAAAGTTCCATTGCAATGCCTTTCAAAGCCTTTGTTTTATCACGTTCGTCATTTATATCTCTAGCGATATTTAGGGATTCTTCCAGCAGGCCTTGTTTAGACAATTCAATGGAAATGTCCCTTAATGCCGCGACTTCATCGCTTTCATCACTAAAGCGACCAATAACATCTAAAGACTCTTGTATACGACCCTGTTTAGCCAATTCAACAGCTATTTCATTTAAGGCGACAGTCTCCCAATAGTCATCACTTATGGAATTTACTGTTTCTAGAGATTCGTCTAGTTTTCCCTGTGCACAAAGTTTAACCGCTATTACCATCAATGCTAAACTCATGTCCCAGTCATCATCTATTTCTTTGGCGATGACCAGCGATTCCTGAAACAATGATCCGGATACTTCAGAATTACCTTGTGTGGCCAATTCAACAGATATATTAATAAGGGAATTACTTTTCACAATTGCATCATTTATTCCTCGAGCGATGACCAGCGCCTCCTCTAGTTTTCCCTGTTTGGAAAGTTCAACCGAAATGTCGGATAAAGTGTTATTTTCAATAATTTCATCTCCAATACTTGATGCAATAGCAAGCGCTTCCTTCAGATTACTTTGTTTACAGAGTTCAACAGAAATATTTTTCATCGCGTCAAACCTAACCGTTTCAATACTTATTCTGTGGGCGATACCGAGCGATTTGTCTAGATGCCCCTTTTTTATAAAATCAGAAGCGATGTCCTTCAAGATTTCACACCTTTTTGTATTATCACTGGTACCACGAGATAAAATAATTGATTCATACATAACCAATGCCAATTCTGAATATTGTCTCAGTCGAGATAATTCAATAAGAATGACTCGAAAAGTGTTTTTCTTACTACTTTTATCACCAGAACTTCGGGCGATATCAAGCGATTCCTCTAAGTTTCCTTGTTTTATCAATTCAACCGCGATTTCCTTCAAAGCGCTATTCCTCCTTTGGGCATCACTTAGGGATTCGACGATGTTAAGGGATTCCTTTAGCCGACATTGTTTGGACAGTTCTACAGCAATTTCCGCTAGGGCGATATCTTTCTCACTTTTTTCACTTATGCCATTCGCAACGTCAAGCGACTCCTGAAAAATTGCAGCGGATTCCTCTATCTTACCTTGTTTGGACATTTCCTCGGCGATGGCGAACATGGCGAGACTCTTTTCTTTATCTTCACATATAGTTCTAGAAATTTGCAGTGATTCCTCAAATTGAGATTGTCTTGACCGTTCAATTGCGATGTCCTTTAGTATGATATCCTTAAACCCTCCGTCAATTGTACCTCGCACAATATCAAGAGATTCACTTAAAATAGTTGCTGATCTTTCAAGATCACCCAGCTTGGAAAGTTCAATCGCAATATCCTTTAAAACATTACTCTTTGGCGTGTCATTAAACGAACCCCGAGCAATACTTAGCGATTCTTCAACATTACCCTGTTTACTTAGTTCAACGGCAATGTACCTTAAGGCGCGCTTCTTTTCACTTTCGTCTTTGATGCGCTGGATGATTCTAATTGACCCATCTAGATCACCCTGTTTGGATACTTCCAAGGCGATGTTAAAATACGCTTCGTCCTTGTAGGTTTCATCGATTATTCCCGCGGCAACGCCAAGCGATTCATTCAGCAGACCTTGCCTTGTCAGTAAAACTGCGATTTCCTTCAGGATATTCCCCTGATCACTTTCATCATTTATACTTTTAGCAAAAGCATGTAATTCAGTTATTACGGCTTCTGATTCCTTAAAATGACCTTGTTGGTGAAGTTTATCTGCAATTTCCTTCAATGTATTACACTTATACCATTGGTTATTTATACCTTGGGCACTGACTGACAATACCTCAAGTTGAATTGGATTAATGGATTCAACCCCATTTATCCAATCAAATTCCCAGCCGTCGCAGCGTTTGTATACAATTAAATAATCCAACCCTAATTCCGCCCATTCGCATGCCATCTCGAAAATTAAATAACTTGGAAAGAAATCATTCCAATCTAGCACGTAATAATCAATAGGCATATTATCATCTAAATGCTTTAATATTCTCCCAATTGTTTCATTACTCCATGGCTGCCCCTTACCACTCATCAAAGTCAACTCCATCAGGCAAAGCATATAAAGAATAAACTTTCGTTGTAGTCCCTCTTTGTCATTCCCACCAAAAGCATCAATGCGCTTAAGGGCCATATCCAAATCATTCTGCGCTACCAACTCCACAATGCGTGGTGCATCGTTTTGCTCCAAATAGTATAGGTCTACTTTATTAAGTGCACATTCTATCACCTCATCGTCATTGTATTTCGATGCCCAGAGCATCAAGTCGTTCAACATGCGCTTGCTCCAATTAAATCCCTTACTAATTTCTAGCTGTCGGTCCCAGTGAGCAGCGCTGTAAGCCAGCATTTTCAATGAAGTAGCATCTGTGCTCTCCATGGCCTGTATGAGCAGATGTGTACTTAAGTGTTCCAATGCATATTGTTCCCACTCATCTCCAGTACGCTTTCTCAAAGCCGTTTGACAAAGCTCGATAACAGCTTCATTAATAGATACAAATTGGGCCTGGGATATTTTCTGCAGAACGAAACTTCTGATGCGTTCATGGTACAATACAAACGTACCACTCATCGGTGCGTTAAACCACTTGCTATAGAGATCAATATAATCTAACACCTGTTCTTCGGTCCATCCCAGCAGGGGCATTATAAAGGCAACACTTACTTCTTTTCTCAGCAGTGCCCAAATCGAAAAGAATTCCAGAAACTTATGTCGTTCCTTTACATGAATAGCCGGCTGAAGGGCTACTTCATAAATGTCCACCAGCCCCGAAGGTAAACCTGAAGCATTATCCTTATGAAAAATACCGGATAGGAGGCCGTCATATATGGTACGGAGGTAGTTGGGATCGGTGAAGTTAAAATTTGTTGACATTAAAGGAATTTTTTACATCTATGGCCCACTGTATATTAAAGGTTCGAGTGAAACGTTCAAGTTTGTCTTTTAAATCATGACTAAAGAATAATTCATGCAAGGCATGTTGTTCTAAGAGATTTTCCATGGATTCTATATCATTTTGGTAATAACTTCGTACGTTTAAGATTAGTTCTTTGCTACAGTCAATTGAAGTAAGCGAATCTGCAATACCTTTTAGAAAATATGTTTTCGGCTCCATGTTTTGGAATTTATATCCCTGTTGTAATGCTATTTCACATTCTGTTTTTTCGTAATTGACGTTGGCAATAGATTTCCAACATTCATACCTTTCCGCAATAAGTATGATCTCCAACCCCGTGGTTTCAGCAAGAGCCCAATCACCTTGTTTAGCTAGCTCGGTGGAGATGGCACTCAAAGCTCTACTTTTTGTTTTATCATCAGTGAGGTCCCTTGCCCAAGAAAGCGCTTCTTGCATAGCTATTGCGGCTTCATCTAACATGCCCAGTTTAGCCAGTTCGGTGGAGATGGCACTCATCGCATTACTCTTACACCAAACATTACTGATGTCCCTTTTGATGGCAAGTGCTTCATTTAACTTACCCTGTTTAGCCAGTTCGGTGGAGATGGCACCCAGTGTACTACTTTTCCAAAATTCATCACTGATGCCCCTTGCGATGGCAAGTGCTTCTTGCAAAGCTGATGCGGCTTCATTTAGCTTACCCTGTTTAGCCAGTTCGGTGGAGATGGCACCCAGTGTACTACTTTTCCAATAATCATCACTGATGCCCCTTGCGATTGAAAGGATTTCTTGAAAAGCCGATGTGGCTTCATCTAGCTTACCCTGTTTAGCCAATTCGGTGGAGATGGCTCTCAGAGCATTGTTCTTATCCCCAATATATCTGATGCCACTTGTGCAGTTAAGAGCTTCATGCATGGCCGATGCGGCTTCATCTAGCTTGCCCTGTTTAGCAAGTTCGCTGGATATGCCACTCAGAGCAATACTTTTCCAATAATCATCACTGATGCCAATTGCGATGGAAAGTGCTTCATTTATCTTGAACTTCTTAGCCAGTTCTGTGGAGATGTCCTTCATCGCGCGACTCTTTGCTACACCATTACTGATGCCACTTGAGATTACAAGTACTTCTTGAAAAGCCGATACAGCTTCATCTAGCTTGCCCTGTTTAGCCAGTTCTGTGGTGATGTCCCTCATTGCATAGCTCTTATCACAATAATTATTGATACCCATTGCGATGGCAAGTGCTTCATCTAGCTTGTCCTGTGAAGCGAGTTCTGTGGAAATGGTACTCAGTGCATTGTTCTTATCCCAACCGTTACTGATGCCCCTTGTGCAATTAAAAGCTTCTTGCAAAGCTGATGCGGCTTCATCTAGCTTGCCCTGTTTAGCAAGTTCGCTGGATATGCCACTCAGAGCAATACTTTTCCAATAATCATTACTGATGTCCCTTGTGATGGCAAATGCATCATCTAGCTTGCCCTGTTTAGCCATCTCTGCGGAGATGTCGCTCATAGCACTGCTCTTATCCCAAACATCACTGACGCCCCTTGCGATGGCAATTGCTTCATCTAGCTTGTCCTGTTTCGCTAGTACTATGGAGATGCTACTCATGGCACTGCTCTTATCCCAACCATTACTGATGCCACTAGCGATAACAAGTGCTTCTTGCAAAACCGATGCAGCTTCATCTAACTTGCCCTGTTTAGCCAGTTCTGTGGAGATGTCCCTCATCGCATAGCTCTTGTGACAATCATTAATGCTTCCCCTTGCGATTGAAAGTGCTTCTTGCAAAACCGATGCAGCTTCATCCAACTTGCCCTGCTTAGCCAGTTCCGTGGAGATGGCCCCCACAGAAATACTTTCCCAATAATCATCACTGATGCCCCTTGCGATGGCAAGTGCTTCTTGCAAAGCTGATGCGGCTTCATCTAGCTTGCCCTGTTTAGCCAGTTCTATGGAGATGTCCTTCATCGCATCGCTTTTTCCCCAAACATCACTTATGGCCCTTGCGCTTGCAAGTAACACCTGGAATTGAATATCATTATATGGCCCTTTCTCCAAAAGCCAGTCATGATTCCAATTTTCCGTTCGTGCATAAACCCTCAAAAATTCAAGATCTAATTCAGCCCACTCACAAGCCATCTGAAACATCAAATAGCTCGAGAAGAAATCATTCCAGTTAAGTGCCGAATTATCAACAGGAAGATTGTCATCCAAATGTTTCAACAACTTTTCTATTCCTTCCTTCTCACAAGGTTCATCCTTGCTCTTTAACAGGGTCAATTCCATCAAGCAGAGCATGTAGAGAATAAACTTCCTCTGCAAACCTTCCTTTGTGTTTCCTCCAAAAGCTTCAATCCGCTGCAAGGCCGTATCAATATCATTTTGTGCAACAAGCGCCACAATTCGAGGAGCATCATTTTGTTCCTGATGATAAAGGTCTACTTTATTCAATGAACACTCAATTACTTCATCATCATCGTATTTCGAGGCCCAGAGCATCATATCGTTGAGCATTTGCTTGCTCCATTCAAATCCTTTACTAATTTCTATTTGACGGTTCCAATGGGTGGTATTATAAGCCAATGCCCTCAACACTTTACCATCTGAACTCTCCATTGCCTCGATGAGCAAATGTGTGCTAAGATGTTCCAAAGCATAATTCTCCCATTCATCACAGATGCGACTTTCCAGTGCTTCCTGCCCCAGTTTAATAATCGCTTCATTGCAAGCAGTGAATTGGGCATGGGATATTTTCTGCAGTATGAAACTTCTTAAGCGTTCATGAAATAGCACATATTTTCCGCTTACTGGTGCATTAAACCATTTGCTGTACTGGGCAAGGTAATCCAATACATTTTCTTCTGTCCAGCCTAGTAGCGATGCCACAAAACCTGCACTCATTTCTTTTTTTAGGAGTGCCCACACTGAAAAGAAATTCAAAAACTCATGTCTTTCATTTACATGATTTATAGTCGGTAGTGCCTCGTCGTATACCCCAACTAGACCAAGGGGCAATGCCGAGGCGTTGTCCTTGTTTAATGAACCTGATAGCAGGCCATCATAGATGGGGCGTAGGTAGCTTGGATCTGTAAATGTCATCTAACAATGCCTTTATTGATCTCCGCTTGCTTCCAAAATTCATTATATTCCATCTGAAGCGAATTATTAATATCACGGGCAAGATATATTTTATTTATATCGTAATTTATTTGCATTAACCATACAAATCTCAAGTAAGTCGGATCAATCATATTCATGCAACTACACCTCGCTCCATAACAGTTTGAATAAATTCTTCCGAAACATCAAACGGCTTTAACGCCTCTCTAACTGCCTCACCCGTTAATCCTTGCAGGGGCTGCAATAATTCAATTTTTTCAATATCAAACCGTCCCCCCAATTCAAATCCTCCTTTTTTCTCACCTGGTAATGAGCGGTAAGTGAAAATCCACTTTACATGGCCCGGTGATACCCAGTCTTCCTCGGGTTCGTCTTTGTCATTGTATGTGTAAAACCAATCTGAAACTTTTAATTGGCTATTTGCAACACCTGCCTCATCCAACCCGTCCAAAATGATGACCAAAGGCTTTTCTTCGTACTTCTTGGTGGGTGAATAACTGGTGTCTAATAAATTCTGAAACAATTTTATCGCATCAAAATAACGTGATGGCAAACGTTCCATCTTTCGTTTCAGTGATTCATCTTCCACCTGCCATATACCGGCACCATTCATTCCGGGCATTCTTTTGCCCTGCAAAATGAAGTGGTACAATACAGATTGTAAGTTATTGGCCATTCCAGAGCCACAAAAATGATACATCACAGGGAAATTGCCTTCCATGAGTGCATCTATAATACCGGCGGTGAGCGCACCCTTGCCCATACCTGCTTCTGAAAAGATAGGCAAAACATTGTTGACGGAATCTCCGTTGACCCAATCCAATACCGATTTTACTTCTCTTTCGCGTCCAACAAAACAATCCAAGTAATATTGCATCCGTTCGCTATGATCAAAAACTTGACCTGCTCCGCCGCGCATTGCTTCCAGCATAGGCTGAAATTGTAATTGAAGCGGTTCATTATACAACGGTTCAGTTTCGTCCCCACGTAGCGTATTAATAAATTTGGCTCGGGATTTATTTTCGTACATACCTTGAAACAAATAAGGTAATCCTTCATGATTTCCTTCCTGCACGAAAGGATGTAAATCCAAGGTGCCCGAACTGCTATTCCAATAATATTTACCCGCTGTGAGTAAAATATAACTCCCCTCAAAAAGGCAATACAAAGCAGCCATCTCATCGATTGTCTGCAACCCTTTGCGCAATTCTGGCAAATGTTCGGGAACTAAACGAATATATTGATGTACAAATTTGTTTCTGAATGAGACAAAGCGATCTAGCACTGTGTTTTTATTGCTGTCTTTGGGAATGGCAGTCTCCCAAACGCTCCCTGACTGCATAGAAGCATACCACAGCGTTTTCCAGTTGGTATCACTCGGCAGGGTTTCTCGGAGGTTGTCCATCACCTGTTTCATGAACAATGCATCGTTACTTGAATCTCCGTCGTGCAGTTTTTGACTCATCTGAATCACGGCTCCCATACGCAGGAACAAAGTGCCCATTCCCAGACCAGCCATAAATAGGTTATTTAAACGGGCAGACTGATGTTGTATAAAATTTGAAAAGGATTCGTCGGTTAATTCACCGGCCATTCCGGCTTTTATTTCAAGATAGCGTTCGTGGTATTGTTGAAATGGGTTCATAGCGATAGTACTTTATGCAGATATTCAAGTTTTACATCCCTGCGGCCCAGCGCAAGATATATGGGCGTTACTTCGGTCATTTCTGATGGAAAACCATAGAGTTCGTCAACGCGGTCTTCCTCAAAAGCCTCTCGGCGGCTCTTCAACCAAGGATGTAGCAATGCAAAAATTTCGTGTACATATTCCATTGGGTAATTGCTTTCATCCGCAAATCGCCTAGCATAAACCGAATTACCGTTCATTAATGCTACCATCAATTTTTCAAGAATTTCTTCTAGCAATATGACATCAGCCCTTTCATCCAACTTTTCTTTGGATGGTCCTTTAAACCTAAGGTAATTTTGGAGAGCAGCTTTTGCCACGTCATTATTAGGCAATTTCGACTTCACTTCAGCAAGCCATTTCGCATTAAAAAATGCATTAAAATGCTCATAATGATGCCCCAATGCAATGAGCATTATATTGTTTTCAAACAAAAAGTTAGTCCATTTGGAAACATGGAGGGGACTAAATAAAGCCGTATGGAAATTCTGGATCAGTACCACAACTTTTTTATCATTTTGTTCACTTCTGAGTGCCTTGATGTGATCTTCTGCTTTTTTGCCTTTTGACAGGGCTTTATTCTGTGTATTCAGTACTTGAAGCAGACGCTGCATCAGAAAATTACCAGTATAGGATATCCCCCTGTCGTGAAGTGCGTACCCCACAAAAATGGTATCAGGTAAAGTCTTAAGCCAACTACCGGTTGCAGCAAACAAATCATCGGCATCACTCGTATCAGAGGGATGCACCCAGAGTGCAAAAGCTCCCTGATATTTTTCTTTGATAAACTCCTTCAATACGTCAGG
>JACCDJ010385552.1_pt1 | contig 37385 bp, 40 predicted proteins | sample 7444481 | NCBI WGS metagenome assembly JACCDJ01 (sample SAMN15323435, study PRJNA562643) | freshwater metagenome | isolation source: river surface water | place: USA:Blue River Watershed | collected 2017-08-15
CAGGCTGGCATGTTTTTCACAGGCATGCGTGGCAAGGCATCGGGCGAAGGCACCGAGGTGGGCATCTGGGCTTCCACGGATGACCAGGTTTCGCGCCGCAGCGCAAACACAGCGGTTGCCGTGGCCACCAGCCCTTCTGCTTGATTCGCTTCGATGATCCAGTGCTGCGTCGATCGGTTGGTGCGCACGGGACGCGCCACCCATTGAATCTCGCCATCGGCCACGGGCGCCGCAAAGTTAACGGTCAAGGCCACCGGATCGCCCAGCCGCTCTGGGTGCAACAGCGCCGCCTGCAACAACTGCGCAGTAGTGGTGCCTCCAAAGGGCCCCACCATGTTGGCGTAGGCCGGATGGGTTTTGCCGGAGAAGGTGTGGGGCGCATCCGCGCGCAAATCAATGGCTTCGTCAAATGGGTGCATGGGCGAGATGATGGCGCAGGGCGCTGGACCTGCTTGTCACCCACGGGGCACTCTCGGCCCATTGATCAAAATAGCGTTACTTAGTATTGTTTTTAACAATTTAAAGACCCATAAAGAATAGACTCACGCAGCCATCATCCGTTGGCGAATGACTTTATGGGAGATCTTGATGAAAAAGTACTGCGCCGAATTTATGGGCACATTTTGGTTGGTTTTGGGCGGTTGCGGCAGCGCGGTGTTGGCGGCGGCCTTTCCCCAACTTGGCATTGGCTTTGCCGGCGTTTCGCTGGCCTTTGGCCTGACCGTGCTGACCATGGCCTTTGCCATCGGACACATTTCGGGCTGCCACCTGAACCCGGCGGTCTCTATTGGTTTGTGGGCCGGCGGACGCTTCCCGGCCAAAGAGTTGGCTCCCTACATCGTCTCGCAAGTTTTGGGGGGCATCGCCGCCGGTGGGGTGCTCTACCTCATTGCCAGCGGCAAAGCAGGCTTTGATTTGGCAGGCGGTTTTGCCTCGAACGGCTATGGCGAGCACTCGCCAGGCGGCTACAACCTGCTCTCGGCTTTGGTGACCGAAGTCGTCATGACCATGATGTTTTTGTTGGTCATCTTGGGCGCCACCGACAAACGCGCCCCGCAAGGTTTGGCCCCGATCGCCATTGGCCTGTGCTTGACCTTGATCCACTTGATCAGCATTCCCGTGACCAACACCTCGGTGAACCCTGCCCGCAGCACGGCTGTGGCTTTGTATGTCGGCGACTGGGCGGTGAACCAGCTGTGGTTGTTCTGGTTGGCCCCCATTGCAGGTGCCGTCTTGGGCGCTTGGGTGTATCGCCAGATTGGCTCTGAAAAGGCCTGATTCTGTTGCCCTAGGCGACAACAAGCGCCGCATCCAGCGGCATCCGCCGCCCTTGATGTGATGCAAGGCCATCCCCGAGCTTCGGCAAGGGCATGGCCTTTTTCATGCATCGCCAGTTACAAGAAGCAAGATGCAAGATTCATGTGCTCATGCGTACAGGTGTTGGGCTTACTGCAGCTGTTGCGCCACATGGGCTGCGATGGCGAGTGAACTGGTCAAGCCCGGTGACTCGATGCCCAACAAATTCACCAAACCCGGCACGCCATGCTCTGCGGGGCCCTGAATCATGAAGTCGGCCGCTGCTTCATGCGGCCCATTGATTTTGGGCCGCATACCGGCATAGCCCGGCTGCAAAGCACCGTCTGGCAAATTGGGCCAATAGCGGCGCACCTCGGCATAAAACGCATCGGCGCGGTGGGAATCGACTTGCAGCGCGCTGGGGTCCTCAACCCACTGCACATCGGGGCCAAACTTTGCCTGCCCGCCCAAGTCGAGCGTGAGGTGCACACCCAGCCCGGCCGCTTCGGGCACGGGGTAGATCAAGCGCGAAAACGGGGCCTTGCCCGCCAGCGTGAAGTAATGGCCCTTGGCGTAGTGGGCTTGCGGCAACAACGCCGTATTGAGCCCCTGCATGCCCCGCGCCACGGCCACAGCGTTCAAGCCCGCCGCGTTGACGAGTTTTTTACAAGCCAACTCGGTGCCGTCTTCGGTGCGCAACACGATGGGGTGCGTGGCGGTGCCTTGACTCAGGTGAATGTGTTGCACCGGCGAGAGCAGCGCCAGCAAACCACCAGCATGCTCCATATCGCCCTGCAAGGCCAACATCAAGCCATGGCTGTCCACCACCCCAGTGCTGGGTGAGAGCAAAGCCGCTTCGCAGGCCAAGGCAGGCTCGAGGGCGCGGGCCTCTGCTGCGCTGAGTTTTTGCAAATCGTGTACGCCATTGGCCATGGCTTTGGCCACAATGCCGTCCAGTTGTGCGCGTTGCGCGGGCTCGGTCGCCACGATCAATTTGCCCAAGCGCCGATGCCCCACGCCCCGCTCGGCGCAGTAGGCATACAACATGGCCTTGCCTTGCACGCACAACCGGGCCTTGAGCGAGCCTTTGGGGTAATAAATCCCGGCGTGAATGACCTCGCTGTTGCGAGAACTGATGCCGGTGCCGATGGCGTTCTGGGATTCCAGCACCATCACCTCATGCCCAGCCAAGGCCAGCTCGCGTCCAACCGCCAGCCCGACCACGCCCGCCCCAATCACAACCGCATCCACTTGTTCCACGTCCACCTCGCAGTTTCACGTTGGGGGCGATTGTGACGCAATCGATGGGCAAACCAGTCTTTTTTCAGCCCCAACCATCGGCATGAATTTCACGGACCACAGGCAGGCTTGTAGGCCCATGCGCCATGAAAAAAGCCCGCTTGCGCGGGCTTGATACAGGCAGTGGGCGTCGATTAACCGAAGTTTTTCTCAGCGAACGACCAGTTGACCAATTTGTCGAGGAAGGTTTCGACAAACTTGGGGCGCATGTTGCGGTAGTCGATGTAGTAGGCATGCTCCCACACGTCCACGGTCAACAAAGCGGTGTCGCCGGTGGTCAAAGGGGTGCCCGCAGCGCCCATGTTGACGATGTCCACAGAACCGTCGGCTTTCTTGACCAACCAAGTCCAGCCGGAACCAAAGTTACCGACAGCGCTTTTCACAAAGGCTTCTTTGAAAGCCGCGTAGCTGCCAAATTTGGCGTTGATGGCAGCCGCCAAAGCACCGGTGGGTTCGCCACCGCCGTTGGGCTTCATGCAGTTCCAGAAAAAGGTGTGGTTCCAGATTTGGGCAGAGTTGTTGTAGATGCCGCCGCTGGATTTTTTGATGATCTCTTCGAGCGACATGCTCTCAAATTCGGTGCCTTTTTGCAGGTTGTTCAAGTTCACGACGTAGGCGTTGTGGTGCTTGCCGTGGTGGAACTCCAGCGTTTCTTGGCTGTAATGGGGGGCCAATGCATCGATCGCATAAGGCAGTGCGGGCAGGGTGTGTTCCATGGGAAAGTCCTTTTGTTGTTGCAAATAAGGTTGAGCTTGCGCATTTTAGGGCCAGCCGAATCGCCCCTGATTCCCACAGGTCACTGAACGGGCCGGCCCGGCCTGGGCTTTTCAATGTGGACCTGCCGTTGGCCCACTGCAGATTCAGCCGCCCCGCACAGTGAGGGGCACCGCGCCGTCGGCCAGAGTGGCCTGCACCGCTTGCCCCGCATGAAACTGCGAGGCTTGCGTCAGGGCCTGGCCCTGTTCATCGCTCAACCACGCGTAGCCACGCTGCAACACCTTTTGGGGGTCGACCGATGACAAGCGCAGCGCGGCTTTTTCCAAACGCTGGGCGCGCTGCTGCACGAGTTGCTCTCGGTTAAAGCTCAGTCGATCGCTCAAGCGCTCGATGTGATGCGCCCCTTGTGTCACTTGCTTGTGCAGGCCTGTTTGCAAGCGATGGGCCCAACGGTCCAGCTGCTGACTCTGTTGCCCCAGCAAGGCTTGCGGTCGTGACAGTCGCGCGGCCAAGGTGTCCAAGCGCTGGCCTTGTCGGTCTTGCTGGCGCTGAACCCCCTGGCGCAATCGGTATTCGAGCATCGACAGTCCCTCAAAACGAGTAGCGCGGTCAGTGGCCGCCATTTCGGCCGCAGCAGTCGGAGTCGGGGCCCGCACATCGGCAACAAAGTCAGCGATGGTGAAATCGGTTTCGTGCCCCACGCCCGAGATCAGCGGCACCGGACTTTGCGCGATCACGCGGGCCAAGTGTTCATCGTTGAAGGACCACAAGTCTTCCATCGATCCGCCGCCGCGCACCAACAAAATCACATCCACCGGCGGGCTCAGTGGGTTGTCTTCCGCGGTGAAGGCATACAGCTGGTGCAAGGCTTGCGCCAAAGTCGCCGCAGCCCCTGCCCCCTGGACCAAGGCCGGCACCATCAGCACCGGAATATGGGGCACACGCCGCTGCAGGGCCGTCACCACATCGTGCCAAGCGGCCGCTCCCAATGAGGTCACCACGCCAATCGCACGGGGGTGCTCTGGGAGCGCGCGCTTTTGGGTGGGGTCAAACAGCCCTTCGGCTTCTAGTTTGGCCTTGAGCCGCAAAAATTGCTCAAAAAGAGCGCCCTGCCCGGCCCGCTCCATGGACTCCACAATCAGTTGCAAATCCCCACGGGCCTCATACACCCCCAAACGCCCGCGCACCTCGACCAATTCACCATCTTGGGGCGAAAAATCCATCAGGCTGGCCGCCCGGCGAAACATGGCGCAGCGGATCTGCCCCGTGTCGTCCTTGAGGGAAAAATAACAATGCCCGCTGGCCGCGCGCGAGAAGCCCGAAATCTCCCCGCGCACCTTGACAGGATTGAACTGCGCATCCAAGGTGTCAGCGACTGCGCGGCACAGCGCTGAGACTGTCCACGCACGGGGCTTTAAATCGTCATTCAGGGTCATGGTGTGTCGATTTCATGGGCTTTTGGAAGCCGTTTCAGGCCCCAAACCCCAGTGCTGGCGAGCCGAGTACTCCACAAGCCACGCCGCACGGGGCTTGGCGCTGCAGTTCGGTGAGAGAAAAAGGAGAAATCTTGCAAGTCATTGAATTTATTGACAATTTTAAAAATGACCGGATGAATTTTGGCCCAGAGCTAGATACCTCAGTATGCGAAAAACGCGAGGCAACAAAGTTCTTCACAAAGTTATCCACAGAAACAAGACCGCTCAGCAGGGGGCCGGCTGACTCGATTGCGGCCCTGCTTGGGGTTCACCGATAATCAAGCCCGAAGTTGTCCGCCCCACTTGAAAGTCACTTTTGCTGTCCATCATACAAGCCGCAGGTTGGCCCATTTGGCCTTTGATTCTGTGCTCAATTGCGGCCCTGGCCTTGATCTTGGAACGCGCCGTTCAGTTGCAATCGACCAAGGTCATTCCGCACAACATCCTGCAGCAAAGCCTAGATGCCATGCAACGTGGCGTGCCCTTGCCCGACATGGTTCAAACACTTGAACATGCCGGCGCCATTGGCCCGGTCTTGGCCAGTGGACTGCGTTGCCTGCACAACAAACCCAACGCTTCGGCGGACGAGGTGCAAGCCGAGATGCAAATGGCAGGCCGAATGGCCGCCCAAAGACTCGAGCGCTACTTGCCCGCCCTGGCCACCATTGCCTCTGCCGCACCGCTGCTGGGTTTGTTGGGCACCGTGGTCGGCATGATCGACATTTTTGCGGCCCACACGGCCAGCCAAAACCAGCCGGCCATGTTGGCGCATGGTATTTCAGTGGCGCTTTACAACACCGCTTTCGGTTTGATGGTGGCCATTCCCGCATTGATGTTCTGGCGTTACTTTCGCAGCGTGGTCGACCGTCAGGTGTTGGCCATGGAAGTCACCGCCGAGTCTTTTGCCCGTCAGTTGATGGGCCAGCGCAAATAAAGGCGGCATGTGAACTTCAAACCGCGCCAGCCCTCACCCGAACCCGAGATCAATCTGGTCCCGTTCATCGACGTTTTGTTGGTGGTGATGGTCTTTTTGATGCTCACCACCTCTTGGTCGCGCCTGACCGAATTGCCCATCCAATTGCCGCAAGCAGAGACCGCCGCCAGCACCCCACGGCCCCTACAAATTGTGTTGACCATCACGGCACAAGGCCAATTCAGTGTCAACCAGTCGCCTGTGGGCGGCAGCTCGGTGGCGTCCTTGGTGGCCGTCTTGAGCCCACTGGCGCAAAAAGAGAGCTTGCTGATCATCCGCGCAGATGCCGCCGCGCAACACCAATCCGTCATCCACGCGATGGAAGCGGCACGCCGCAGCGGTTTGTCGCGCATCACCTTTGAGGCCCAATCGGCCTTGCCAGCCGGATCGTGATGCAGATGCGCCTGTTCGATTGGCTTCGAGTCCATTTGCCCCGCGCCTGGCAACAGCGCGGGCTCTTGGCAGTTTGCCTGTTGCCACTGGCGGGGGTGTATGCCACGCTGGTCGTGCTGCGCCGCTCGGCATATACCGCAGGGCTTTTCAAAACCCGCCGCGTTCCGGCTTGGGTCATCGTGGTGGGCAATGTGGTGGCCGGTGGGGCGGGCAAAACCCCCGTCACCATGGCCATCGTGCAGCACCTCCAAAACAAAGGCTTTCGGGTCGGGGTGATTTCGCGCGGTTATGGCCGCACAACCCAAGACACCCGCGCGGTATTGCACGACAGCTTGCCTACCGAGGTGGGCGATGAGCCCTTGCTCATCCACCAAACAACCGGTGTGCCGGTGTGGGTCGCCCGGCAAAGGGCCGATGCGGCGTTGGCCTTGCTTGGTGCGCACCCAGAGGTGCAAATCTTGATTTGTGACGATGGTCTGCAGCACCTGGCTTTGGCACGCGACCTCGAAATTTGCGTGATGGACGAACGCGGCATTGGCAACGGATGGCCGTTGCCCGCAGGCCCTTTGCGCGAACCTTGGCCGCGCCCTGTTGATGCGGTGCTGCACACCGCGCCTGACTCACACCATGCACCACATGCAGGCCATGCAGCCCAAGACACTAATAGCCAGTCCCTGGTCAGTACGGAACGCACAACTTCGGGCAACCCCACGGAGTACCACGCCACCCGCCAACTCGCAGACCATGCCGTGGACCGACACGGCCAACGCGTGGCCCTCAGCACCTTGGCCCCACGACCCCTGCATGCCGTTGCGGGGCTTGCGCGTCCCGAGGCATTCTTTGACATGCTGCGGCAGGCAGGCTGGCCTTTGGCCAGCACACACGCCCTGCCCGACCACCACGATTTTGCGGATTGGACCGCCCGACCGGAGCTCACTTGGCTGTGCACAGAAAAAGACGCCGCCAAACTCTGGCCGCACGAACCCGGCGCTTTGGCGGTGCCCTTGTTGCTGGCGCCCGAGGCCCGTTTTTGGACGGATTTAGAGGCACGCATCCCGCAAGCGCTCAAGCCCTGAGGCGGCCTGCCGGTGCTGGTGCCGGTGCCGGTATCATGGCGGGCATGGACAATAAATTGCTTGAATTGCTGGTGTGCCCCGTCACCAAAGGCCCCCTCGACTACGACCGCGAGCAGCAAGAACTGCTGTCGCGCAGCGCCCGTCTGGCCTATCCGATCCGCAAAGGCATTCCGATCTTGTTGGAAAACGAAGCGCGACTCTTGAGCGACGAAGAAATTGAACGCCTCGCTGCGCTGCGCCCCCCGCTCTGAGTGTTGAGCCCCGCGATCTGAGCCCTGCACATGTCCCAGCCCCTGACCCCAGACGGGTTCACCGTCATCATCCCGGCCCGACTGGCCTCCAGCCGGCTGCCCAACAAGCCTTTGGCCGACATTGCGGGCTTGCCCATGGTGGTGCGCGTGGCCCAACGCGCCCTGCAGTCGCAGGCACAGCGCGTGGTGGTGGCCGCGGACGATGCGCTGATCGTGGCAGCCTGTGAGCAGCATGGCGTCCAAGCCCTGCTGACCCGACAAGACCACCTGAGTGGCAGCGACCGACTGGCCGAGGCCTGCCAATTGCTCCAGCTCGCACCCGAAGCGGTGGTGGTCAATGTGCAAGGTGACGAGCCCCTGATCGCCCCCGACCTCATCAACGCGGTGGCCCGCGTGCTGACCGAGCGGCCCGATGCCAGCATGAGCACGGCCGCACACCCCATCGCCACGCTGGAAGATTTCACCAATCCCAATGTGGTCAAAGTGGTGATGGATGCCCGGCAAATGGCCTTGTATTTCAGCCGTGCACCCATTCCTTGGTGGCGCGATGGCCAGTCGGCAAACGGCTTCAAGGCTTTGCCCGAGCCGGCTCCCCTGCGCCACATTGGCATTTATGGCTATCGGGCGGGCTTTTTGACACAGTTCCCGCAGCTGCCGCCCGCGCCCATCGAAGTCCTCGAATCGTTGGAGCAACTGAGGGCCCTTTGGCAAGGTCACCGCATTGCTGTGCATGTGAGCGCCGAAGCGCCTGGCACGGGCGTGGACACCCCCGAAGATCTGTCTCGGGTCAGGCAATTGATGCAAGGCTGAGCGCTCGCCCGGCTTGGGGCCCGTAAGGCAACTTTGAGACTGGCGTGATATTCTCAAAATAAACATGCCCCAGAGTTTTTTGTGAATTTGTGGCATCACCGATTTCAAACAATAAGGACCTTCCCATGAAACTCATTTTGTTGGGCGCCCCTGGCGCTGGCAAGGGCACACAAGCCACTTTCATTTGCCAGAAATACAACATTCCCCAAATCTCCACGGGTGACATGTTGCGCGCGGCAGTCAAGGCGGGCACGCCGCTGGGCTTGCAAGCCAAAGCCGTCATGGAATCTGGGGGTCTGGTGAGCGATGACTTGATCATCAATTTGGTGAAAGAACGCATCGCCCAAGCCGATTGCGCGAATGGCTTTTTGTTCGACGGCTTCCCCCGCACCATTCCCCAAGCCGACGCCATGAAGGCCGCCGGCGTGAAATTGGACTACGTGTTGGAAATCGATGTCCCCTTCGACGCCATCATTGAACGCATGAGCGGTCGACGCTCACACCCGGCCTCGGGCCGCACATACCACGTCAAGTTCAACCCGCCTAAAGTGGCCGGCGTGGACGATGTGACGGGCGAACCGCTGGTGCAGCGCGCAGACGACCAAGAAGAAACCGTCAAAAAACGCTTGGATGTGTACAGCGCGCAAACCCGCCCACTGGTGGACTATTACGCCAACTGGGCCAAAAACGATGCCGCCGCCGCACCCAAGTACCGCGCCATCAGCGGCACGGGCAGCGTGGAAGACATCACGGCCCGCGCATTTGCCGCTCTGGCTCAGTGAAGGCCCGGCGCAATCAGCTCCAACAGCAAACTCACCCGGGCCTTGTAGGCGTTGAGCCCCAAGCCCGCGGCCTGCAAAGCGGCCCCAGGTCCCACCAAGGCCCCTTCGGCGCAGCGTGTCGTCAAGCGCACCGCAACACCTTGGGCCTGTGCGGCCAACAAGGCCGACATCAGATCCTGATGGACCGTGCCGTTGCCGGTGCCCGCGACGACCAAGCCTTTCAGCCCTGCTTGCACCCATGCGTCAATTTGTCGGGCCTCAACACCGGCGTGGCTGTGCAGCACCGCCACCCAAGGCCAATTGGCACTGGGCACACCCAAGGCGTGATGCGCATGGCCCTGCTCGGCAGAGCGATGGGGGCATTCGGCCCAACGCACTTGGCCTTGTTCGATCCAGCCTTGCGGCCCAAACTCACCTGAGCTGAAGGCCTCTAAACGGTAGGGATGTACCTTTTGCACACGCTGTGCCGTGTGGATCTGCCCGGCACACACCGCCAGCACGCCCACCGCCTGAGGGTCACGTGCCACCGCCAAAGCGTCGCGCAAATTTTGTGGCCCATCGGGCGCCAGGGCTGTGGCGGGCCGCATGGCGCAGGTCATCACCACCGGCTTGTCGGTGTGCAAGACCTGTTGCAAAAACCAAGCGGTTTCTTCCAAGGTGTCGGTGCCATGCGTGATGACCACGGCCCGCACATCGGGCTGGCCGAGCCAGTGTGCGGAGCGCAAGGCCAAGGCTTGCCACGTGGCGTGGTCCATGTCTTTGCTGTCCAGTTGAGCCAATTGCTCACTCACCAGCTCATCGCCTTGCAAGGCCTCTGACAAGCCCGGCACGCCACTCAACAAAAGCTGCACCCCGAGTTGCCCCGCGGTGTATCCGGTGAGGTCTTCCGCCCGGTCAGCCGTGCCGGCAATGGTGCCGCCTGTGCCCAAAACAACGATTTTTTGCAATTTTTTTGTGTCCACCGCTTGCACAACCTCGAAAACTGGTTAAAAATACAGTCACTGGATAGAAAAACAGCTCATCCAGTGCCTTCAAAGGACCTCGCCATGATTGACAGCCCCAAACTGACCGCTCGGCAGCAAGAAATTCTGGAACTCATCCAGACCACCATCGCCAACACCGGTGCGCCCCCCACGCGTGCAGAAATCGCCAGCGTTTTGGGCTTCAAATCAGCCAATGCCGCCGAGGAACATCTCAAGGCCTTGGCCCGCAAAGGCGCCATCGAACTGGTCAGCGGTACGTCACGCGGCATCCGCTTAAAGGGCGGCACGCGCAGCAACTTGCGTACACCGTCTGACCTGTTTAGCCTCACCTTGCCCGGTCTTGGTCAGCTGAGTTTGCCACTGGTCGGCCGCGTAGCGGCAGGTTCGCCTATTTTGGCGCAAGAGCACGTGGACAAAACCTACCAAGTCGAAAGCACCTTGTTCAGCGAACAACCCGATTACTTGTTGCGGGTTCGCGGCATGTCCATGCGCGATGCCGGCATCATGGACGGCGACTTGCTGGCCGTCAAAGCCACCAAAGACGTTCGCAACGGCCAAATCGTGGTGGCACGTTTGGGCGACGAGGTCACCGTCAAGCGTTTGCGCAAAACGGCCAGTGGCATCGAGTTGCTGCCCGAAAACCCCGATTACCAAACCATTGTGGTCAACCCCGAAGAGCCCTTCGACATCGAAGGCTTGGCGGTCGGTCTGATCCGCAACACCTTGTTGATGTAATTCACCGCTTGCTGCGCCAGGTGGCGGGCGCTGAAGGCCAACGGCCATCAGCCCTGGTACAGCAAGCCTTCACTGCAATCCTGCCTGTGTCCAACCTCCATGCTTTTGAAAGGTTTCACATGGGAATCGCTCTGCTTGCTTTTTCGGGTCTTTTTCAAGGCCTCGCCCAAATCACCCGTCCCGCCGCCAAGGTGGTGAAGACCACCCGCTCCAATGCCAATTTGAGACCGGTGTGGACCACCCGCCGCCCTGCTTGTGTTCCTCAAGCCCTGAAAACCGCTCCTTTGCCGCACCGCAACCCGGCCACACCCGCCGTGCCCGCTCTGCGCGTCTTGCGGGTCAGCGAAGGTGACACGCGGGTCAAAGGGGCCGGCCGCATGGTCATTTCGGGTCGCATGGCCGATGTCTGCGCCGAACTTGACCGCCTGGCCGCCCTCGAGGCCGCACAGTCTCGCGTTTGAGCTGAATTGCTCCCCCTGCGCCTCCAATGAGGCGCTTCGTCAAGGCACAATGGAGGGATGAACATTGTGATCCTTGACGACTACCAAGATGCAGTTCGCAAGCTCGACTGCGCAGTCAAACTCGAAAGCTATCCCGCCAAGGTCTACACCAACACCGTGAAGGGCATGGGGCAGTTGTCTGTGCGCCTGAAAGACGCGGATATTTTGGTGCTGATCCGTGAGCGAACCCATCTGACGCGCGCCATCATCGAAAAATTACCGCGCCTCAAGTTGATTGCGCAAACCGGACGCATGGGCAGCCACATTGATCTCGCAGCCTGCACCGAACGGGGCGTCGCTGTGGCAGAGGGTGTGGGTTCCCCAGTGGCCCCGGCCGAGCTCACTTGGGCCTTGATCATGGCGGCAGCGCGTCGCTTGCCGCAATACATCGGCAACCTGAAACACGGCGCGTGGCAGCAGTCGGGCTTGAAAGCCAGCTCGATGCCTGCCAACTTCGGTTTGGGCACGGTGCTCAAAGGCCGCATTTTGGGCATATGGGGCTACGGAAAAATCGGCCAACTGGTGGCCGGCTACGGCAAAGCCTTTGGCATGGATGTCGTGATTTGGGGCAGCGACGAGTCGCGCACCAAAGCCACTCAAGACGGTTACCGTGCCGCCGCCAGTCGCAGTGCTTTTTTTGCCGAGGCCGATGTGCTGTCGCTGCACTTGCGCTTCAACGATGCCACCCGCGGCATCGTCACCGGCGAAGATCTGGGTTTGATGAAACCAACGGCTTTGTTCGTCAACACCTCACGCGCTGAACTGATCGAGCCCAATGCCTTGATTGGCGCACTGAACCGTGGGCGCCCTGGTTTGGCGGCGGTGGACGTGTTCGAGTCCGAGCCCATCTTGCAGGGCTCTGCCCTGCTGCGGCTGGAAAACTGCATCTGCACGCCCCACATTGGCTATGTCGAAAGAGACAACTACGAACTCTATTTCGGCGCCGCTTTTGACAATGTTGTCAATTTCATCAAGGGCACGCCCACCAACATCGTCAATCCTGGCGCCTTGCAAGTGCGCCGCTGATTTTTCCGCTGACGCTCATTTCCCTGTTTATTGACTTATCCAGCATGACACTCGCATTTTCTAAAGTCGCCATCATTGGCGCCGGCGCCATGGGCCGTGGCATTGCCCAAATCGCCGCGCAAGCCGGCAGCCACGTGTGGCTCTACGACACCCAAGCCGAAGCCGTCGCCAAAGCCCAAGATGCGGTCTTTCAACAGTGGGACAAACTGCAAGAAAAAGGCCGCCTCGCGCCCGAAGCCGTGGCCGACCACAAAGCCCGACTGCACGCAGCGGCCAGCCTGACCGACTTGGCCGAATGCGAATTGGTGGTGGAAGCCATTGTGGAAAAGCTGGACATCAAGAAAAGCCTGTTCAGCGAGCTTGAAAAAGTGCTGTCCCCCAGCGCCATTTTGGTCACCAACACCTCATCGCTCTCTGTCACCGCCATTGCCGCCGCCTTGCAGCGCCCCGCCCAGTTTGCGGGCTACCACTTCTTCAACCCCGTGCCCTTGATGAAAGTGGTCGAGGTCATTGCCGGCCTGAAAACCGACACTGCCGTATGCCAACGCCTTTCCGAGTTTGCGCGCCAAATGGGCCACACCCCGGTGCAGGCGCAAGACACGCCCGGCTTCATCGTCAACCACGCTGGCCGGGGCTACAGCACCGAAGCCTTGCGCATCGTGAGCGAAGGCGTGGCCGACTTCGCCACGGTGGACCGCATTTTGCGGGACCAAGTGGGCTTCAAATTGGGCCCCTTCGAGTTATTTGACTTGACCGCCTTGGATGTGTCGCACCATGTCATCGAGGCCATTTATCACCAATATTACGAAGAGCCCCGCTACCGCCCCAATGTCATCACGGCGCAACGACTGGCCGGCGGTGTGGTGGGCAAAAAAGTCGGCGAAGGTTTTTACAAATACACCGACGGCAAAGCCCACGTGCCCGACGAGCCGCCTGTGCCCACGGTCGAAAACATGCCGCCCGTCTGGGTCTCGCCGCGTGCCGCGCGCCGCATGCCGCTGTTGCAATTGCTGAAAGACTTGGGCGCAAAAATCGAAACCGGGGCTTCGCCTTCGCCAGAAGCCTTGACCTTGGTGGCCCCTTTGGGTTTTGACGTCACCACAGTGGCCGTAGTGGAGCGCTTGGACCCGGCGCGCACCGTGGGCATCGACATGCTGTTTGACGATGCTTCGACCAAGCGCCGCGTCTTGGCCACCAACCCCGCTACCCGCAGCGACATGCGCGATGCCGCACACGCCTTGTTTGCGCGTGATGGCAAAGCGGTCTCGGTGATTCGCGACAGTGGCGGCTTTGTCACGCAGCGCGTGGTGGCCACCATCGTCAACATTGCGTCTGACATTTGCCAACAACGCATCTGCACACCACAAGACTTGGAAACCGCCGTCACTCTGGGTTTGGCCTACCCCATGGGACCGCTGGCCATGGGCAACCGATTGGGCCCCGACAGCGTGCTGGAAGTGCTGTTCAACTTGCAAACAGTTTATGGCGACATGCGTTACCGTCCCAGCCCATGGCTGCGCCGCCGCGGTGCCATTGGTTTGTCGCTGATGCACACCGAAGACTGATTCCTTGCCCGCGAAAGACCCGACATGACCGCCCAATTGCTCAGCAGCAGCGAAGGCCAGACTTTGGTTCTGACCCTCAGCAACCCCGAGTTTCGCAATGCCCTGGGGCCCGAGATGTATGCGGCCGGGGTTGAGGCCCTGAATGTGGCCGAGTCCAGCGCCGAGGTGCGCAGTGTGGTCATCACTGGCGAACACGGCATTTTCAGTGCGGGCGGCAATTTGCAGCGCTTGCAAAACAACCGCCAGTTGCCACCAGAACACCAAGCCCAAAGCATCGAAGGTTTGCACAACTGGATCGAAGCCATCCGCACCTTTCCCAAGCCGGTGATTGCCGCCGTCGAAGGGCCCGCAGCGGGTGCTGGTTTTTCTTTGGCCTTGGCCTGCGACATGATCGTGGCGGCGCGCAACAGCGTGTTTGTCATGGCCTACAGCGGCATTGCCTTGTCGCCCGATGGCGGTGGCAGTTGGAGTTTGTCGCGCGCCGTACCGCGCCAATTGGCCACCGAAATGCTCATGTGTGGTGAACGCATGGGCGCCGAGCGCCTGCACGCCTTGGGCGTGGTCAATCGCCTGACCGATCCTGCGCAAGCCTTGAACGAGGCCCTCAAACTGGCCGCATTTTTAAATGCACGCGCGCCCAACGCTTTGGCCAGCATCAAAGAATTGTTGGCCGATGCCGATGGCAGTGCTTTGACCACGCAACTCGCCCGCGAGCGCGATCACTTTGTGAAAAACTTACACCACGCCAACGCCGGCATTGGCATTGCGGCATTTTTGAACAAGCAAACGCCGCAATACGAATAAACGCCTGGTCCCGCAGGCGACAAAAAACCCATCACCAGTCACTGAAAAGACAGCCCATGGACGAACCCATTCTGACAATGGAAGAAAGAGAAGCGATCAACAGTGGTCGCTGGTTTTCTAGCCTTTCACCTTCACTTCGGCACGACATACTGCGATGCGCTTACGTCAAACGTCACAAAGACGGCGACATGCTGGCGGCACGGGGCGACCCACCCGAGCAATGGATTGCCTGCGCCAAGGGCGCGGTGCGCGTCAGCTCGACCTCGGTTTCGGGCAAACAGATCACCCTGACCTATGTCGAGCCGGGCATCTGGTTTGGCGACGTCTCGATCTTCGACGGGGATCGGCGCACCCACGATTGCTATGCACACGGCGACACCACCACACTGAATGTGGCCAAAGCCGACTTCAAAAAAATCTTGTCCCAACACGTCGAGTTTTACGAGGCCATGTTGCGCTTGCAATCGCGGCGCATTCGCCAACTCTACGGTTTGGTCGAGGACCTCAACACCCTGCCCTTGCGGGCGCGGCTGGCCAAACAGCTCAATCACCTTTTGCGCAGTTATGGCGTGCCCAGTTTGTCCGATGCCAAAGCGGTGCGCATCAGTTTGCAATTGGCGCAAGAGGAACTGGCGCAATTGCTGGGGGCCTCACGCCAGCGCGTCAACCAAGAGCTCAAGCAAATGGAGCGCGAGCACATCATCCGGATCGAACCCGGTGGTTTGGTGGTGTTGGACCGGGACGGTTTGTTGCAAATCGTGAACGCCGACAACTGAAGCCTTCGGGCTTTCAAGCGCTGCGATATGTCGCAGCAACAGGTGCCCTATGACTTCATTCGATCATTTTGTGGGTACCCGACCGGTCACGGGCACCCATGCCTTTGACACGGCCGCTTTGGCGCAGTGGCTCACTGCCCAATTGCCTGGCTTTGCCGGCCCCTTGAGCGTCGAGATGTTCAAGGGCGGGCAGTCCAACCCGACCTACAAACTCATCACGCCCTCGCGCCAGTATGTGATGCGGGCCAAGCCCGGGCCGGTTGCCAAACTGCTGCCGTCAGCGCATGCGATTGAACGTGAATTTGCTGTGATGAACGGCTTGCATGGCACCGATGTGCCAGTGGCCCAAATGCACGTGCTGTGCGAAGACGAGTCGGTCATTGGCCGGGCCTTTTACGTGATGGAGTTTGTCCCAGGACGTGTGCTGTGGGACCAGTCTTTGCCAGGGCTGAGCCCGGCAGAACGCGGCGCGATCTATGACGAGATGAACCGCGTCATGGCGGCATTGCACACCGTCAATGTCGCGGCGCAAGGCTTGAGCCAATACGGCAAACCGGGCAACTACATCGAGCGACAAATTGGCCGCTGGAGCAAGCAATACGCGGCGTCGGTCACCCAACCCATTGCCGAGATGGACCAACTGATCGCGTGGTTGCCCAAAAACATCCCGGCCAGCGCCCAAGACGACCGCTTGGTGAGCATCGTGCACGGCGACTACCGCCTCGATAACCTGATGTTTCATCCCAGCGAGGCGCGTGTCTTGGCGGTGCTCGATTGGGAGCTGTCGACCTTGGGCCATCCCTTGGCAGATTTCAGCTACCACTGCATGGCTTGGCACATCAGCCCCGGCACGTTCAGAGGCATTGGCGGACTCGATTTGCCCGCTTTGGGCATCCCGTCAGAGGCCGACTACATCCGCCGCTATTGCGAGCGCACGGGCTTCACCACGCCAGAAGCTTTGGCGAAAGACTGGAATTTTTATCTGGCCTACAACATGTTTCGCATTGCCGCGATTTTGCAAGGCATCGCCAAACGCGTGGAAGACGGCACCGCCTCCAGCGAACAAGCCAAAGCCTCTGGCGCCGGCGCCCGTCCCATGGCCGAACTGGCTTGGCGCTTTGCCTGCCAAGCCTGACCCGATTCAACCCGCACCGAAAACCACCCCAGGAGAAAGACCATGGATTTTGAATACAGCCCCAAGGTCAAGGACATGCAAGCCCGTTTGTTGGCCTTCATGGACGAGCACATTTACCCCAATGAGGCCCGATTTTTTGAAGAAATTGCCGCCAACCGGGCCAAAGGCAATGCCTGGGTGCCGACCCAAATTGTCGAAGAACTCAAACCCAAAGCCCAAGCGGCCGGCTTGTGGAATTTGTTTTTGCCGCGCTCGAAGCGCGCGCCTCAAGGCTTGTCGAACCTCGAGTACGCGCCACTGTGCGAAATCATGGGGCGTGTGCCTTTTGCCGCTGAAATCTTCAACTGCTCGGCCCCTGACACGGGCAACATGGAAACGCTGGAGCGCTATGCCAGCGAAAGCCTGAAAGACGAATGGCTCGAGCCCTTGTTGCGCGGCGAAATCCGCTCGGCCTTCCTCATGACCGAGCCCGATGTGGCGTCGTCCGATGCCACCAACATCGAATGCGAGATTCGACGCGACGGCGACCACTACGTCATCAACGGCCGCAAGTGGTGGTCTTCAGGTGCAGGCGACCCCCGCTGCGCGGTGTACATCGTGATGGGCAAAACCAACCCCGATGCCGGACGCCACGAACAGCAATCGATGATTGTGGTGCCCGCCAACGCGCCCGGCATCACCGTGGTGCGCGCTTTGTCGGTGTTTGGCTACGACGATGCCCCGCATGGCCACATGGAAGTCACGCTGAAAAATGTGCGTGTGCCGGTGGACAACATTTTGTTGGGCGAAGGCCGTGGCTTTGAAATCGCGCAAGGTCGCTTGGGCCCTGGCCGCATTCACCACTGCATGCGCACCATCGGCATCGCCGAGCGCGCCTTGGAATTGATGTGCCAGCGCCTGAACACCCGCGTGGCTTTTGGCCGCGAAGTGGCTCGCCAAACCGTTTGGCAAGAACGCATCGCCGAGTCGCGTTGCATGATTGAGCAAGCGCGCTTGTTGACCCTCAAGGCCGCCTACATGATGGACACCGTGGGCAACAAAGTGGCCAAGGCCGAGATCGCCATGATCAAGATCGTGGCGCCCCAAATGGCCTGTCAAATCATCGACTGGGCCATCCAGGCACACGGCGGCGGCGGGGTGTCGCAAGACTTTCCGCTGGCCTATGCCTACGCGCACCAACGCACCTTGCGTTTGGCCGATGGCCCGGACGAAGTGCACCGCAACTCGCTGGCCAAACTCGAGTTGGCCAAACACTTGGCCATGCCGGGCGAGATTCAAATGCCCGTCACCCGCGGCAGCTGAAGGGCCCCAAAAATCGGCCTCAACCGGGATCGAGCGCCTGACTTTTTTGTCGGGCGCGTCCAGAAAGGCCTTTTTGAGGGTTAGAATATTGGCAGTCGGAGCGTAGCGCAGCCTGGTAGCGCATCTGCTTTGGGAGCAGAGGGTCGCGAGTTCGAATCCCGCCGCTCCGACCATTTTTTTGAATCACGCCAGCGGTCATTCAAGCCAGCGCTTTCACAGTGCACCCCACAAAAAAAGGCCCTGAAGGGCCTTTTTTGTTTCTCAGATCTGCCCGTAGCTCAGTTGGATAGAGCAACAGCCTTCTAAGCTGTGGGTCACAGGTTCGATTCCTGTCGGGCAGGCCAATTCGCCGAGTCTCAGGCGTTGGGCAAAAGCTCTTTGATTTTGGCCAACAAGTCCGCGCTGCGGAAAGGTTTGGGAATGCTGGCGTTGGCGCCGGGAATCTCAATGGATTTCAAGCCGTAGCGGGCAATCACCGAGTTGCTGCTGCCCGAGACCACGATCACGGGCAAATGGGGATGGCTTTGACGCAGCTTGGCAACAAAATCCACACCATCCAACTTTGGCATCACCAAATCGGTGACCACCAAATCAATCGAGGTTTCTTGCAGCCATTGCAATGCTTCGACGCCATCACCCGCCCCCACCACCGTGAAGTCATGCATTTCAAGAAACTCTTGAACACCTTCGCGCAAAAGGTCTTCATCTTCAACGATGAGAATTGTGGTCATTGTGGGAATCGGTGAGGATCAGGCGGGCCGTGTGAGGACAGAAATTGAGCGCCGAAAAGCGCCTTGTGACAGGCCAAGGACGATCAAGAATGTATTGATTTTATCAAGTCAATCATCATAAAAATCACAATTAGCAATTAACGTTGCCCCTCAATGCAACAGATGATGCATCCGGTGATTCACCCGGAGACTTACCCGCTGATGCACCCGAGGACTTAACCGTTAATAAGGCACGGCGTGACGGGCGGCGATAGCCGCTTGGCCGGAGCCCTTAAAACCAGCACCACACCCCCACACACACGCCCGTTGCCCACTGGAACAGCACATCCAGCAACAGCCCGATCAACAGCAGAGGCGCGCCCAAATAGGCCATCAACCAAAGCGCCGCAAAAACGGTGGGGCGCGACTCTGGCAATCGGTATGACATGATGGTTTGTGTGGACCTGAATTTGGGAAAATGCATTTTCACGAGCCAAGCTTTCTGAAATGAACACCATGAATGTGATCTGGAACGACATCGACCCCGCAGAGTGGGACCAGCAGCACGCCTTGCATGCCGGGGCCCTGCAACAAGACTGGGCTTACGGTTCCACCATGAAAATGCTGGGCGTTCCGGTGTTGAGGGCGAGCGTACTGGACGACGGTGTGCGGGTCGCACAGGCACAGTTTATCGTCAGACGCTGGGGAAATTGGGCGGCCATCGCACTTTGTTCGCGCGGTCCCGTGTGGCTGCAACCCCTCCTCCCCGAGCAAAAACAAGCGGTTTACCGCTTGATGAAAAAAACCTTGCCCCTGAAGGGTCTGCGTTGGATGTTGGTCACCCCGGAAGAAAGCCAGGCGCAAGCGGTGGGCTTGCCGTTTTGGCGGCGTGTCATGACCCCCTACAGCACGGTGGTGTTGGATTTGTCGCAAGACCTGGAGGCGCTGCGCTTGGGTTTCGAAGCGAAGTGGCGAAACCGTCTGGTTGCCGCTGAAAACTCAGCCCTCAAAGTGCAACGCACGGGTCTTAAATTTGGCCAGTACCGGTGGTTGCTTGACCACGAACAGTCGCAACGCGAAACACGCGGCTTGGCGGGATTGCCGATTCCATTTTTTGAACCCTATGCGAAATCGCGCAAAAGCCCCGCCAAAAATGTCTTTGGCGTGCGGGCCGACCTGAACCAAGACCGGGTGGCGGGCATGCTATTTTTGATCCATGGGGCATCGGCCACTTACCAAGTGGGTTGGTCGAATGACGAGGGGCGACAACACAACGCCCACAACCTGTTGCTGTGGGACGCGATTCAAGCGCTCAAGGAACGGGGGGTTCGCCAGCTGGATTTGGGCGGTGTCAACACCCAGCGCAGTGCCGGCATCGCCCGCTTCAAAATTGGCACAGGTGGCGAGGTGCGCACACTCAGCGGCACTTACCTTTTATAAGCCGGCGGTGGGCCCGATCGCCTTTGGGCCATCACTGCATGGTGTAGCACGTGGTGCGGGCGTACCACTGGCTGTCGGGTGAGACGCAGTGTTGGTAGTACTTGTCGTTCTTAAAGTCTGACAAAAAATACGAGCGGTAGACCGCCTTGTTTTTCAAGACCAAGCCGACGTTTCGTGCCCATTTGCAACGCAAATTCATTTCACACTCTTTCAGGTCGTCCATGTCCATGTACAGGTGGACCTTGAAGCGGCCGCCATTCAAACCCACCGATTTGTCGACACTGATTAAACACACCGGGTTGGCGATTTGCTTCAACTCGTGTTGCTTGGCCAGAAAATTGATTTCGGCCACGATGATTTTTTGGTACCAAGCGCCGAGCAAGCCTTTGCACTCAAAGAAATCTCTTTTCACGTGCTTGAAGGCCGGTTTCGTGACCGGGTCCATGTCGGGGGTGAGGGCCAAAATGGGCTCGTCACCAAACTGATCCAAGCCCGGCAATTTCAGCGCCACTGGGGGCACGGCCGTCAGCCGCCAGTCCAAGTCGGTATCGCCGCAGGCCGTCAAGCCGCACAGCAAAGCCAAGCCCAAGAGGCCTTTGCAGGCCAAGGCAGGTCCACAGCCAAGGCGCGACAAACCATGAAACAGTCGGCCAGAGCCGATGGGCCCGAGGGCAGTGCGAAAAAGAGTCATCAAGTGGCCGAGGGGGCAAAAAAGGTCTGCAATTGCAACAACACCTGGTCACATGCGTCTTGCACCGCGGCTTGTGTGTTGCACGCCATGCCGGGGCTCAGCACCGCGCCCTTGGCTTGGCGCAAAACCGGACTCACCCGTGGCGGCTCGGCAAAGCCGTCCAAGGCGGCGCCTCCCAATTGACGCGCTTGCAAGGCCGCAGCCAAAGCCACTTCGTCCAACACATCGGCCCCATTCAACAGGTTCACCAAATGACCCTCGGGGCCCAAGGCCTGCAGCACCGCGGCATCCACCGCACCACACGCTTTCAGGGCGGCGTGCTGCGTCAAGATCAAAAAGTCGACCTGCTGAGCGAGCTCCAGGGTGTGGGCATAAAAAGTGGCGTTGTGCTCGGCAGCGCTGTCGGCGCTGGGCTCGGCATCGCAATAGGCCACCGACATCCCAAAGCCTTGTGCGCGCTGGGCCAAGGCACGGCTCACCGAGCCCCAACCCACCAAGCCCATGCGGCGTCCGTGCAAACGGCCGGTAGCAGGAATGGGCCCATCGACCCAATCGCCGTTGCGCAAGACGCGCTCTGATTCGGACAGGTGGCGCACCGAGTTGATCAACAACCCCATCGCAAAATCGGCCATGTCTTGGCTGTGTATATCGCGGGTTTTCAAAACCACAATGCCGCGCTGCAGGGCCTCTTTGGCATCGACCAGGCTGGCGTCGTCACCCAACACGCAAATCAGTTTCAAGTGGGGCAACAAGCCCATCAGTTCGCGGCCCAAGGCCAGGTGCTCGGCACACACCAGCGCCTTGACGCGCGCCAGTACGGCGGGGTCGCGAATGTGCTCGCGGTGGTGCACGGTGAAGTGCTTTTGCAGACCCGTGGTGAATGCGGCTGGCAAATTGGAAGTCACCATGACTTCGATCGGATTCATAGTGTCTCCTTGTGTGCCAGGCGTGCGGTCATTCTCGGTTCATGACCGTGATGCTGATGCGGCGGTTGCGCGGGTCTTTCGGGTCATTCGGATTGTAGGGAGCCGTGTCGGCCACCCCTTCAATTTTGGCAAAACGGTCTTGCTTGATGCCCGTTCTTTCTAAGATCTTGCGCGTCTCTTCGGCCCGTTCGGCCGACAAAGACCAGTTGTTGCGGCCATCGGTGTTGGCAAACGCCACGCTGTCGGTGTGCCCGCGAATGGCCACTTTGTTGTCGAGCGCTTGCACCGTCTTGGCCACCTCTGTGATCAAGGCTTGCGCGCGCGGCGTCATGGTGGTGGTGCCCAAGCCAAACATGGCGAAGTCGGCTTTGTCGATGATCTCGATGCGCAAGCCGTCTTTGTCCCGTGCGAACTTCACCTGGTCTTTCAGGTTTTGCAGCTTGGGGTTTTTCTCCAGCTGTTCCTTGACTTCTTTTTCGAGTTTTTCGAAGTTGGCTTGGTCCACTTCTTCCTTCACCTTTTGCTTTTCCGCTTCGGTCATGGAGGAAGGATCGGTGGGGTTGTTGCGCTCGGTCGAGTTGGGGGCCGGGTCGTTTTCAGTCGGACCGCCTTGTGAGCGAGGCGTCACCCGCTCCAACAAGGCGGTTTGTTTGGCACTGAAGGGCAAGCCTTCGGGGTCGATCACCGAGCTGCCGCCCAACATGCCGTCAGAGCCCGCCAGTTTGCCCATGGTCACATTGCTGTGCGAAGTGGGCTTGAAATAATCGGCAATGCTTTTGCGCTGGCTTTCGTTGGTCGAGCCCAACAGCCACATGAGCAAGAAGAACGCCATCATGGCCGTCATCATGTCGGCCAGCGCAATTTTCCAAGCGCCGCCGTGGGCACCGCCGTGACCATCGTCGATGATCTTCTTGATGATGATCGGCGCAACCGGCGCCGGCGCCTCTGCAGGCGCTTCTTCCGCAGGCTTGGCGGCGTCTGGCGTGCTGTCGGCCATGCTTACTTGCCTCGCATCCCGTCAAAGACTTCGGCAAATGACGGCTGGTTGTGGTGGCTGATGCCCACCCGCGCCGACTCGATGATCAGGGGCATGGGGTGGCCGTGCATGGTGGCAATGATGATCTGGCGCACCACTTTGTAGATCTCGCCTTCGTCGTCAATGATCTGCTTGAGGCGACCGGCCAAAGGTTCCACGAAACCGTAAGCAAAGAACACCCCCAAGAACGTGCCCACCAAGGCGCCACCAATCAGCGCACCCAGCACAGAAGGGGGTTGGTCAATCGCGCCCATGGTTTTCACCACACCCAACACGCAAGCCACAATCCCCAGCGCGGGCAAGGCACCGGCCATGGCGGCCAAAGCTTCGGCGGGTTTCAGGGCGTTGTGGTGGTGGGTTTTGATGGCTTGGTCCATCACTTCTTCCACGGCGTAGGGGCTCAAGTTGCTGGAGGACACCACCATCAAGCGCACGGTGTCGGTGATCAGGTGCAGCAAATCGTGATCTTTGAGCAAAGCAGGATATTCGCCAAAAATGGCGCTGGCCTCGGGGTTTTCAATGTGCGATTCGAGGGCCACGGCACCCTCGCTTTTGAGCACCTTCATGATCTTGGCCACCACAAAAATGGTGTTCAAGTAGTCGTCTTTTTTGTAGCGGGGACCTTTGAAGCATTTTCCGATACCGGCGAACGCACCTTTGAAAATCTCCATGCTGTTGCCGACCAGCATCGCACTGACCGCGGCGCCCACAATAATGAAAGTCTCAATCGGAGCCGCTTTGATGATGGGCGCCATGCTGCCGCCGGCCATGATGTAGCCGCCGAAAACACAGATAAAGAGCAACACCAAGCCAATGATCGTGAACATCTACTTCTCCATTCAACCGGGCAAATGGGCCGAACACCTGCGTGTGCGGCCCACTCAAAACATCTTGTGGTTGACGTCCACCCGATGAAAACAAGCTTTAGTGTACTGCGCCAAAACCATTAAAAATGGGAGATTGCACAGGATTGCGAGCTGGCATCAAACCGGGCATGCTTTTCCAAGCTTGTTGGATTTCCGACATCAAACCGTGAATTTCTTGCAAAGCAGCCAAATCGTTGTGAATATTCACGTGCAAAATTTTACGAATTACGTAATCGTAAAGTTCGTCTAAATTGCGCGACAACTCGCCGCCTTGCTCAAAATCTAAAGCACTTTTCAGGCCAATCACGATGCGGCTGGCGCGGTTCAGGCACTGAGACTTCTTTTCGATCGAGCGGTGCTCAATGTGACCACGGGCTTCTGACAGGCTGTCCACCAGGCCGTCAAACAGCATCTGAATCAATTCCACTTTGTCAGCCACTACGGCCTGTGAAGTCCGGCTGCCTTCGGCGTAGCTTTCCATGGCTTTGAAATTCAGTCTCATGATCAAAAACTCCTGATGTATCTGTGACACAGGAGGAATCGACTGGATTTTGGAAAACTTGAGCGCCCGGCCTCAAGTGGTTTGCAATTACCTGCGCAGCTGGCTGGGCGAGATTTGCAAGACGCCACGCAACTTCTTGACGGTGGCGGTGATGAGCTGGCTCACACGGGACTCGGTGACCCCCAAAACCTCACCAATTTCCTTGAGGTTGAGCTCTTCCACGTAGTACAAATTCATCAACAATTGCTCGCGCTCGGGCAAATCGCCGATGGCCTCGACCAAGGCTTGCATGAAGTCTTCGTGCTCCACGATGGCCTCGGGCTGCATCGAGGCATCGGCCGCCAGGCTCATGACCTCGTCGGTCACCACTTCCATGGAATAGGTTTCAAAGCGGTTGGCTTGGGTGCGCTCTTTGTGGAAATCGTCGATGTCTTTGCCCATGTGCTCGGCCAACTCGGCCTGCGTGGGCGTGCGCCCCAACTCGGCCGCCAAAGAATGGGTGGCCTCGTTGTGCGATTTGTTGATGGCCACCGCCGAACGGGGCAAAAACGACATCCGGCGCACTTCGTCCAAGATGGCGCCGCGCACCCGGCTGTGGGCAAAATTTTCAAATTCGATGCCTTTGGACGGGTCGTAGGCCCGGGCCGCTTCCAGCAAACCGATCATGCCCACCTGGATCAGCTCGTCCACCTCCATAAAGGGGGGCAACCTGACTTTGAGGTGCAACGCCACCCGTTTGACCATGCCCAAATGGGCCATGACCAAGGCTTCGCTGTTGTTTTGCACCTCTTGGTACAGACGGGTGGACGGCGGCATGGTCTTCAGGTCCGAGATTGGACCAGCCTTTCCACAAAGAATTGCATGCCACCCGACGCGTTTTCGAGTGGCGGCAGCGTTCGCACGGCTTCGGCCAGACGGCGAAAATCGCGCGCGGCGGCCGAACTCGGGGCAAATTCAAGCACCGATTGGTATTTTTTGAGGGCCGTCAGCACCAATTCATCTTGCTCAACCGAGCCGATCATCTTGATGGAATGCCCCAAGAAACGGGCACACACTTGGTTGATGCGCTCATACAGTTGCTGGCCTTCTTGCACGCTGTGCACGCCGTTGGGCAAGAGGTAAATCTCGTCCAAAGCATAGTCTTGCATCATGACTTTGATGGTGCCGTAAGCATCGGCAATCGAAGACGGGTCGTCCCGCACCACCACAAAGCGGCGGGGCGTGGCCTGCAAAAACGTCAACACCGAGGGCGCAATGCCGGCGGCCATGTCAACGATCAGGTAGTCGATTTGCTCGTCCAGGGCGCTGAAGGCCTGCACGATGCGGGCGGCCTGCAAATCGTCCAAAGCAGCCATTTCTTGCAAACCCGAAGCGCCGGGCACCAGCTTGACGCCGGCACGGGTGGTCGTGACGATCTCTTGCAAGGTCTTTTCGCCACTCAAAAAGTGACTCAAGTTGTAGGGGCAACGGCAACCCAAAGCAATTTGCGCGTTGGCCAGTCCCAAGTCAGCGTCAAACAGCATGACTTTGTGGCCGGCCATTTGCAGGGCCACCGCCAAATTGACCGAGGCCGTGGTTTTACCCACGCCGCCCTTGCCGCTGGCAATGCCAATGACTTCGGTCACAGAGGGCTTAAGCATGCGCAGACCCTGGCATCCAACCCGTCATGCGGGGGACCGCATGCAAGGGCGCAGCGGGTTCAGCGGCCAAGGAGTTCAAGCCACTGAGGTTCATCACATGGTCGACAAATTCTTGCGCGGTTATCGGCATCAGAGGCTCATTGATTCGGTCCGACCGACTGACCACCGAAAAGGCGGGGACGTGGGACTCATTGCACAAAAATTGTAACAGCGCCCATGGCGTGCCAGATTCGTCAATTTTGCTGAGCATCAGGCTGCTAAATCGTAAATCTGCCTGAGCCAAGACGCGGCGCAAACTGGTTTCGGACGCATCGGCGCAGACCACCGCATGCAGCTGCGCTTGCGGGCAGACCGAACGAATCTCTTGCAAATGCCGGTCCATCTCGACCCCGGCGGTGTCAATCAAGACCAACTGGCGATGGCTGACCTCGGCCAACAGCACCGACAAAGTGGCCGCATCGGTGGCGCGGAAAGTTTCAACGCCCGCTTGCGCCGCCAAAATTTGCACTTGGCTCCAAGCGCCTGCGCGCAGGTCGCGGTAACTGATCAAGGCCACCTGTTCGCTGCCCAATTCTTGCGCCGCTTGTTGTGCCAAACGGGCAGCCATCAGGGTTTTGCCTGAGCCCGAAGCCCCGGCCAACACATGCACGCCGCGGCGAGGCATGTCCACCGCGTCGCGGCTGATGGCATGGGTGAGTTGTTTTTGCATTTGCTGACGCGCAGCACGCACATCGGTTTGGTCGCGCAGGCCATCGAGCAACAAGGTGCGCAACATGACCGGCGCGCCCGAAGCATTCAAAGCCTGAATCAAGGGTTTCACGGCATCGTCCACGGGCAGCATGTCTTGCCAGGGCATGGCTTGCTGGCTCAGGCGGAATTCGCGGCGCATGTCGGCCAACTCTTCCCGCACCAGGGCCACCAATTCTTGGCTGCGCAGGCGGTCACGGTCGTCCTGTTCGGTCGTGCTGGGTTTGCTGGCGCCGCGTGCCAAGGCGGCAGCGGTGGCTTTTTCGGCACTGACCGAGGCCCCTGCCCCCGCCGGATGCAGCAAGGCGTCCAAATGCGATTGAAACTTGCCCGAAGGCGCTGCCATGGCAGCCGCATCGACCTGAACTTCTTCCGGTGCGATGTCGATGGCCAGCACCAACTCGGTCTGTCCGCCCACGCGCTGGTTGGCAACGATCAGAACGTCATGGCCGTACAAGGCGATGGCTTTTTCAGTGGCAGTGCGGGTGTCGCGGGCCAGAATGCGTTTGAGTTCCATGGTGGGCTCGTTTCAAAAGCTTCTATTTAGAAAGGGGTTGGATCAGCGTGTTTCGGCGTGAACGGTGTGGATCACTTTGACGTTTTGGTCGTCCGGAATCTCGCTGTACGACAACAAGGTCAAATCATTCACGCGGTAACGAACCGCTTTGGACAACCAAGGTCGAATGGTTGGCGACACCACCAAGACGGCAGCGTGGCCTTGTTCTTCCACCGCGCGGGCGCCGTTGCGCAAAGCGCCAAACAAGCGCTCGGCCAATCCGGGTTCCATCACCATGGGCTGGCCGGCGGGGCTTTGCTGCAACACGTTGTGCAACAGTTGTTCCAGACCGGGGTCCAAAGTCATCACCGACAAGGTGTTGTCTTGCTCGCCCACCAGGCCTTGCACGATCATGCGGCCCAGCTTGGGGCGCACCATCGAGGTCAACGCTTCGGGGTCTTGTGTGCGGCCGGCGGCCTCGGACAAACTCTCGGCAATCGAGCGCATGTCGCGGATCGAGACCGACTCTTGCAACAGGTTTTGCAGCACGCGGGTCAGCACGCCCAAAGACAGTTTGCCGGGCACCAAGTCTTCCACCAACTTGGGCGATTTGGCGGCCAGTTTGTCCATCAGTTGCTGCACTTCGTCGTGGCTCAGCAAATCGGCGGCGCTTTCACGCAACACTTTGTTCAAGTGGGTCGCCACCGCAGTGCTGGCATCCACCACCGTGTAGCCCAAGGCGCGGGCATGGTCGCGTTGTGAGGGTTCAATCCACACCGCTTCCAAGCCAAAAGCAGGCTCGCGGGTGGTCTGGCCTTCCAGCGGGCCATAGACCTGGCCGGGGTTGATGGCCAACTCGCGGCCCACCTTGACTTGGCCTTTGCCACGCACCACGCCCTTCAAGACGATGTGGTAGGTGTCGGGGTCGATGTTCAGGGCATCGCGAATGCGCACCGGCTGGATCAAAAAGCCCAACTCGGCCGACAATTTTTTGCGCACCCCTTTGACGCGGTTCATCAACTGACCGCCGGTTTCGGGGTTGACCAAGGGGATCAAGCCATAACCAATCTCCAGACCAATCAGGTCCACTTGGTCGACATCGTCCCAATCCAATTCTTTCACTTCGGCATCGGCAGCGCTGCTGGAGCCGGGTGCGCCGGCAGCCGACGCGCCATTGGCGCCCACACGCGCAGGTTCACCCTGGCGCTTCATGACTTGCCAGCCCAGCGCGGCACAGGCCAAAGCCAATGTCAAAAACACCAAATGAGGCATGCCGGGCACCAAGCCCAACAAGGCCAAAATACCGCCGGCCATGAACAAGGCCGAGGGGTTGGACAACTGCGAAGTGGCCTGCTCGGTCATGTTCTCCGAGGTCGTCACACGGGTCACGATGATGGCGGTGGCCAAAGACAAGAAGAGCGCAGGAATCTGGGCCACCAGACCATCGCCGATGGTCAGCAAGGTGTAAATGCGGCCGGCTTCGGCCAACGGCAAATCGTGCTGGACCACGCCCACGATCAAACCGCCCACCAAGTTGATCACCAAAATCAACAAACCCGCAATGGCGTCGCCACTGACAAATTTAGAGGCACCGTCCATGGAGCCAAAGAAATCCGACTCTTGCGCCAACTCTTCACGGCGCTTTTTGGCGGTTTCTTGGTCGATCACGCCAGCGTTCAAGTCGGCGTCGATGGACATTTGCTTGCCGGGCATCGCATCCAAGGTGAAACGGGCGTTCACTTCAGAGACCCGCCCTGCCCCCTTGGTCACCACCATGAAGTTGATGATCATCAAGATCGCGAAAATAATGAAACCGACAAAGTAGTTGCCGGCAATCACAAACTCGCCGAAAGCGGCCACCACCTTGCCCGCCGCCTCATGGCCTTCGTGGCCATCCACCAAAATCACGCGGGTCGAGGCCACGTTCAAGGCCAAGCGCAGCATGGTTGCAAACAGCAAGACCGAGGGGAAGGACGAAAACTCCAACGGCTTGCGGGTGCCGATGGCGATCATGATGATGACCAAGCTGATGGCGATGTTGAAGGTGAAAAACACATCCAACAAAATCGCCGGCATAGGCAAAACCAGCATCGCCACGATCAGCAAGACCACGGCGGGAATGCCAAGGCCAGACAGGTCGATGCGGGCGGCTTGCTGTCGAATCGTTGACAGATTCAGGGTGCTCATGGGCGAGTCCGTGGTTGAAGAGGGTAAAAAACCGAAAAATGCCCCTTAAAAAGGGCCGACACAGGGTTCAAAGCAATCTCTGTGCCAAAAAGTTCTGACACCCCCCGCCAGATCCCCCCAAGCGGCAAGAGTTGTCCGGTCACACTTCTTGCATGGTCCTTGGCAACTCTTTTTCCTGATCTCACACCACACAGGCCATTCATGGACTTTTCTGCCCTCTCCAACAACCCGCTTTCTGCAGCGTCAGCACCCGCCACGGGGACCGATCCCTCGTCCAGCGGTGCGGGCCCGGGCGCTGGCAGTCACGCCTTCAGTGGCGTTTTGCAGAGTTTGCTTCCGCCCCAAGAGCGGCAAGATATTGCCGCCCCAGAGGCTTCAGTCAAAGCCGAAATGGCCCTGTTTTCGGCCCAAACACCGGGCATGCAACTGGAGATCATCACCCCAGCAAGCCCCATGCCGGGTGACGACAGCCTGGCCGCGTTTGCCCGCAACCAAGGTCTGAACGAAACCGCCATTCAGGCCTTGTTTGGCCCGGCCGCCTGGTTTTCAGCAGCGCCGGCGGGTCCGGTACAAAGCCCACAAGCCGGCCCCTCGGCGGCGACCGATGCCGCCAGCACGGCCATGGTGTCACCGCCTCTGAACGACTTTTTTGCCCTCTGGTCATTGGGCGCGCCCCCGGGCTCTGCACTGGCCTCGGCGCAAGCTGCGCCGGGCGCGACACCCACGGCAAGCGGCCCATTGGGCAGCCAAAATGCCCCCCTCAATGCCGCACAAAACGCCGCCATGGCCCTGCTCAGCGCACAAAGCCTGAGCGCCGACAAAACCCTGAGCCCCCTTGAAGAAGGGTCATTTAGTATTCAAAATTTGGTGATCGGCCAGACGCAGCTCACGCCGGATGAACTGGCCCGCATGGACGACACCACCGCCATGCAACTGCGTTTGGCGGTTCAGCCCCATTCGCTGACCACCCGCCTGATGAACATGAAGGGCACCGATGTGGCCCAAAACTGGAGCCAATTGATGACCACGGTGAATGGCCCGCAGGCCGGGAAGACCGAGGAAATGGTGCTCGAAATTGGCCCTGAACTCTTGCAGGCCCTGGAAAACCAAGAGCTGACCCTCGACACCGAAACGGCCCTGCCCCACAGCCACCCCCTGTTGGCGGGCGAATCGGCCGGCAAATCGGCGGCCAGCTTGCCCACCTTGAGCCCCACCCCGGCTCTGCCCAGCGCCGACCCCCAGCAGCGGGCCGAGCACATCCAGCAACTGGCGGACAAGATGGGACAAGCTTTGGCTGAGCGCTTGCAACAACAAATCGCCAAGGGCGAATGGTCGCTGCAGCTGCGCATGAACCCCGCCCAATTGGGCCAAGTGGACGTGAGCTTGGACATGAGCGTGGCCGGTTTGGACGCGGTTTTCCAGACGGACAACCCCCTCACCCGGGAACTGATCGCGCTGGGCAGCAACAAACTGAAAGACAGCCTGACACAATCGGGCATGACAGTTGCTAGTGTCTGGGTGAACAGTGATGGCGGACGTCAAGCTGGCGGGAACCCGACACAGCAGCAAAAACAGCAGCCATCCAGCACAAAAGCCACTGCGGACACCGCAGGACCCGAAATTCGGAGCTCTCACTCCCGGATAATGCGTCCCGACGGTTGGGATGTATTGGCTTAAAAGGTCAGATTGACCCCGTTAAATTGAATTCACAGAGGTGACCCATGGCTGAAGAAGCACAAGAAGTTGAAAGCGCACCGAAGGCGAAAAGTCCTTTGGTGAAGATCATTGCCCTCGTTTTGGCCGTGATCTTGTTGCTCGTGGCTGCCGTTGTGGGCACGCTGTTTGCCACCGGTTTCTTCAACAAAAAAGAAGTCTTGGACGCTGACCAACAAATTGAGCAAGCCGCAGAAGCGGGCGGAAAACTCCCGCCCAAGGATTGCAAAGACGGGAAAGACAGCAAGGGCAAGCCTTGCAAAGAACTGCCCTCTAAGGTGAAAAAAGACTCGCCAGAAATGACCCGCTTTGAATACACGTACATGCAAATTGATCGTGAATTCTTGGTTAACTTGAGCAATTCGCGAAAAGTGATGAATGTGCAATTGGCCATCATGACGCACTATGATGAACGGGTCTTCGAAAACGTCAAAAAGCATGATTTCGCCATTCGCTCCGCCATCATGTATGTGATGCGCCAAACGGTGGAAGCCGACATCAGCAAACCTGACTTTCGCGTTGAATTGGCCAAGCGCATCCGCGACGCCATGAACACGCTCCTTGAAAAATACGAGGATTTCGGCGGCATTGAAGAGGTTTATTTCACCAACTTCTTGGTTCAGTAAGCCCCCTTTCCTCAACTCTCACACACATGGCCACCTCACTGCTCACCGCTGACGAACTTTCGGCCTTGGCCGAAGGCGTCAAGGACGGCTCGATCGACGTCGACACGGGTTTCAACACCAATGCGCGCGTCCGCAAGCACGACCTCGCCAGCGAAGACAGCAGCTTGGGCGTCAATGTCTCGTCGATCGACATGATCAACGAGCGGTTCATCCGCTTGTTTCGTTTGGGCCTGTTGGAAGTTTTGCGCAGCAGCCCGCGCGTCAACCCGACGCGCGTGCAAATTTTGCGTTTTGGCGATTACTTAAAAGACCTGAAACCGCCACTCTCGGTCAACGTGGTGCGCGCCAACCCTTTGCGCGGCTTCTCGATTGTGGTGATCGACCCCGCAGTGGTCTTCAGCTCACTGGACAGTTTTTTTGGGGGCTTCGGCCACGGCATTGGGCAATTGCCCGCCGGCCGTTTGTTCACGCCCACCGAGTCCCGAATCATCAAGATGATTTTGGATGTGTTTTTCCGCTCTTTGCAAGAAGCTTGGGCGCCCGTGATGCCGCTCGAGTTTGAGTTGGTCAGCTCCGAGATCAACCCCCAGTTTGCCCAAATTGCCGATGAAAACGATTTGGTCATCTTGACCCGTTTCGAAGTGGAAGGCGCCGCCCAGTCGCAAGGTTTCTTGGACTTGGTGTACCCCTACTCTTCGCTCAAGCCCGTGCGCGAACTGTTGCGTGGCCGTGTGCAAAGTGGCGACGGCAACGAAGAATCTGAAAAGCAATGGCGTCTAGATCTGCAAGTGGCTGCCGAGTCGTCCGAAGTCGAGCTCAAAGTGATGCTCGGCCAGCTGGACATCACGCTGGGCGACATCCAAAACATGCAAGAAGACGACGTGCTGTTTTTCAAAAAACCCGAGTTGGCCCGCATGTTGGTCAATGGTTTGCCTGCCTTTGATGTGCAGGTGGGCACTTTGGGGACCCAGGTGGCGGTTCAAATTGAACGCTCGGTGATCCCCGACAAAGAATAACGAAGGAAAAATGCGATGACTGATGCCGACATGAACACGGATGGTTTTGCATCCAGCCAGATCGACCCCGAAGTGTTGCAAAACATCTCGGTCACCATGACCGTGGAAGTGGGTCGCGCCATGATCAAAATCCGCGACCTGATGCGCCTGACCCAAGGCAGCGTGGTCGAGCTGGACCACATTGCCGGCGAACCGCTGGACTTGCTGGTCAACGACACCGTGGTGGCGCAAGGCGAAATTGTGCTGGTGAATGAACGCTACGGCATTCGACTCACCCGCGTGGCGCCGGCTTCCGAACGCATGCGAAACCTTTAAGGGCCAAGCCCATGGAGCCCCACCTGATGGAACTTCTCAGACTCATTGCCAGCCTCGTGCTGGTTTTTGGTCTTTTGGGGGGCCTGCTTTGGGCCCTCAAGAAAATGCAGGCCCGTCTGCAAGGCCCCAGCGCCGACCGAAAAATGGCCGTTTTGGAATCGTTGTCACTGGCGCCGAGGCAAAAAATTGCCTTGATTCAAATCGGCACCCAACAACTGGTGGTGGGCATCACCCCCACCGCCATCACCCCCTTGATGACGCTGACGGAAGAAGGCACGCTGGTGCCACCCAACCCCCTCGCCACGCTCGTCACGCCCGTCACTCCAGCCACCGGCTTCAAAGAGGAATTGCAACGTGTTTAACCGGATCAACCGCAAATGGCTGGGCTTGGGCCTGATGGCCCTGGCGCTCGCTTTGCCTCTGGAGATTTGGGCGCAAGGAGTGCCCCTGATCAATGTCACCGGCGGCTCGAAGGGCACGCAGTACAGCATGACGCTGCAACTGCTGGCCTTGATGACCACGCTGACTTTGCTGCCCTCGATTGTGCTGATGATGACCTCGTTTGTGCGCATCATCATCGTCTTGTCGATCTTGCGCCAAGCCCTGGGCACGGGCCAAACGCCGCCCAACTTGGTGTTGGTGGGCTTGGCCATTTTTCTCAGCTTTTTCATCATGGCGCCGGTGCTGCAAGACATCCACACCAACGCCCTGCTGCCCTATTTGCAAAACGACTTGGGCTTTGACAAAGCCTTGGCCGCCGCCGAGGCGCCCTTGCGCAAATTCATGATGATGCAAACCCGCGAAGAAGACATTGGCCTGTTCATGCAAATGAGCAAACAAGGCGTGCCCGCCACGCCCGATGCCGTGCCCTTCACCACGCTGGTGCCGGCTTTCATCACCTCTGAACTCAAAAGCGCGTTCACCATCGGCTTTTTGATCTACATCCCCTTTGTCGTGATCGATCTGATTGTGGCCAGCGTCTTGATGTCGATGGGCATGATGATGTTGTCGCCCATGATGATTTCGATGCCCTTCAAGCTCATGCTGTTTGTGCTGGTGGACGGTTGGGGCCTGATCTTGGGCTCGTTGGCCAACAGCTTTGTCATGCCCTAAAAAAGGAACTCCCATGGACACCTCAATGGTTGTGGAACTGGGCCGACAAGCCCTTTGGATGACGGTGCTGATCTCGGCCCCCCTGCTGGGCGTGGCCCTGTTGGTGGGCTTGGTGATTGGTATTTTGCAAGCCGCGACGTCGGTCAACGAAGCCACCCTGAGCTTCATTCCCAAAGTAGCCGCCTTGGCCGTGACTTTGGCGATCGTGGGGGGCTGGCAAATCAACATGTTGGTCGAGTACACGCGAAGCGTTTTCATGCGCATTCCTGGGCTCTTCCAGTAAATCCAGCGCAGGCGCAGCAGCACCATGAACATTGAACTGGCCACCTTGATGGACCATTTCTACAAGCTGATGTGGCCCATGCTGCGCATCTCGGCGCTGTTGATGACGGCGCCTATTTTTTCGCTCAACGCGCTCAACGTGCGCATCCGCATTTTGTTTGGACTGGCCCTGACCGTGATGGTCTACCCCCTGTACGACTGGCCCGTGATCGACCCCTTGTCGGGCATGGGCCTGCTGGAGATGGCCAACCAAATCACGCTGGGCGTGCTGATGGGCCTGACCTTGCAAGTGGTGGTGGCCGCGGTGTTGGTGGCCGGCCAAACCATATCCAACTCGGTGGGTTTGTCGATGGCCACCTTGATCGATCCCAACACCGGTAACGTGCCCGTGCTGTCGCAATTTTTGATTATTTTGTCCACCCTCATCTTCATTGGCTTGGGCGGACACGCGCTGCTGATTGGCATGGTAATCGACAGTTTTTCCACCATGCCCATCGGCAAAAGCCTGCTCTCGGCCAGTGCCTGGACGGGCTTGGCGGCGTGGAGCTCGATGATGTTTTTGGGCGCTCTGTTGACCGCCCTGCCGGTGGTCGTGACCATGCTGTTCATCAACATGGGGCTGGGCATCACCACCCGCGCGGCACCGGCTTTGAACATTTTCAGTGTCGGCTTTCCCGCCCTCTTGTTGGCGGGCTTTGCGATCATGATCATGAGCTTGCCCAGCATGGGCGCGCGCATTCAGTGGCTGTGGCTTCAGGGCCTGCAGCAAGTCAACCAACTGCTGGGCATCGCCTGATCAGGAACCGTCACTATGGCTGAAGAAAGCGGCGCAGAAAAAAGCGAAGAACCGACGGCCAGGCGCCTGAGCAAGGCGCGTGAAGACGGCCAAGTGGCGCGCTCTATCGAGACGCCCGCGGCTGCCGTGACTTTGGCCGCCGTGGCGCTCTTGATGATCTTGGGCGGCTGGTTGGTCTCGCGCATCGGCCAACTCTTCACCAGCGGGTTTGTTTTTGACCGCAAAACGCTGGACAACCCGCAGCTCTTGCCCAGCACTTTTTTCTACCAAGTGGGCGAAGGCTTTTTGCTGATCACCCCCGTATTTGCGGCCACCTTGATTGCCGCCATTTTGGCCAGCGGCCTCACGGGCGGTTATTTGTTCTCGTGGGCCAGCATCCGCCCCAAAGCCAGCAAGATCGATCCCTTCAGTGGGCTGGCGCGAATTTTTGGCACCCACGCCTTGGTCGAGTTGCTCAAGTCGTTGGCCAAGTTCACCTTGGTCGCCGTGGTCTTGTGGGTGCTGATCAATCGCCACTTGTCCGAGCTCATGCTGATGGGCCGCATGTCGCTGGAACCCGCCATGGCCATGGCCGGCAAGATGATCGGCGAGTCGGTGCTGTGGTTGGCGCTTTGCTTGGTCTTCATTGCCTTGATCGATGCGCCTTACCAGCGTTATGCGTTCATGAAGCGCATGAAAATGACCAAGCAAGAGATCAAAGACGAGATGAAAGACTCGGAGGGTCAGCCCGAAGTCAAGCAGCAAATTCGCCGCCGCCAGAGAGAAATGGCCAACTCGCGGATGATGCAAAAGGTCAAAGAAGCCGACGTGGTCATCACCAACCCCGAGCACTTTGCGGTGGCCTTGTCTTACGACCCCACCTCGGATGGGGCGCCCATTTTGTTGGCCAAAGGCAGCGACCAGATGGCCGCCCGCATCCGCGAAGAAGCCAAAGCCCACGGCGTCGAGATTTTCCAAGCCGCGCCTTTGGCCCGTGCCCTCTACTTCACCACCAAACTCGACCACCCGGTGCCCGAGTCTTTGTACTTTGCGGTGGCGCAAGTCATTGCCTATGTGTTCAGCCTGGCGCAAGTGCGGCCCGGGGTCGAACCGATGGCACGGCCTTACCCCAAGGTCCCCTCCTCCATGCTCTTTAACGCGGATGGCAAGCTGCAAACTGGCCCCTGAACTTCATGACTTCCTACTCATCCTCTGACGCTTTTTCCAAGCCCGATTTCTTTTTCCGGGTGGCCGACCGCCTGCGCATGGAGTCTTGTGCGCACAGCCTGGTCAACGAAGGCAAGAGCCTGATGCTGTATTGCCCGTCCTCGGCGCTGTTGTCGCATTACGGTGGGCAACTGATTGCGCGTTTGCGCAGCTTGGCGCCGCGCACGTCGGTGGAGGTGTTTTTCCCCTCGAACAGCGAAGCCTTGGTGACCCGCTTCAACGAAGTGCTGGCCAATTTGTCGATCGACAAAGCCACCCAAAGCCCCGAAGGCGGCACGCCTGAAAAAATTTGGGTGGTGCACGACGCCAACGCGCTGACCGAAAACGAGCTGCAATTGCTGACCCGCTTGCTGCAGCATTTCCCCGGTGCCAAGGTGTGTGCGGTGTTGATGTTGTCGGGCAAAACCCACCCCATGAACAACATGGACACACAAAACCGCCGCATCGTGCGTTGGGACATGGAGCTGCCTTCCTTGGAGCAGGCCGAGCAGACGTTGCAGCAGGCCTCGTCTGAAGACGGCCGGCAAGCGGTGCAGCTGCTGATCGAAAAAATGCAATTGAACTCGCCACCCGCCTTGTCCGACATCAAGGTGGACCTCGACCCGGACGTGCGTCACTGGGAAGAAGACGATGACGACTCAAGCGGCTCGACACGCAAAAGCAATTTTGGCAAGTGGGTGCTGGCGCTGGTGCTGATGCTGGGCCTGTCGGTGGGTGTCACGGCTTGGCTGCAACCGAAGGCCTTTGCCGACTTGGCCGACCAAGCCATGGACTGGGTCTTCCCGCCACGCAAGGCACCGCCTGCGCGTGCTGAAAAACCCGAGCCCGCACCGGCGACACCCGCCCCCGCCACAACCCCTGCCGCCGAACCCGCACCGGCAGCCTCCCCCGCCGCCGATGCCCCTTCTGCGGCTGCGGCTGCGGCTGCATCTTCGCCAGCCACAACAGCGGCCACAACAGCGGCTACACCTTCGGCCACACCAGCAGCCACCCCGGCTACAAATGCGCCAACCAATACTGCCACATCCCCTGCCGCCAACAGCGCCGCAGGAACGACCGCCGCCACAACCGCCCCAGCGGCAGTGGCCAAGTCCGAACCGGCGGTGAAAGAGGCCGAGATCGTGACCGAGTTGCCCGACATCGCGGTGAAAGGCCAGAAGTGGTTGTCCGAGTTGCCCA
>JACCDJ010008455.1_pt1 | contig 37063 bp, 32 predicted proteins | sample 7444481 | NCBI WGS metagenome assembly JACCDJ01 (sample SAMN15323435, study PRJNA562643) | freshwater metagenome | isolation source: river surface water | place: USA:Blue River Watershed | collected 2017-08-15
GATCGATATATTGATGACCGTCAGCTTGGGTGCCTTTAATAGCAAAGAAAGCAGACGTTGCATTCACCTTGCGCGAGTCGAACACTAAAGCTCCAACCGTATCAGCTGTAGAACCTTGCAATACCTGCATAGTCACTCCGTCGAATATTTGAGCTAAGGTTTTCATTTGCGTTTGGTAGAATCTTTTTTAGGACGATCGATACTATTACTTGAAATGCTAGGCATACCTAAAACAAAGTGAACGATTTCGCCTTTTGCTAAAGGAGTTCCAGGACTTGGACTCTGACGAATAACTTTTCCTGCACCTTCCACACGCGCTTGATAACCTAATCGTTCTACGATATAAATCGCATCTTTAGCACTAAAACCTGTTAGCTCAGGAACTTTACGCGCGGCTCCGAAATTTGATTTTGCTTTGAGTGAAACGCCGTTATTGGCACCTGTACCCGTATACCACAAATCCTGTTCTACATTCATTTGCGGAATATTCATCATAGCATTTACGTTCATTAAATCCGCTCCGGCACCAGTAGCAATCGCTGGATATTTAGTCGTACGACGAGAAGAGTCACGCAAGTTCGGTTGTAGTGTATGTAAATTAGTGCTGCTTGCATAGATCACGTCAGCTAGCTCACGGAAGACAGGACAAGCGATTTGCGAACCATAATATCTTCCTTCTTCCGCTTTCGGATCGAAGACAACAATGATACAGCTGTAAACAGGATTATCTGCAGGGAAATAACCGCAGAAAGAAGCAAGGTGACGAAGACTACTGCCTTCAGAAAAACCTTTCTTAGCATCTGGAATCTGTGCCGTTCCTGTTTTACCTCCGCTTCTATAATTAATATTTTTGATCTCGCCTTTCGCCGTACCACGTGATACTACTCCTTCCATCATAGCGCGTAGCTTACCGCAAGTACTTGCACTTACAATCGGATTACCTACCGGCGTGGGTTCAAAGCGTTTTACCAATTTACCAAAAGAGCGAATCTCTTCTACTAAATACGGTTTCATACGCTGACCATTATTAATTATCGCATTGTAGAAACAAAGGGTTTCTAAAGGCGTCAACTGACTTTCATACCCTACACTTGTTGCAGGCAAGGTAGAATTGCGATTGTATAATTTGTGATGCGTATCGTGTAATACAGGGCGTGCTTCACTCGTTAAATCAATATTCGTTTTGTTGAATAAGCCGAACTTCTTTAAATAGTCGAAATAGGCTTGCGGATTATTTCCGAACGCATTTACAGCAGCCTTCGACAAGCCTACGTTAGATGAAATTTCAAAGGCACGTTTTAAAGTAGCAACCTTTTCCTTCAACTCATGATCACGCGCTTTGAAGCCTTTGCCATATACCTTTAAGCCACCTTCTAAATCAATTACGGTATTGGTATCTGCAGCACCTGATTCTAATACGGCCGCTGCTGTCGCAAGCTTAAAGGTCGATCCTGGCGCCATCGCCTCCGTTACCGCATAATTCTGAATCTCGTCGTAGGTACCATTTTCAGTCACCCCTAAATTCGCTAAGGCTTTAATCTTACCTGTCTTCACTTCCATCAAAATCGCACAGCCATGATCTGCTTTATTCTTTTCCAATACGCGCATCAAAGCCGTTTCTGCTACGTCTTGCAAACTGATATCAATCGTCGTATAAATATCCTTTCCATTGATTGGCTCTTGCGCATATTCATCCGTAACTGGAATCCACGCACCAGGAATACGTTGCATTAACTGTAAGCCTGTCTGTCCTTTTAAGAAGGTATCATAGGCCGCTTCTAATCCAACTTGGTTATTATCACGGGCCAAACCGATCGTACGACGCGCCAATACTTTGAAAGGATTTACACGCTTGCCTTTTTCTTCTACCGTAATACAAACACGATAGTGCTTCATATCAATCATCGGGAAACGATAGATAGATTTCAACTGTGTGAAGTTTACAGGCTTTCTAGTAAGTCTTAAATAACGATTTTTCTTGGCACGTGCACTGACAATTAAGTTTCTGTAATAACGTGCAGTCGTGTCTTTCACTAAAGCAGCTAATGAATCAGATAAAGGACCCACATAACGATTGAAGGTAGAATCTGCCAACCAATCCGCACAAGGGTTCATGCGTACTTCGAAAAAAGGAAGCGAAGTAGCAAGTAATCGTCCGTCTGCGCTATAGATATTTCCTCTTCCCGCTTCAATGGTGCGATAGCTAGTAGAAGTGCTATCTGATACTGCTTTCCAATACTTCCCTTCGATTTGTTGCGTGCGGAAGATCATGCCTAAAATAGCAAGTCCTGCCAATACTAGCACGAAGTACCCAATGTACACACGAGTCGATATTTCAGACTTGATACTCATTCCGTGCTTACAGGGCGTTTAACTTTACGGGTCAATTTTTGTGGCGGAGAAGTCAATGGCTTCAATTCCATGCGTGCAACGGCCACTGCTAATTTTGACTGAACACTACGTTGTTCTAAATCGTTCTTAGCTTCTAGAAACTGCCATTTCAACTCCTTCATTTCGCTTTTAGTCTTAGCGATTTCACGAAGTTGATTTTCGGCTTTATGTGTATTGTAGATGTTGAACAATCCTATCCCCATCAATAGAAGGAGATACGGCAACTGGTCGATGACCGACTCAGCTTTAAACCAGTCTTTGAGCGCACTTTTAATACTCACGCTGTATAGGATTGTCTGAAGGTTATGTTTACTAAGGCGGTGAACCTTAGATTTTCTCTGCTATTCGCATTTTAGCGCTCCGCGCTCTCGAGTTCTGTTTAATTTCTTCTGCACTTGCTTCTAATGGCTTTTTAGTGATGAGGTTAAAAGGGCGATAGATATTACCGAAATCATCCTTTTGATGCTCTCCATTAAAATTGCCGTAGCGGGTATAATCTTTCACTAATCGATCTTCGAGAGAATGATAACTCAAGGTCACCAATCTTCCTCCTTCCACTAATGCTTCTTTCGACTGTTCTAAGAACTCTTTGATTCCATTGATCTCGTCGTTCGTTTCAATGCGGATAGCTTGAAACACTTGAGCGAGATAGCTCATCTCATTTCCTTTCGCTACTCTCTTTGCGATATCACGTAGTTCGAAAGTAGTTTCAATCGCTTTCAACTTACGCGCTTCGACAATCGTTTGTGCAAGTGTTTTAGAGTTAGTGATTTCACCATAACGACTGAAGAGTGTCTGAAGATCTTCGGCGTTATAAGTGTTCACAACTGTTTTTGCAGAAACGGCTTGCGACTGATCCATACGCATATCTAAAGGCGCATCGTAACGAATGGCAAAACCTCTTTCTGCTGCATCGATTTGATGGGAAGAAATACCAAAATCGGCCAAGATACCATCTACGGGCAAGGCATCATGTAAACGCAGAAAGCGAAATAAATGACGATAGTTTGCTGCCACGAAAATGATGCGATCATCTGCAGGAACATTCTTCGCTGCATCAGCATCTTGGTCGAACGCTATCAAAGAACCATTTGGACCTAACTTTTCAAGAATCAAACGACTGTGTCCTCCTCCACCAAATGTCACATCCACATACACACCGTCGGGCTTGATTTGAAGCGCTTCAATACATTCAGAGAGCAAAACTGGAACGTGGTACATATCGAATCTTTAGAATTGGAAATCCGAAAGATCAATACCTGCACCCACCGTTTGAGAAAGCTCTGCGAATGACTCGTTTTTCTTACCATAAAGCTTGTCGTGAATTTCTTTCGACCAAACTTCAATCATATAAGCAGAGCCTTTCAACACGATATCTTTTTTGATTTTCGCTTCTGCTATCAACGACTTCGGCAATAATAAACGACCGCTATTATCAATGTGCACTTCCATCGAATGGGTTGTTGCCATACGCACATACTCACGTACTTCACGCTGTGTGTGATTCAGGCGACCCAACTTCTGCAAGAATTGCATCCAAACATTATACGGGTAAATAGCAGCATGTTCATCCGTTCCACGAGCAATCACGAAATGTCCTTGTGCGTGTTCTGGCAGCTGCTTCTTTAATGCCAATGGCAAAAGGATACGCCCTTTATCATCGAGCGTGCACTCAAAATCACCATACAAGATGGAGACCGCTTTGTTGCTATTTTTTCCCTTTTTTTCCATTGACTCCCACAAATTTGCACATACCCCCACCGAAATGCAAGTCTTTTTGTGAAAAAAGTTATCCACAAAAACCCTAAATCGCCTTCAAATGCCGATAAACACGACTGTTCACAAAAGTGGAGGGCTCGGTGGGAAAATGTGGGAATCCCGTGGAGACGGCTTATTTTTGTGACATGACAGAATCGGCTCCTTTAGTGGCAGTGGTACTCCTTAATTGGAATGGGCAGCATTGGCTAGAACGCTTTCTAGGAAGCGTTTTACAGACTAATTACCCTAACCTAAAAGTGGTGCTCGGCGACAATGCATCCACCGATCACTCTGTTACCTGGACACGTACCCATTTTCCGAACGTAGATATCATCCAAAACGATAAAAACTACGGTTTTGCTGGCGGCTATAACCGCATATTGGAACATGTAAAGGCGGATTATTACGTTTTGCTAAATACGGACGTTGAGGTGCCTGCCAATTGGTTGCAACCGATGATTGAACTCATTGAAAGCAATCCATCTATTGCAGCGGTTCAGCCTCGTTTCGTCTTGCAAACGGATAAAAACTATTTAGAGTACTCTGGTGCGGCTGGCGGATTCACCGACGCGATGGGTTATATGTTTTGCCAAGGGCGAATATTTGACAGCTTAGAGAAAAATGAAGGACAATTTGCGGTTTCAAGGCCTATTTTCTGGGCTTGTGGCGCTTGTCTGCTTGTACGTGCAGATGCCTTCTGGCAGGTGCATGGCTTCGACGACGACTTCTTCGCACATCAAGAAGAAATCGACCTTTGCTGGCGCTTACAAAATAGCGGCTACGAAATCTACTATTGCGCCGAATCAGAAGTATATCACGTAGGTGGAGGTATGTTGCCCGCAAGCAGTCCGTTCAAAACCTATCTCAATTTTCGCAATTCGCTTTATCTCCTCTTCAAAAACTGGCCTTTAAAGACGCTTTTAATGCGTTTATTGCCACGATTAGTCCTTGACGGAGTAGCAGGCTTAAAATTCATAAAAGAGGGTAAATTCAAAGAAACCTGGGCTATCGTCAGGGCGCATTGGCATTTCTTTGCCAAGCTACCGCAACTGCTCCGTAAACGTCGTTATATTCATCACCCAGCCGACATGAATGAATTGAAGGGCTACTATCCAAAAAGTATCCTCTGGCAATATTTTGTCCGTGGTAAAAAACGCTTTAAGGACTTATACTAAGTCGAGCAAATAACGGAGCGCTAGGCGATAAGAATGCATGCCGAAGCCGCCGATATATCCCTTTGCTTTTCCAGCTAATAAATCCGTGTGGCGATACGCCTCCCTAGCCAATGTATTCGATAAGTGAACCGCTACTACCGGTACTTTACTCGCGGCGATCGTATCTGCTAGGGCTACACTTGTATGGGAATAGCCGCCACCATTGATGATGATACCAAGTGAATCACCCTCTACACCCTGTAAATAATTGATCAGCTCCCCTTCTACATTACTTTGATAGTATGCTAAGACCACGTTTGGAAACTCTTGCTTCATGCTTTCCAACAAATCCGAAAAGCTTTCATGGCCATAAATACTTGGCTCACGTTGCCCTACTAGATTTAGGTTGGGGCCATTGACGATATGCACCACTTGCTGCATTACCAATCTTCGTTTTGTTCTTTAGTAGCTTCTTGCTTTTCATTACGTAGCACAACGAAGATACTCAACTCGTACAAAGCATATAAAGGCACGGCCACTAAGAATTGGGTGAACATATCTACCGAAGGCGTGATAATAGCCGATAGAAAAAGTACAATAACGGTTGCAAAACGACGATACTGCTTTAAGAATGCGCCGCTGATTAAGCCAATTTTTCCTAAGAAATACATGACAATCGGCAATTCAAAAGCGAGACCAGTTACCAAAACCATGCTCGTTACGAAGTCGATATACTCATCCAAGGTAGGCATGACAATTACATCATTACTAACATGATAATCGGCCAAAAAAGCGATAGAGAAAGGCGTGAGCAGATAGTAGCCAAAGGCAGCACCCAACAAAAACAAAGAAGTGGCGTAAAAGACTACTCCTTTCGCTGCTTTACGTTCGTTTTGATATAAACCAGGTGTTAGAAAACGCCAAAACTCCCAGAAGACATAAGGTATCGCTAGCACTAAACCGAGCGTTAGGGAAATTTGAATATGCGCCATGAACTGCCCTGCCAGGGTTTGACTCATCACCTTGAAATTAGGTGGAACCACTTTTAATGAAGGCATATCCAGTTTTGTCGCTAATTGATTCATCCAGCGATAGGTAATGAAATCCGGTTTTTTAGGTCCGAATAATACGGTATCGAAGATGAAGGTCTTATTGATGAACACGAGAACACCAATAGAAAAAACGGCAATGGCGCTACGAAACAAGTGTCCTCGCAAAGCATCGATATGCTCGAAGAAGGTCATTTCTCCCCCATTTCCATTTTTGTTTCTAAATAACGACATAATTGGACTGCAAATTTCTCATAAGTTGCCGAATAACGAAAGATTCCCAAGGAATTATTTCTTAATAAAAAGTTCTTTTTCTAGCATCAGATAATGCGAAGAAACAAAAGCATTTTTGATATAGGCTTTTTCGGCGCGTTGATTCTGCTGATCCATATATAACGCGAGTTGTCGAACTCCTGCTTTTTGCGCATCCTGTTCTACTTCCGACAGTAAAGCATCAAATACGCCTTGTCCGCGAAATTCAGGCAAAACGTATACACTTTGTAACCACCATTTCCAACAGGCGCGCCAATCGCTCCATTCTTGGGTAATCATCAAGGCGCCAACCAATTCTCCATTGCGTTCTGCCACATAATAGATCCCTTTGTTAGTATCCAAAAGCACCGCCTTTACCCCTTCTAGCGCTATATGCGTATCGAGTGCTAAAGCCTCCGACTCCAAAGCGTTTGCGACATTAAACTTCGCCAGTAGAGCAGCATCTGTATTTTGCGCTTTGCGTATAATCAGTCCTTTCATTGTTCCAAAATACGATAAAATTATTAGCCATAAATGACACTAAGTATCATTTTAAGGTTTAAATTTGAATACAATCCTCGAATATGAAAAAACTACTTTTACCCGTTTTATTGATAGCTGCCTTTTCGCTTAGTTTTGTTCAAGCGCCTAGTGGCGTTTATAAGCAAGCACTCGATTTAATCGCTCAGATGAAGGAAACGCAAGCCTATCCTTTATTACTAGATGCGGCGGCAAAAGAGCCTAAGAATGTAGATGTTTTATGCGACCTTGCCTATTATGCAGCGCGTGAAGGCAATCGCCAAAAGGATACGAAAGCACGTGACAAAAAATTTATTACTTCCAAATATTATGCAGAGCAAGCTGTTAAGTTAGCCCCTAATAATGCCGAGGCGCAATATGTGTATTCCGTTGCACTAGGTCGTATGGCACTAGTGGCTTCTTCTAGCGAGAAGGTGAAAATGAGTCGTCAGATTTACGAAGTGATTCAAAAAGCTTTGAAGCTCAACCCAAATCATGCAGGTGCTTGGCACGCTTTAGGAAAATGGAATTATGAAGTATGTGAGCTTAGTTTCGTAGAGAAGGCAGCCGTAGATTATCTATTCGGAGGCTTACCTACAGGCGACATGAAAACAAGCTTGAATGCCTTCAAGAAGAGCATTGCATTGAACCCAGGTATGATGATCTATCGTTACGACTATGCGGTTGCATTAGAAGCAAACGATCAAGAGAAAGAAGCGATCGCGGTTATGAAGCAAATTCTTAGCATGAAGCAAATCACGCAAGACGATGCTGGCATCCAAGCGGATGCAAAACGTATGATCGATAAATGGTCGTAATAAAACCTTAAACGCTTGCTGGCACTTGGATATTCAATAACATATCCTTCACCATGCCTTGCAAGTCGTACTGCGGTACCCAACCCCAATCATTCTTAGCCCATGAGCCATCGATACTTCCTGGCCATGAATCAGCAATTGCTTGACGGAAATCAGGCTTATAATCGATGGTAAAATCAGGAATCTCTTGTTGAATAGCGATAGCTAATTCAGCAGGTGTAAAGTCAATTCCTGTGATATTGTAAGAATGACGGATACTCAACTTATCTGCCGGAGCATCCATCAATTGCAAAGTTGCACGGATTGCGTCAGGCATATACATCATCGGCAAACGCGATTCTGCATTCAAGAAGCAAGTGTATTGTTTAGTCTGTTTAGCCGCATAGAAAATTTCCACCGCATAATCCGTTGTTCCTCCACCAGGCGCCGACTTATAACCGATCAAACCTGGGTAGCGAATACTGCGCACGTCCAAGCCTTTCTTTTTAAAGAAATAATCACACCATAATTCACCTGCATATTTGCTCATCCCATAAATGGTAGTTGGCTCAATTACTGTTTGTTGAGGCACATTCGCTTTCGGAGTCGTTGGTCCGAAAACCGCAATACTACTTGGCCAAAACAATTTTTTCACCCCACGGCTCACACACAATTCCATCACTTCAAAAAGTGAATTCATATTCAAATGCCAGGCTGGCACACCAATTCTTTCTGAAGTAGCCGACAACAAAGCTACTAGGTGATAAACTTGCGTTACTTTGTAATGATCCATCACTTCTGCAATGCGCTTTGGATCGCTGACATCAATTGTTTCAAAAGGACCCGATTCCATTACTATGGGTGCTGCAGCGCGGATATCTGAGGCAACTACATTCGCGCCTCCATGAGCTTTTCTCAATTCCATGGTCAATTCTGTTCCAATCTGCCCGCCGGCACCTAGTATTAAAATCGTCTCGCGTTGCATAGGTGGTAATAATTTTATTATAACGAAGATACAGCAAAATGCCTTTTCTTTTCCTTTCTGAATTGTGAACTGATACTAAAGTTCGGTGGATTGTTTAATTTCGTGGGCAATTCAATGAAACTACTCGCTCGACTATATATCTACTATTTCTACACAATAATGGCTTTGCTATTTTTTGTGTTTATGCCGCCGATTTATTTATTCTGCACTTGGGAAGCGACTTATCCTATCGTGCAATTTTTGCGCGTTTGGTGGGCCAAAATATCTATGTTCTTTGCGGGCTATTTCTATAAAGCAGAATGGGGAGAAAATATTGACAAGAAGAAAAACTACGTCGTTGTATTTAATCATACGTCTCACCTCGATATCGTCTTGGCTTTTGCTGTATTAGAACCGATGCTCGTGCGATTTATGGCGAAGGCTGAATTAGCAAAGATTCCATTGTTTGGAAAATTCTTCCGCACCATTGATTTCTCGGTACAACGTGATGATGCGCAGGATGCGAAGAAAGCGTTTGGCAGAGCAGATGAAGCACTTGATAAGGGCTACTCTATTGCTATTTCTCCAGAAGGAGGCACTTCAAAAAACCCACCTAATCTTCGCAATTTCAAAAGTGGCGCCTTTCGCCTTGCGATACAACATCAAGTTCCGATATTAGTGCTTACGATGTACGACAACTGGCGCATTATGCCAAGCAACGGCGTTGCCAAAGGGCCACATATCAGCAGAGTAAAGATTCATACGCCGATAGAAACAAAAGGAATGAAATTGGAAGACTATAGAAGTCTTTCAGACAAGGTGTATCAATTAATGCAAACAGATTTACAAGAAGCATTTCCAAAAGAAATGCAAGCGGATTAAATTGCTAAAACCCCAGGAAGCTCTACTAAAGGGATGTTGACACAATTCTTCAAACTGATGCTATCTGGCGGAAATACGAATTGTTTATCATAAATCTGCTCTCCTTCATAGAAGCTTACCCAATAGGTATTTTCCAAGAAGAACACTTCTTCAATAATCATCTCGATACGTTTGAAAGAACGGGCTTCTAATCGATCCATCCGGTGACGGAGCGTAGAAGTCTTCACCGGCCAAGCATCCGCTTCTCCTTTTCCATAGGATTGAATAAAAATCCCTGTAATAGCCACCTCCTTCTCGTTGATGATATACATAAACCATCCTGGCACCTCTTCATAAACTTCGTGTACCACAGCAACTTTTACGCCTTCCATCGGCTTAATCAAATCAGCTAAACGCATATTCTACCATTTATTCAACGCCCAACCAACGCAGGGCATTTTTATACAATAATTTATCTTTCACTTGTTGTTCGTAGGCACGACTTTCAATCAATGCTCCTGGAATATCTTCCCCTAAAGGAAATGGATAATCCGTTCCCATACAAATATTATTCTCCCCAAATAAATTGACGATAAAATCGAGTGTTGGACCGTCATGGGTCAAAGCATCCACATAAATTCTATCTAAATACTTTCTTGGAGAAATTGGATTGTCGACCGCTACTAAATCAGGGCGACAATCAAAGCCGTGTTCGATTCGACCAAGGGTAAAAGGAAAAGATCCGCCTCCGTGAGCAAACGCAATACGCAAGTTAGGAAGCTTTTCTAAGGTACCACTAAAGATCAAACTACAAATCGCACGAGAACTTTCAGCAGGCATTCCCACTAACCAAGGCAACCAATATTTCTTATACTTATCCTCCCCCATCATTTCCCATGGATGCACAAAAATAGCCGCACCCATTTCTTCTGCTGCTTTGAAAAACTCAAAATATTTCGGATCCCCTAAATTCTCTTGATTGATATTCGTTCCAATCTCTATCCCTTTCAAGCCTAAAACTTTTACACAACGTTCCATTTCTTGAATGGCTAGTTGAGGATCTTGCATCGGCACAGTGCCCAACCCGAAAAAGCTTTCTGAATGGCGACTACAGACTTCTGCAATATGGTCGTTATAAAAACGAGACGTATCATTGGCATGTTCCGTCTTTGCCCAATAGTTGAATAAAACAGGAATCGTACTTAATACTTGTTGTGTTACGCCATGCACAGAACAGTCTTTCATACGCACTTCTGCATCCCAACAATTCGATTCAATGTCTCTAAAGAATTGGTCGCCTTTCATCATGCGTGCACAGTTGCAATTCGACGGATGATCTGCTAGATGAATGAAATCACCGTACCCAAACTTCTGTGTCCAGTTCGGCAAGTGACGAGGCATTATATGTGTATGAATATCGATTTTCATGGTGTAAAATTAACAATTAAAGATGGACTACAACAATTCAGCAATCTCAGGATAAGCCCAAGAGCGGACAATATGTTTTCCGCCTAAATAAGTTTCCATTAGGATATAACGTGTTCCTGCAGGGAATTTCAACTTTTTCCATTTACCAGTTGACTTAACAACTGAATGCGCAATGATTCCTTTATCGGAATAGAAATAACATTGAATCGTCTGACCTTTCTGTGCGCAATGGTAATATGGACCGTCGTTATAATAGCTAATTGAAAGCCATTCAGGGCACTCCGTTTTTTCATCCGAAGGATTGATATAGCGGAATCGATGTTTGGCTATGGTACTTTTCAAACGATCGTCATCCGACTGAATTTGCAATTCATAGGCTCCATTCTGCAACTTAGAAAAAAGATTATTGGATAAAGCGTCGGTGGTGGCTGCTTTAATAGTTAAAACTGTATCGCGCGTCGTTAAATTCTCCAAATTAGATTCTCCAGCATAAGCAAAATAAGGGAACTTCGAACGGAAAGTATCTACTGGCAAAGCGAAATAATCGGGCATAAAATCACTTTGTACCGGAGAGATAAATGGAGGACGAAGACGAATAATTCTAGCAGTGCAAGGATATTTAGCGTTCATAAGTCCGTCTCCATCAATTGCTTTGATAATAGGATAACTTTCTAACAAACTATTGTATTCCACTTTTGGACTAAGCTCCGATAGCAACAAGCGCTCCGGAGTAGAAGCATAGTAGCGATTGTATTGTGTTTGCGTTTGCCCAGCAGAGTCGATGAAGCTCCAAGTAAACGTATAACGAGCGAGGTAATGTGTTGCTAGATTAGCATCCGTCGTTGCGTTAGGCACCGGAACAAAATCATAGGTAAAGCTGCCTGATGAATCTAACGAAAGCACTGCATTAGCGATGTGACGGCTGATACCTGCTTTTCCAAAATTATAGTCTAACATCGCCACAGCAACATTCACTTGCTTTGGTATAAACTTTTCATTCGTTCCGTTCTTCCACTGCGCTGTAAAATGCATGCGTTCGCCGAAGCTAGCTTTCTGAGGACCATTGATGGAGAAGGTGCCTTGTGAAAATTGATTACGCACCGGAATATTTATAGAGGCGTCTCCTACTTGTAATAGATAATCTCCGTCACGCAAGACTGAATCGAGGCGATAACGTAACACGAATTGATTGTCTTCATTGAACCAAAAAAGTTTACGCGTCATTTGCTGTACATCTTCAAAAAAGTCCTTCACATTTATCGCTTGTCCGGCATTTAACAAATTCGGATAATAGCCCCCTAGATGAATATAGCGCGCATAATCTTTAGCACTGATCTTAGCGATACATTCTACCATATCTCCCGGAGCGTAGGCAGGTTTGTTGAGTGTTAGATTTGGAATCGGTAAAGAATGATTTAAGTTATTCTCATATTCGTTAGCTGAAGTTTGCTTGATTTCGCTCTTACCACCAATTAATATTTCGCCAGACTTCGCACGAGTAAGCATTGGAAACTTCACTGCTTCAAGCGACACATTTAATTTTTTCTGAATGATTTTGCCATTGCTTATATCTACGACACTCGCCTGTTGCTTACCGTTTGCATCCACAAAAGAAACTATGCGTGCAGGTGCGACATTGATATACGTCGCCAAACGAGCCGCATTTTCATAGGTCAATACAGTATCCGCTAATTCAATATAATATCTTCCAGCAGGCAAGCCTTCTAAAGCAAGTTGTGTACGGTGCTGATAATAATCTCCAAATTCTTTGAGCGGAAACTGTTGTAGCTTCAGTAGCGTCCCTGGTTCTGGATTGGCAGCGGTGTCTTTAGGATTTTTTAAATCGAATACATAGACATACAGTTGACGCATGTTCTTGTATTTAAGCTTGAGCAAGCTTGGTTTATTAGGATACCACTGTTCATCCATTTCAGCGCTAAAATCACTCTGCGAAATTTCACGCATGAGCATACGACAAGCCTTGAATCCTAATCCAGTAGGGAAACGACTTGAAAATTGTTTAGCGGTTTGATAGGCTTGAAAGCGATACCAACTCGCGGCAGAGCCTTGTTCCGGCGATTCATTTTCTTTTGACAGACGATATAAATACGTGGCTAACTGCGCCGCAACTAAGGTAGAAGAAGGATTCGTTCCATTATGTACCAAGAGCCGTTGAATAGCTTCTCTCCAGGCGGTATTCGCACTTGGTCCGCTGAAACACGTATTCACAAACTGAAGACGCATTAAATCTGCGAGTATCAATCGATCACGCAAGAGTGTATCTGCGGAATAATAGTTGAGAACAATTTGATAGATATTCAAAGCAGCACCGAGTGGCTGTGTGGCCATGGCAGGTGAATATAAAAACTTATCATCCCAAGCCTTATTCTGACGGAGCGTTAATTCAGGATTTAGATCGTAAGTATAGGGAATAGAAAACTGTCTAAAACTGTCGCATTCGGCCATCAAGTCTTTCGAAAATGAAAAATTGCCTACGTGTGCAAAGAGCCATCCGGTATTACGTTCCATTAGCTTAACCACACCCCACAATTGCATACTGCGGATAGAGTCGATCTTCGCATTTCGAGTAGCGCTTGGGCTATACCATTCCTTCGCGCCTTGGATTAGATAGGGTAAAAAGTAACTGCAGGAATCGTACTCCATTTCGCGTGAATGTTCATTGAAGTTCTTTGCTGTTTCTTTAATAATTTCTGCCGCAAGTTCGGCCTGTCCTGCCTTACTTATATCCGTATGAAAGAAAGTCCAGAAATGATAATAATGAAAAAAGGCGCCTCCACGAAGTCCCATTAAATACTTCGCATACAATAGTAATTTATCGGCCTCACTAAATTTAGTATTTTGGGCACGAATGGTACTTACCGCTTCCAAATCCATTTTCTCTGGATGGTCTTTTAGGTAAGCCATTAAATCATCGTGTGTCCACGACTCTTGCACTGTCGATTTAGCCTTTACAGACTTCGTCTTTTGTGTGGCGTGGCTTGAAAATGAAAGTAGACTTAGGCTGAGTATTAGAACAAAAGAAAAGGCAGTTTTCATAGTTCCTAAAGATACGCAATCAGGTAGGAAAAACACATTAGATTAGTTAATTTGCGATACCTTTGCAATTAAGATGAAAACGGTCCTAAAATTTGGCGGAGCCTCCATTCAAGACGCAGAACGAATTCGTAATGTGCGAGGCATTGTTCAATCTTATCAAGAGAAGGAGCCCATTTTAGTGGTTTCTGCACTTGGGAAAACGACGAATGCTTTAGAGGAGATACTCAAACAGTGGTATCAACAAGATCCAATTTGGAAGACGTCCTTAAATCAGCTTTTAGCGATTCATCTTAACATCGCAACAGCCTTATCTTCGAATGCATCGCAAGCACTTCAAGCGCTTTTCGGAGAACTTGATCGTTTTTTATCGAATGAGGATCGAAGCAAAACTTTTGATCAATATTACGATCATATCATTGCCTATGGCGAATTGGCGTCTACGACCCTATTAGCTATTTATTTTCAAGAATCGGGTTTAGCCTGTGAGTGGGTGGATGCGCGTAAAATAATTCGTACAGACAATCACTTCAGAGATGTAAATATTGATTGGAAAGAAACTGAGCATTTAGCGAAAGAACGTTTTCATACTAATAAGCTTTATCTAACGCAAGGATTTATAGGCGCTACCGCCAATGGAGAGACGACTACATTAGGAAGAGAAGGAAGTGATTATACTGCGTCGATTTTATCTTATTGTTTAGAGGCAAAGGAGATGATTATTTGGAAGGATGTGGCAGGCGTGATGAATGCCGATCCTAAGCTCGTTCCGGAGGCAAGCGTATTGAATAAGATTTCTTATCGTGAAGCGGTAGAGATGACTTATTTCGGAGCGAAGGTGATTCATCCAAAAACAATTAAGCCTTTACAGAACAAGCATATTCCGCTTTTGGTGAAGTGTTTTCTCGACCCAAGTTTGGAAGGCACTATCATTAGTGAAGCAACGCCGCAAACACCCTATCCGCCAATTATTGTGTGGAAGGACCAACAGGTATTATTATCGATACAAGACAAAGATTTCTCTTTTATAGCAGAGAAACACCTTACGAGTATTTTTAATTTATTTAACCAACATCGCGTTCACATACACTTGATGCAAAACTCCGCGATTAGCTTTTCTGTTTGTGTAGATGCTAATCCGCGCGTAAGTGATTTAATCAAAGATTTGAGTCATCAATTTGATGTAGTAAGAAATGAAGGGATGCGCTTGTTGACGATTCGTCATTATGATGAAAGCACGATTGCGAAGCACTTAGCAGGCAATGAGGTTTTAGTAGAGCAGCGCAGTCGCAGTACCATACAACTAGTAACTAGAAAAAAATAATTATGAAGAGCGTCATCATCAGTGGTGGAGGAACAGGTGGACATATTTTTCCAGCACTTGCCATTGCACAGGTGATTCGAAAACATCATCCTGATTGCGCTATTCATTTTGTGGGGGCGGAAGGAAGAATGGAAATGCAAAAAGTTCCAGAAGCTGGCTTTCCGATTACTGGTCTGCCGATAGCCGGCTTGCAACGCAGTTTATCCTTAAAGAATTTTTTGTTGCCCATTAAAATCTGGAAGAGCTTACGAATGGCGAAGGCGTTGATGCGCGAAAAAAAGCCCGACATCGTGATTGGTGTAGGCGGCTATGCAAGTGCACCAACCTTATGGGCCGCCCAACAGCTCGGCATTCCGACGCTGATACAAGAACAAAATTCCTATGCAGGGTTAACCAATAAATTGTTAGCCAAAAAGGCGAAGCGCATCTGCGTAGCCTATGAGGGGATGGAGCAATTTTTCCCGAAAGAGAAATTAGTGTTGACAGGAAATCCGGTTCGTCCTTTTCTAACGCAAGCATTGCCGAGTATCTCGAATGCACGTCATTTCTTTGGCTTATCAGAAAACAGAAAAACGATCTTATTTATCGGCGGAAGTTTAGGAGCCAGAACGATTAACCACAGTGTGGCAGAAGGCTTGAAGTCGCTTTTAGCAAAAGATTTACAAGTTATCTGGCAAACGGGAAAAGGCTATAGTGTCCAGGCTAAAGAGCTTTGCGCCGCAGAAACAAATGTTTTCACTGCGGATTTTATTCGTGAAATGGACATGGCCTATGCAGCAGCAGATATTATCGTATCGCGAGCGGGGGCATTAAGTGTAAGTGAATTGTGTATCGTAGGAAAGGCCGCTATTTTGGTACCTAGTCCGAATGTGGCAGAAGATCATCAAACGAAGAACGCCTTAGCCTTAAGTGACAAGTCGGCAGCCATATTAGTGAAAGACAGTGAGGCGAATCACGCTTTGATACCCGCTATACTTGCCTTAGCCAATGATATTACGCAAAGAGAAAGCCTAGCAGCTCACCTAAGCGAATTATCGATTAAGGATGCAGATGAAAGAATTTATCAATGTATTCTATCGGTGATTAAGCCTTCTTAGTTTGTAGGCTAATCATTTGCAAAGCGGCTTCGGCACAATCTTTTCCTTTATTACCCGACTTTCCATTCGCACGAGCCATGGCTTGCTTGTGGTTGTTTGTCGTTAATACGCCCAAAATAATTGGAACAGCTTTCGGCTCATGCGATAATGCGCAGAGTGCATCTGTTACGGCATGCGCCAATACGACATCATGCATGGTTTCACCTTTGATGATAGCACCTAAAGTAATGATCGCATCATACTTCTTCTGCTGCATTAAAAAGCGCGTCATATTCGGAATCTCAAAACTACCTGGCACCATTACCTCAACGATATTTTTACGCACAAGTCCCGCATTGGATAATGCTTTCACTGTTTCGTTTAGCATCAAGCCAACGACATCCTGATTCCAGTTTGTGTATACGATTGCAATTCGTGTTGCCTTAAAACTCCCTTTGAGAGAGAGACTACCTTGAGATTTATAATTTGCCATGAATGAATTCGATTTAAAAAAAATGACGATTAGTTTTTAAGGCTAATCGTCATCTTCAAAGATTTTACTAAAAATTACATATTTGCATCACAACGTGCGATGAAGGCATCCAACATATTGATTTGTCCGCCATTACCAGCTGCTTTGTTAGTTGAGCTTTGATATAATTCTTTAGCTTTTTGATAGAACGCTTTAGCTTCTGCATACTTCTTATTCAATTCAAAAGCTTGACCTGCTTTCATATTGATACGAGGAGCAAATGCTTCGTTGTCTGTTGCATCAGCAGCTTGCTTGTAAAGATCCAAACCTTTTTCAGTTTGATTCATTTCCATCGCGATATCGCCTAAAAGCTCGTTCTTAGAAGCAGACATGATATCATCAGGAGCTTTGAAAGCGTCCAAAGCCGATTCTGCTTTTTTGAAATCGCCACCGTTCAAATAGCACACGCCGATGTAGAAATTACAAAGGTTAGCAGCTTTTGTCCAGCCGAACTTATCCTTCACTTTTAGGAAGCCTAAATTTTTACCGCTACCATTCAAAGCTAATTTGAAAGAATCAGCTTCCAACATTTGTTGCGCCCAGAACATTTTCTTTTGCGCTTCGTTTTCACGGTTAGCTACCCAGAAGCGACCACCAATGATTAAAAGAATCGCCAACAATACTCCACCTACCACATAGTTAACTTGCTTACGATTGTTGTGATAATAATGTTCAAATTTAGAGTAGGTACCTACGATTGATTTTTCGATTTCAGTACCAGCATTTTGCTTGTTTTCGTCTGCCATGATTTATAGCGTTTGTTTGTGTTTTTGATTGTATTAGTCTGTGATAAACGGATAGTCTTCTTGTGCGTAGATGTCTTTCAACAACTCTTCATCAGAAGGGAATGGAGATTCTTCAGCGAAGCGAACACTTTCGTCGATTTCCGCTTTGATACCGCCATCGATTTCGTCCAATTGCGCTTCGGTAGCGTATTCACGCTCCAAGATCAAACGACGAACCACTTCTACCGGATCTTTCTGCTTATACTCCTCTACTTCTTCCTTGCTACGATATTTGGCAGGGTCGCTCATAGAATGTCCTTTATAACGGTAGGTCTTGATTTCAAGGAATGTCGGACCAGCACCTGAACGCGCACGGTCAACTGCTTCTTCGATTGCATCGTGAACCGCTTCAGCACTCATACCATCTACTTGTGCAGAAGGCATATCATATGCTAAACCAAGTTTTACGATATCATGCACGTTAGAAGTACGCTCAACAGAAGTTCCCATTGCATATTCATTGTTTTCACAGATGAAGATGACAGGAAGTTTCCAAAGCATCGCCATATTGTAAGTTTCGTGCAAAGCGCCCTGACGAGCAGCTCCATCACCGAACATACAGATACATACGTTATCTGTGCCGTTATATTGTTCTCCGAAGGCAATACCTGCACCGAGTGGAATTTGCGCGCCTACGATACCGTGGCCACCAAAGAATTTATGCTCTTTGCTGAAGAAGTGCATAGAGCCTCCTTTTCCTCTGGTACAGCCAGTCGCTTTACCATATAATTCGGCCATACATTCATTCGCGCTCATTCCTTTTGCAAGGGCTAAGCCGTGATCACGATAGGCAGTGATGATTGAATCTTCCGGACGGATAGCGCTCATAATGCCCGCAGCAACGGCTTCCTGACCAATATACAAATGGCAGAAACCACGAATTTTTTGCATGCCATATAATTGGCCTGCTTTCTCTTCGAATTTGCGCATGCGTTGCATCAACTCATACCAGTACAAATAAGTATCCTTACTAAATTTGGCGTTGGCCATATTCATTAGATTTAGGGTTGACAAATGTAATAAATTTTCTCAGGAATTCAGCCTATTTCTCAAAGCTTTTCCGCCACGAATTATGTACCTTTGGATAGGCAATTTATGAAAAAAAGGGTCTTTTTTATTCTGATTTGGCTTTTGCCAATTCTTATGGGTACAGCCCCCTTGCAGGCGCAATGGCTTCGTACTGCCGGAGACGTATTTTCTACGGCCCCCTCCACCCCTATTGCCCGCTATATAGGTAAAAACGACCTCGGTCCGATGCCTATTGATACCGTAATTAATAATGCCTCCGCTACCAAGGGAACGATTAGCTATCAAAATGGGCGAATGCTCTATAACCCCCTTAACGGCGCTAGCGGCTTAGATACTATCCACTTTCAGCTTAGCATTGCTGGTTCGCCTTTTGAAAAAGAACAATGTGTAGCCATTATTGGTAACTACAACTTCTTAGTTTGCCAGGATGATATTGCCAGCTTAATACAGAATGATACTGTTTTAATTGATGTCCATGCGAATGACTTTTCGAAGTTCGCCTATAATACCTTCGTCTCTCAACCGCCCTTGCATGGCGTTTGCCAAATTCTAAATAATCAGATTCAATACATCCCTAGTGCTAATTTTATTGGGAGGGACAGTTTTCAATACTATACTGCACAAAATAGCGCACCATTCGACTCCGCATGGGCATGGGTGCGTATCAGCGTTTGTCCGAATGCCACTCCAATCATCACAAGCTCTGTTCCTCAATTTGGCGGGATGCAGTTGAATGTTATCAATTCAAGCGCTTTACAACTTCCGCTATACTACGGTATAATAAACGATACGAACAATAAAGCATATGGCTATAGTGAGCAGCATGGTGTGAACAGCTATGCGCAAAGCATGTTCTGGAATACGCCTCAAATGAATGGCACGCATATCGGTTGCGTCTATGTTAGCGATAGCAGAGGTTGCAGTTCGCGTACCTGCCTGACTAGTTATATTACAAACTGTAATCCCCCGCCCTCCGCAGCTTTTACTAGCATCTATGACACGATAAATAATCAACTATTCATCAATGCTGCCACGCAAAACAACTCCACCTTACACCATTGGGAGTTAAATTTTCAATCGCCTTACTTGGTCAACCCAATTTACTCCGGCAGCAATGCAATTGACAGTATTCAAAATATTTTATTACCAGGAAATTATACTTTAACGCATATCAGCGCTGACATAAGCATGCAGTGCGCAGATACGTCTATTTATAATTTCCAAATTCAACTTACGCAAGCGGATACTTTTTCAGGCTATGCATTCACCGATTTAAATGTAGATGGCTTGTTTCAAAATGGCGAACCTGCAGCACCTGCTGGAACGATTGTTTGGGTAGCCAATGCGAGTCAGCCTTTGTTTTATCTTAGCCCAGACAATACAGGTTATTTTTCCATCATCTTAAAATCCGACAGTCTGATCTGGGGAACTACCGCAACAAACCTCAATACCATCCAAACCTGTCCGATTCGTCCACTTGTTTATCATACCCCTAAAGGCAAAGGACAATGGAATGTGAAAGGTTTATTATTTGGGCTACACCCTGCGGCCTATCATGTACATGGAAAATTGTATGTTGATTTGAATGGCAATAATAGCATTGATAATGGAGAACCGATTTTAAAAAATCATAGTATTACGATCAAAAACAAATTATTGATTTCAGATTCAGCGGGCATCTATCATTACTTTACTTCGTCGACTAATTCGCTGAATATTATCCCAACTCCGATACAAAATTTCAATGCGAGTACACAGCTGATACAGCCATTTGCAGGCATTTCAGACTACCCTGTTGATATCAGTTATATCCCTTTGAACGCAAGCTTTAGTAATGGCGCCGTCTTAATCACTGCAGATGAAGATAGCGTTTATAATAGTTCTAGAACCTTCGTCCATCTTCAAAATTATGGAACGCAAGCACTCACCGGAACCGTACGATTAAGTTATCCCGACTCCGTAAAAATACGTTTCGCCAGCGATTCAGCAATTATCGATAGCGTACACCAAGTGGTTTCATGGAAAATTAAAAACCCTATTGCTTGTGCACAGCAGGCCACCATGCATATCTGTTGGAACGCAAATAATCCAAATCAAATATTAAATTTTGAAGCTTGCTTAGTGTTAGACAGTTTGCAATCCGATATCGATACCTTAAACAATCACGATACTTTAGAAGTTCAAGTCATAAATCCTAGGCCGAACAGTAAGTGGGCCTCGCCTGTTGGAAAGGGCCCTGCGCATTCCATTGCTCCTTGGCAAAGCATTCGCTATGTTATCTGTGCAAGAAACCTACTGAATGAGCCAGTGATCAATATTACGATTTTAGACACCTTAGATAAAGATTTAAATTATCGTAGCTGGAAGTTCCTCAACAGCAGCTTCCCACCGTCTTCTGTTAGCTATGAAAACGGCATTGCCACGATTACTTATAATGATATTTTTCAGTTACCTGGAACAAACGGAAGTATTGAATCAACCTTTAAAGTTAATCCTTGGCCTGGTTTGCCAATGCATAAGCAGATTCATAATACCGCTACGATTTATTGGGATAATCTACAGCATACCCATACGAATACTGTATTCCACACGATTGAATATTTCTTAGGAATTACAAACACGGAAAAACACTATCAAATCACTATCTATCCGAATCCTGCGAGCGTGCTTGATCCTATCCATATCAGCTCCGAAACGAGTATAAGCAGCATTAAACTGTTTGCAATGAATGGCGCTTTTATTGGTGAAGAGAAATTAGTCAATGGTAGTTTTACTATTGCGAAGTCGAGATTAAAACCAGGAAGCTATCTAGTACAGCTTTGTGATACAGAAAAGGTTCTAGCAACGAAAACACTTATTCTTGAATAACATGCAGCAACTTGGATTGATTGGTTTTCCATTAGGGCATTCGTTTTCTGCGAAGTATTTTAAAGAGAAGTTTGAGCGGGAGCATTTGAGCGAATGGAATTATCAAAACTATCCTTTAGCCAGTATTTCCGAACTAGTGCCGCTCTTACAAACTGAAAACTTAAAAGGACTGAACGTTACCATTCCTTATAAAGAAGCGGTACTTGCCTACTGTGAGCAGATCGACGCGAAAGCGGCTGCTGTAGGGGCTGTCAACACTTTAGTGAAAACGAAGGAAGGATGGAAAGGCTATAATACAGATATCATTGGTATAGAAAACAGTTTGCTGCCACTCGTTCGTCCGCATCATCAACAAGCACTCATCTTCGGTACCGGAGGCGCCGCCAAAGCAGTTGCCTACGTCTTGCGGCAGATAGGGGTACATTTTCAATTCGTTTCACGCATGCCTGGTCCACAAGTAATTTCCTATTCCGAACTTTTATTTAACGATCTGCGCAGTCATAAGCTGTGGATCAATACCACGCCGGTCGGACAAGCACCTAATACGGAAGAGGTCCTTCCTATCGACTTCTCACAAATTGGAGAGCAGCATTTATTGTTTGATTTAATTTACAATCCATCGCTCACTTCCTTTTTAAAGCAAGGACAGTTGAAGGGTGCTACGATATTAAATGGGGAGCAGATGTTAGTGGAACAGGCGGAAGCTGCCTTTAAAATTTGGCAAGCAGCAATTTAATGCGGCACTTGTAAATCGTCGGCTACAAGGCCATCACGCAAGCGGATGATGCGACGTGCATGACGCGCAATATCTTCTTCGTGTGTAACTAGAATAATCGTATTTCCATTGGCATGTATCTTTTCAAATACCTGCATAATTTCTAAGGACGTCTTCGTATCTAAGTTTCCGGTAGGCTCATCCGCTAAAATGATGGATGGATTATTGACAAGGCTACGAGCGATGGCTACACGCTGAATCTGACCACCAGAAAGCTCATTAGGCTTATGATGTGCTCGATCTTTCAATCCTACTGCTTCAATTTTCTCCCACACAATCGCATCGCGTTCGGCACGAGGTACTCCGGCATAGACTAATGGAAGGGCAACATTTTCGAATGCTGTCAGACGAGGAAGCAAGTTAAAAGATTGAAATACGAAACCGATTTCTTTGTTGCGCAAGCGAGCGAGTTCATTTTCACTTGCCTTGCTGATCGCCTGTCCGTTGATATAATATTCGCCCGAACTAGGACGATCCAAACAGCCTAAAATATTCATGAGTGTCGACTTCCCACTACCACTAGGGCCCATGAGTGCGACATATTCATTTTTCTGGATATCGAGTGTAATGCCTTTTAAAACGGGGACCGCAGTCTTCCCGAGATAATATTCCTTGACGATATTTTCTAAAGTGATTACAGCCACGCTTATTTCTTTGTAAGAACTTTAGGCACTTTAAAATAGTCGGAATCCTTACTAGGCGCATTTTTCAAAGCATCCGCTTTAGTGATGGTTTGTTCTTGAACATCCGGACGAGCGACGCTCCAATCCTCGTTCATATACACTAAAGGTTCAACACCTGTGGTATCTAATTTTTGCAATTGCTCCACAAAAGCAAAGATCTTATTAAGGTCGTCCTGAATGGCGCCTTGTTCTTGCTCATTAAACTCTAAGCGAGCTAGATGACTTAAACGATCGATGAGGTCTTTATCTGCTTTCATACAATTCTTTACTACAAAGTACGTTAATTTTTGGGAAAGTCTTATTTCTTCGCGGCTTCCTTTTTCTTAATTCGTTCTAATGCCGATTTCGCCTTCTGTTCTAGTCCATTTTTAAAGTCGACATTTTTAGAATCGATACAAGCTTGAAGATATTTTTTGGCTTTGGGGAGATCTCCTTTTTCTTCATAGATTAGTCCGAGGTTGAGGGCTGCACTCGCTTCAAACCATTGTGGCAAGCCGGCTCCGAGCAGCATTGCTGTTTCGAAGTACGGAATAGCTTTATCTACTTGTCCCCATTCTTGATAGATTCTACCTGCTCGATAGACAAATTCAGCTTGTTCTTTTTTTGCTTTGAATTCATTGGATTTATGACCCGCGAGTTCGTTGATCGCTTTCTGATAATAGCCTCCATCGCAGAGCAAACGTGCACGTAGTAATAATACATTGGGGATATCCTTAGCTTCCGCCTCGCGAAGTGCCTGACGATCGGCGTCGACTTCGGTATGACCGATAGTTTTAACGCGAGCCATATTCTTTTTAAAACCTTCGTTATCGCCTTTTAATAAGCGACTCCAGGCTATTTTCTGACATGCATCTTTAAGAAAGTTACGACGTGATTTATCTTTTAGAAAGCGTTCGAAATAGGTCTCTGCATCTGGATCTAAGCGACGCAACTTACCCATTCCGGTGAGATAATCGAGGTAGACAAAAGGGGTATACGCCGCTCCCTTCGGTCGCGCGTTTAAGACATTCAAACCTTCTTCATTATAGTTATTGGCGTAGGCCACGACAGTCGCTAAATAGGTATAGAGTAAGTTATCTGGATGTTGCTGCTGAAGAGCTTTTGCTTCAGCCCAGGCTTTTTTCTTTTCATTCGACATGTACAAAAGACCATAGACATAGATAAAGTCGAGCTCTTCGGCACAATAGAAGTTGTTCTTTTTTACAAAGGCTTTCGCTTGATATAGTTCGCGCATACCTTGTTCTAAATTACCTTCATAGCCCATCAAATTGACTGCCCAACGATATTTGGCAGGAACGGTTCCGATCAGACAATGCATGAGTCCTAATCCGATTAAATTCGGAGCGAAGCCAGGATATATACGTCTATTATCTTCTAGTTGACTGTAAGCCTTCTGTACATGATAACCAGCCGACATGAGTTCGCCCATTTTCGCTTGGCAGACGGCGAGTTCCAATTGCATTTGCGCCATGAGGTAGAGGCGCATAGGTGCTTTTGGATCTGTCTTTTCTATTCGTTCATAGTTCTTATCGAAGTTGGCCTCTACGATCCTAAAATCCGCTTCGCGTTCTTCGATAAAGAAGCGCATGAAATCGGCATTGTGACGAAGGTAGCCGTTGACAGCATTGTCCTTTTCCGATTTTTCGAAGGCGGCTAATGCTGCAGGTACATTGTTAAGACGTAGGGAGATAATTTCCGCATAGACCTTTCTTGCGGCAGGTGTAAACTCAATGGAGAGGTGTGCTTGAGCCTTACTGAAAATAAGAATGCTCCCAATAAAAATTGGAAGCATTCTGAGGAAAATATTTCGCGGAGATAACCGCATAAACTTATTGAGCCAATGATTCGTCTACCAAAATACGACCGCAATGTTCGCACAAGATCACCTTACGGTGTTGACGAATTTCGATCTGACGTTGCGGCGGGATACGGTTGAAGCAACCACCACAAGCATCACGTTGAACAGTCACTACCGCAAGACCGTTTTTGTAGTTACGACGAATTTTGTCATAACCCATTAACAAACGCTCTTCAATCGTAACACGTGCTTCTTTCGCTTGTTCGTTTAATTCAAATTCTTCAGCTTCTGTTTCAGAGATTACGTTCTCTAATTCAGACTTTTTAGTCTTTAAGAATTTCTCTTTATCCTTGATATTCTTTTGCGCTTCTTCTAGAGCAGTTTGTTTAGCACTCACTGTTTCTACGTAATCCTTCGCACGCTTTTCGTTTAGTTGAGACTCCAACTTCGCCATTTCGATTTCTTTAGAAAGTGCATCGAATTCACGGTTGTTCTTAACGTTATCTTGTTGTTTTTCGTACTTCTTCACTTGAGCTTCTGCCTCTTTCTTTGCTGCTTTGTAGTTAGCAATTACTTGTTCAGCGTCCGCTAAATCTTGTTCCAAATGGGCGATACGAGTTTTCAAACCTTCTAATTCATCCTCCAAATCTCTTACTTCCATTGGCAATTCGCCGCGGATGGTTTTGATTTCGTTGATTTTAGCATCGATTTGTTGCAAGGTGAACAAAGCATGCAATTTTTCTTCAACGGGGATTTCTTTTTGGACAGCCATTATAGAAAATTTATAGGATTAGTATTGATTGAGCTAATTTGGAGGGCGAAGATAGGAAATTTTTCTCTAATTATTCGTTCAAATATAGCGTAAGTATATTGTTCACTCTCGAAATGCCCTATATCAGCCAAAAGTAATTGATTATCAGCATCAAAAAACTCATGATATTTAATATCTGCCGTCACATAAACATCGGCTCCGGCACTTTTAGCCGTCTCGATTAAAAAGCTACCTGATCCACCACAAAGGGCGATTTTTTGAACCTTTTTACCTAAAACAGGGGTATATTTTAGTGTTTTTAGCTGAAAAACGACCTTTAACTGCTCTAAAAAGCTAATTTCATCCATCGGCTCCGCCAGATTTCCGATTACGCCCAGTCCTACTTCACTATATTCATTTTTCACGGGATGGATTTCATAGGCCGGCTCCTCATAAGGATGATTTGCCTTCATCGCAGCTATCACCATTCCTAAGCGCGCATTATCGACAATCACCTCTACTTTCTCTTCGGGTTCGGTATGCCACTCCCCTTTTTTACCTACAAAAGGCTGCGCTTGTTCGTTGGCACGAAAGCGCCCTTCCCCCATGCTACTAAAGCTACAACTGTCGTAGTCGCCGATTTTACCAGCGCCTGCGGCAGCGAGTGCCTCACGGAGGGCGTCTGCACTTGCTTTAGGAATATAGGTCACCAATTTATTCAAATGACCGCTTTCTGCCTTTAATATGCGAGTGTCGGTCAATCCTAAACGATTGGCCATTTCGAAGCTCACGCCACCCTTTACCTTATCAAGATTTGTATGACAGGCATAGATGGCTATTTTATTTTCGATTGCCTTTAATAAGGTACGCTCCACATAATTCTTTCCAGTAAACTGTTTCAGTCCTTTGAAAACAATCGGATGATGCGCGATTATTAAATTACAATCCTTTGCAATCGCCTCGTCGATAACTGCTTCGGTACAATCTAATGTCAGCAAAGCACCATGGATAGGCATTTCTGGTCTTCCATAGATCAGTCCGCTGTTATCATACGACTCTTGATAGACGCGCGGAGCGAAGTCTTCAATGGCCGTCATAATATCGCGTAAGAGTATCGACATAATAAAAATTTAAGCGGGTTGATCTGGCACATCCATCATGAGGAAGGCTTTGATAAAACCGTCGAGATCTCCATCTAGAACAGGTTGTACGTTACCAACTTCATAATCTGTGCGATGATCTTTGATCAATTTATAAGGATGCAAAACATAGGAACGTATTTGCGAGCCCCATTCAATTTTCTTTTTCGTAGAGTTGAGTTTATCTCTTTCTTCGTTACGCTTACGAAGTTCTAGTTCATAGAGCTGGCTCTTCAACATTTTCATTGCGCGTTCGCGGTTGCCCATCTGAGAGCGTTCTACCTGACAAACGACTACGATACCTGTTGGCTTGTGTGTCAACTGTACTTTCGTTTCTACCTTATTGACGTTCTGTCCGCCGGCGCCGCCGCTTCGCGAGGTTTGCAGCTCGATATCGGCTTCGTTGATTTCAATTTCGATTGTATCATCGACCATGGGATAGACGAATACGGAGACGAAAGAGGTATGGCGACGAGCGTTGGAGTCGAATGGCGAGATGCGAACCAATCGGTGCACCCCACTTTCGCTTTTCAAGAATCCATAGGCGAATTCCCCTTCGATTTCGAGGGTCACCGATTTGACGCCGGCGACATCTCCATCTTGAAGATCTGCTTCTGTTACCTTATAGCCTTTCTGTTCGGCGAAGCGCAGATACATACGCATCAACATAGAGGCCCAGTCGCAACTTTCCGTTCCGCCGGCACCTGCATTGATGGTAAGCACGCAACCCATCGCATCTTCCGATTTGTCGAGCGTGGCTTTGAATTGTAAGTCTTCGATTTCGTTAATCGCCTTTTGATAGGCTGCATCTACTTCTTCCTCCGTCACATCACCGGCTTGTTGAAAGTCGTAAAGCACGGCTACGTCATCTACTGCAGTCTGCGTTTGGTTATAGGCGTTGATCCAGAAAAGCTCTGTTTTGATCGATTTCATGATGCCTTCTGCACGCTTAGCATCCGACCAGAAGTCGGGTGCTAAGGTGAGGGCTTGTTCTTGACGATGTTTATCGACACGAGTGTCGATGTCAAAGAAACCGCTTTAAAGCCGCGGTGCGCTCCTGTATATGTTTCAGGTTATCTGCTGTCATTCAATAAAATTATTTAAACGCGTTGATACCAGTCACATCCATACCAGTGATTAGTAAATGGATATCGTGTGTACCTTCATACGTCACTACTGATTCTAAGTTCATCATATGACGCATAATGCTGAATTCTCCGGTGATACCCATACCACCGTGGATTTGACGAGCTTCGCGCGCCACGTTCAACGCCAATTCTACGCTATTACGTTTAGCCATAGAGATTTGTGCAGGGGTTGCACGGTTCTCATTTTTCAAAGTACCCAAACGCCACATCAACAATTGCGCTTTCGTGATCTCGGTGATCATTTCAGCCAATTTCTTTTGTGTCAATTGGAAACCAGCGATAGGCTTACCAAACTGCACGCGATCTTTTGCATAACGCAAGGCAGAATCGTAACAGTCTAATGCCGAACCTAAAGCACCCCAAGCGATACCATAACGTGCAGAGCTCAAGCAACCTAATGGTCCTTTCAAACCTTTCACGTTTGGCAAGATATTTTCTTTTGGAACTTTTACATTATCAAAAACCAATTCTCCGGTAGCTGAAGCGCGTAAGCTCCATTTGCCGTGTGTTTCAGGCGTTGTAAAGCCTTCCATACCGCGTTCTACGATCAAACCTTGGATTTCACCTGCTTCATTTTTCGCCCAAACAACAGCTACTTGTGCGAACGGAGCGTTAGAGATCCACATTTTCGCACCATTCAAAATCACATGGTCGCCAGCATCTTTGAAATTGGTAACCATCGACCCTGGATCGGAGCCGTAGTTAGGTTCGGTAAGACCGAAGCAACCCAACCATTCACCAGAAGCCAGTTTTGGCAAATACTTACGACGTTGCTCTTCAGAGCCATACGCGTAGATAGGATACATTACCAAAGAACCTTGTACAGAAGCCGTTGAACGGATGCCGCTGTCACAACGTTCTAATTCCATCATCATCAAACCGTAGGAGATTTGATCTAATCCGCCTCCACCGTATTCCACAGGGATCGTCGGACCAAAGCAACCCATTTCGCCTAAGCGTTTTACCAAATGTTGTGGGAACTTCGCTTGTTGAGCGTAATCTTCGATGATAGGACTGATTTCAGCTTTTACGAAATCGCGAACAGATTGGCGGATCAGCTTATGCTCTTCCGTCAATAATTCATCCATCAAATAATAATCGTGGTATTGAAACTTATCGGTGTACATAGTAAAAGGTTTAAATGTATTATTCAGCTAAGTATTTGAAGAAATAAGGAATGGTTTCGATGCCTTTGAAGTAGTTGAAGACATGATAGTGTTCGTTTGGAGAGTGCAATGCATCGCTATCCAAGCCGAAGCCCATCAAAACTGTTTTCAAACCAAGCACTTCTTCGAACAAGGCAACGATAGGAATTGAACCGCCTCCACGTGTTGGGATTGGCGCCTTTCCGAACGTTGTTTCGATGGCACGGTGAGCTGCTTTATAGGCTTTAGAATCTGTAGGTGTTACCACAGGTTCGCCACCATGATGCGCTGTAACTTTCACTTTTACGGTATTCGGAGCGATTGCTTCGAAATGCTTGGTGAACAAAGCAGCGATTTCATCAGAGCTTTGATTAGGTACTAAACGCATAGAGATTTTTGCGAAGGCTTTAGATGGCAATACCGTCTTAGCACCTTCTCCTGTATAACCACCCCAGATACCATTTAGTTCTAAAGTAGGACGGATTCCTGTGCGTTCGATGCTGCTATAGCCTTTCTCGCCCCACAAAGATTCAACGCCTAGGTCTTTTGCATATTCAGCATCATCCCAAGGTGTCTTCGCCATTTCAGCGCGTTCTTCTGCAGAAAGATTCACTACTTTATCATAAAAACCTTGAACGGTGATATGATTGTTTTCATCATGGCAAGAAGCAATCATTTTAGCCAAAACAGTGATTGGATTGGCAACTGCGCCACCATATACACCACTATGTAAATCGCGGTTAGGACCAGTTACTTCGACTTCCATATAAGCCAAGCCACGTAAACCAACTTCGATAGAAGGGTTTTCCATAGAAAGCATAGAAGTATCTGAAACCAATACTAGATCAGATTTTAAACGCTCTTTATTTTCGCGAAGGAAGGTACCCAAATTGCTGCTACCCACTTCTTCTTCTCCTTCGATCATGAATTTTAGGTTACAGGTCATCGTATTCGTACGCATCATCGTTTCGAATGCTTTGACATGCATGTAGAACTGTCCTTTATCGTCGGCGCTACCGCGAGCGTAGATTTTTCCATCGCGGATGGTAGGCTCGAACGGAGGCGTGTGCCACAATTCTAATGGATCAGCAGGTTGAACGTCGTAGTGACCATAAACCAAAACGGTAGGCCAAGCGGCATTCATTATTTTTTCACCGTAGACAATTGGATGTCCGGCTGTTTTACAAATTTCAACTTTATCAGCACCTGCTTCACGTAGACGAGCAGCTACTTCTTCGGCACAACGTTCAGTGTCGGCGTTAAAACGGCTGTCGGCACTTACAGATGGGATGCGCAACAAATCCATCAATTCATTGAGGAAACGATCTTTGTTTTCCTCCTGGTAATTTTTCCAAGCTTCCATTTTATTGGGTAATTTAGGACGATAAAGGTAGCAAATTTCTCCCTTTTTAGAAGGAATTTTGGGCAAAGCTTGTGCTTTTGTCTTACTTTTGCACTTCTTGTTTAAACATATATCAGATTATGGCTAAAAGAACTAAAATCAAAGACATTCTTGCTTCCGAGCAGCACGACTATCAGGCAACGGTAATGGGATGGGTACGTACTTTTCGTAACAACCAATTTATCGCATTAAATGACGGTAGCACGAACGCTAATTTGCAGATTGTCGTTGATTTTAATACGATGGAAGAGGCTACGTTAAAGCGTATCACGACAGGTGCGGCCTTATCTATTGCGGGTAAAATTGTCCCTTCACAAGGTAAAGGACAGAAGTATGAACTTATCTGTGAAAACTTAGAAATATTAGGTGATTGTGATGCGGAGAAATTCCCGTTACAACCGAAAAAACACTCTTTGGAATTCCTTCGCGAGATTGCGCATTTGCGTTTCCGTACGAATACCTTCGGAGCGATCAACCGCGTTCGTAATACCCTTTCTTACGCTATTCACGAGTATTTTCAAAGCCGTGGCTTTGTCTATTTACATACACCTGTTATCACCGCTTCCGATGCGGAAGGTGCTGGACAGATGTTCAGTGTTTCTGTTCTGGATAAAAACAACCCGCCACGTAACGAAGACGGGAGTATCAACTATAAAGAAGATTTCTTTGGTCGCGCTACCAACCTTACCGTTTCTGGTCAGTTGGAAGCAGAATTAGGTGCGATGGCTTTGAGTGAAGTCTATACGTTCGGACCAACATTCCGTGCAGAGAATTCGAATACTACGCGTCACTTGGCAGAATTTTGGATGATCGAACCAGAAGTTGCGTTTAATGATTTGAACGACAATATGGATTTGGCAGAAGGTTTGTTGAAATTCTGTATTGAACAGGCGATGTCGAAGAATGCGGATGATTTGGCGTTCTTAGATCAACGTTTGGCAGAAGAAGAGAAGCAAAAGCCGATGAACGAGCGCAGTGAAATGGGGCTTTTAGAAAGTTTACAATTTGTAGCCAATAACGAATTCGTTCGTTTGACTTATACCGAAGCGATTGATATTTTACGTGAGTCAACGCCTAACAAAAAGAAGAAGTTCGCCTATCCTGTTGATGCGTGGGGTGTTGATTTACAAAGTGAGCACGAGCGTTATTTAGTAGAGAAGCATTTCAAACGTCCGGTAATTTTAACAGACTATCCAAAAGATATCAAAGCTTTCTACATGCGCATGAACGAAGACGGTAAGACCGTTCGCGCAATGGATATTTTGTTCCCTGGCATCGGCGAGATCGTTGGTGGCAGTCAGCGTGAAGAGCGTTTACATTTGCTCGAGCAACGTATGGAAGAGATGCATATCCCTGCCGAAGAGATGTACTGGTATTTGGATACACGCCGTTTCGGTACTTGTCCGCATGCCGGCTTTGGCTTAGGCTTCGAGCGTTTGGTATTATTCGTTACAGGTATGGGTAATATCCGCGACGTGATTCCATTCCCACGTTATCCGAAGAATGCAGCTTTTTAATGAATAATGAATAATTAGTGATGAATAATTTAAAAGATCATTCATCATTCATTATTCATCATTCGTTATCGATTCCTATTATCCACCAAGATAATTTCTACGCGGCGGTTGCGGGCGCGGCCTTGGTCGTTGGTATTGTCGCCGAGAGGGCGTTCGAAATTGAAGCCAGCGATACGGAAGTTTTTCTGCAAAGCACCTTGTGCGATCATAAGATTCATCACGGCTTGTGAGCGATGTTCAGACAGCTTTTGATTATACTCCTTATTACCTTGATTGTCGGTATAGCCGTAGAGTTCGATAGTGTAGAACGGGTTACGTTTGATGTATTGTGCTAACTCGGTAAGCCGTGTACGGGAAGTATCCGGCACCACATAAGAATCTGATTCGAAGTTGACATTGGTGATTTGGAAGCTTGCGGCCTCGGCTTCGTCGATCGAGTCTTTACGTTCCTCTTGTGTGAGCACCTTCGGCTTCGGTGGCCATCCGCCGTACATCAAACTATCGAAATTTATTTTTGCGTGTAGGTCGGCGTACTCTTTAAAGCGCGGCATTTTAGTATCCTTCTTCGAAGAGAAAGTGCCGGCAGAAAGGAATACACCGCTATCATAGCTATTATCACCGATATCACCGATCGCGATTTTGATATGATACACTTGATAAGGCTGCACATAACACCAAGCGGTGAGCACCTTTGTAAAGCCGTCGTATTGGAGGTTCTGCCATAAAGCAGGATTGATTTTTTTCTGCTTGCGCACGTTGATTTTAAAATTCAACTGCACTTCAGAAACTTCCTTTTTCTGACCCGACTTGGTCGTCATGGTCTTCAAAACCTTTATGGGCTTTGCATTAGTAAAAAAGTCATTATCGACAAAGACCTGCTTGTTCAACTTATAATTGATAGAGTTGATCGTCACGGGTGTAACAGAGAGTGGCAGGGTTGCAAGATTTTTATTGTTGTACTTCGGTCCTTTAAGAAAGAAACCGAATACGTCATTATAACGCGAATCGACATATTCAGGATATTCTTCGCTACCGAAGCAGTATTCGAAAGAAACCTTATTATCGAAGGGTACAAAATCGAATTCCAATACAGCCACATCGTAGGAAAGGTTATGTGCTACGCGATTTAAATCTTTATCTCCTTTATATCTTTTTAAAGTGGCGGGATTGCTAAAAGCGGTAGTCATGTAAGGATAATCATTCGGACCAATGGCATCAAATACATTCCCAGTAGAGAGCATGATTCCTTCTTTTAATTCTAGGGGCAATCCTGCATCTGCCTTATAGCGTGCAATCGCAAGAGGATGTCCGGTATAGGTTACTTTCCCTACATACATTCCTTGTCCAACTAATAGCTTTTTTACGAGCTCTACCGGACTCATAGAAGTATCGATATGTAAGAGTAAGGGAGCGGAAGGACTAGCCGGGCGAGGGTTATTCGCATGGTTGGTTTGCGCCTTCGTGAGAGAGCTGAAAAACAGTAATAAGAAAAGTATGTAACGGAGACGCATTATTCTAGTATACGTCAAAGGTCGGGGAAAAATGTCAATGCAAGGCAAAAGAGAATGAACACTGAAGCGTGCAATTGTATACAGCCTCCACTACTCTCTCTCTGGCGTTTCTTCCACTGAATCTTTGTCGGCTGCTTTTACTTTAAACTTCGTTTTCAAAAGCACTTTCACGTCCTTTCCCGTTCCTGAAGTCATTGTTAACTCATAGGTTCCTTCCGTAAGGAAGGACTCATATAAACGATCCTTTAGGTACGAATTGATATTGTTCGACAAATTATAATCCCATTTATTATAGCCTTCTTTACAATTCAACAAAGACTCATACACTAAACCAGGTTTTTTAGTCAACAGCACAATGCGCACATTTACTTGATTGGTATTCGCTCCTGTAGGCACAGCAAAAGCAAATGACAGGTTCGGTTTTGGCACACGCTCTTTCCAAGATTTTTGTTGTCCCCAACGGCTATTGTACTCGATAGAATCGGTGGTATGCAGCCAAACGAAATTATGCTGTTGGTTGGCAGTGACCATTTTCTCTAGCTGTTTAATATCCAATTTATACAAAGAGCGTCCGTGTGTGCCGACAATCATCTCCCCTTCTCTTTCTTGAATAGCCATATCATGTACTGCGACACGTGGCATGCTAGAGATAGGCGTATAATCTAAAGCCGTTAGATTGACATAAAGTCCGTTGTCACTAGCGACATAAATCATTCCTTCATTCTTTGTATCCTCTTTTACTTTATTCAACGATTCCATCGGAAGATTTCCTGCAATGCTTTTGAAGGTATTTCCATAATCATCAGATTGAAATAAATACGGCGCAAAATCATCAAACTGAAAACCACTTAAAGCTACATATACACGAGCAGGATTGAATTTGCTGGCGGTGACACACATCACTCTTAAGTTATTTGCAGCTGGGATGTTTGCGCGAATATCTTGCATTTGAAAACCGCCATCTTTGGATACCCACAGATTTCCATCATCGGTTCCAACATATAAAACTCCATATTGCAATGGCGACTCCGACATCGTACAAATCGTTCCGTAAGGGACATCGCCGACTCTTTTACCTTTCGTCAAATCATTTGTTAGCACTTTCATTTCCTTACCTTGTTGCAAAGAGATATGCAGACGATTACTTCCCATATACAAAATATCTTTATTGTATTTAGAAAGCAGAATTGGGGTCTGCCAACAGAAACGTAAAGGCTCCTCACCCATTTCAATACTCGGATGAATATGGTTTTCGTAGTTCGGATTAGTTGTGTTCAATTTAAAATAATGACCGAATTGATAACCTGTATAGACTGTTTGATTATCGCGTGTGTCTACTTGCACTTGCATGCCATCTCCTCCTAATAAGCGTTTGTAAGGATAATGACCTTCTTCATGCCAGGCAACACTTTCGTTGGCACGACTTGGTCCGACCCATACGCCGTTATCTTGCAAACCCCCATACACACGATAGGGCTTCGCATCATCGACAGCGACCGCATAGAACTGTCCTACCGAAGGCGTATTACACTTTATCCAATGGGCACCTGCATCATAAGAGATATTTAAACCTCCATCATTTCCATTAATCAGATGTTTGTCGTTATTTGGATCAATCCATAGAACGTGATGATCCGCATGCTGATTATCTCCGTTGATATCCGCGAATTGGCGTCCTTGATCTTTCGATTGAATAAGGGTAACACCTAATACATAGACCATGCTATCATTTTTAGGCGAGGTATAAACTTTACCAAAATAGTAACCATAGGTATTGAAAACGCCATCCAAATATTGTTCGTTCATTTTATGCCAATGCTTGCCTCCGTCTTCGCTACGATAGACTTCTGCGCCAATAACAGGGGTATCATACAAATCATTATCAGCATCACTTACATAATTAGCCACTACTGCTGGCGTCCAAATTCCTTGCTCGATTCTAGTACGAATGAATCGATAGCTATATTGCTTAGGGACTTCGTTATCGTTTAAGAACGTAACAATTTTTGTAGAATCATATTTTAGAAATTCTTCACGGGTCATTTTACGTAATTCGCTTGCTTTCAACTTTGGATTAGCTGAAGCTTTAGGCGTTTGATACGCTTGATTATCTAATACGGCGTACCAAATATTCGGCTTCGACACACAAACACTCAAGCCCATACGTCCGACTAGATCGCCTTGTGGAAGGCCGTTGTCAGCTTGTTTGGTCCAGGTACGTCCTTCGTCATTTGATTCATAAATGGCACTTGCTTTACCACTCTCTACAAAATTCCAAGGATAACGTTCACGATGCCAAGCCGTCGCTAAATAGCGTTTTGCTTGACTAGGATCTTGATGTATTTCCATCACCCCTGTCAATGAATCGATGAAGAGCGTTTGCTTCCAGCTTCCATTTTCATAACGAAAAATTCCGCGCTCTGCATTGGGTGTGTATAGATGTCCCATAGAAGCGACGAGCAAGCTAGGACTTTCTGCAGGAAGGACTTTTACTGTCCCTATATGATGTGCATCCCGCAAGCCGATATTGCTCCAGCTCTTTCCCCAATCACTAGAAAAATAAATACCTGTACCTGCATAAGAGCTACGACTCGAATTATTTTCTCCCGTACCTACATAAATATAACGATGTGCCCAATCTACATCGATATCACCGATAGTGATTGATGCTTGATGATCGAATATGGGCGAAAAGCTTTGACCGTTATTATTCGAATAGAACAAGCCTCCAGAGGCGTAAGCAACGAGAAATTCGGTTGAATTCGTTGGATTAACAGCGATGTCTACAATACGACCGCCCATAACTGAGGGACCGATATTTTCAACTGGAAAATCACTGAGTCGTGTATAATTTGTTTTTAGCAATTCTTCTTGTAATTGCTGATAGCGTTGCTCTTGCGCCCAAGCAGTGCTTGCTGAAAACAAAAGGAAGCCGAGAATGAATTGTGTATAGCAATTATTCATAATTATTCAGATACAATTAAGTTGGTAAAGTTAAAGCTATCTCCGTCAAATAAGCCTTTATCCGACAATTTAAGATGCGGGATTACAAGCAAAGCCATAAAGGATAAGGTCATGAAAGGTGCATCTAATTTGGAACCCAATTCTTTCGCTAGCAAATCAAGCTTTGCATATTGTGCGGCCACTATCTCAGCAGGCTCGGTGCTCATCAAACCTGCGAGTGGAAGCGGCAAAGCATGTACATCGCCATTAGATACAACATTGACGCCACCTTGCGATTCCATGAGTTGATTAATTGAAGCGAGAATAGATGCGTCATCTACACCAACAACGATGATATTATGAGAATCGTGCGCAACGGTACTACCGATAGCACCTGCTTGTAAGCCGAA
>JACCDJ010634342.1_pt1 | contig 36860 bp, 34 predicted proteins | sample 7444481 | NCBI WGS metagenome assembly JACCDJ01 (sample SAMN15323435, study PRJNA562643) | freshwater metagenome | isolation source: river surface water | place: USA:Blue River Watershed | collected 2017-08-15
AGGTCTGCCAGCGCCGCAAGAAACGGCAAAACATGGGCAAATCAGCGTTGAATGAAGTCCGGGTGTTCTCACCTGCCACCGTGGCGAACGTCGCCTGCGGTTTCGACGTGCTCGGTTTCGCCATCGAACGCCCCGGGGATGAGATCGTCGCCCGGCTGTCTTCCAAGCCGGGTCTCAGGATCGCCAAGATCACCGGAGACGACGGCCGCCTGCCGCTCGACCCCTCCAAGAACACCGCCGGGGTGGCCGCGCTGGGTCTGCTGCGTCACCTCGCCAGGCCGGAAGTCGGGGTCGAACTCGAGATCCACAAGAAGATGCCTTTCGGCAGCGGCCTCGGGTCGAGCGCCGCGAGCGCGGTCGGCGGAGCCTTCGTCGTCAACCATCTGCTCGGCTCTCCGCTGACCCGTCAGCAGCTTCTGCCCTTCGTCGTGGCCGGCGAGGCCGCCGCGGACGGGGCGTGGCACGCGGACAACGTGGCGCCCTGCCTGCTCGGGGGCATCACCCTCATCCGTTCCAACGCCGAACTGGACGTCATGGACGTGCCGATTCCGGACCGCCTCTGGGCCGCCGTCGTGCACCCCGACATCGTCGTCCTGACCAAGGTCGCGCGGGAGATCATGCCCCGTCACGTCCAGCTGGAGACTTCCACGCAGCAGAGCGGCAACCTGGGCGGGCTGCTGTGCGGCTTCTTCAAGTCCGATTACGGCCTGATCGGACGCTCGTTGCATGACCTCATCGCGGAGCCCCATCGTCAGCGGCTGATCCCCGAGTTCTACCGGGCGAAGCGCGCCGCGATGGAGGCCGGAGCGCTCGGCTTTTCGATTTCCGGCGCCGGCCCCAGCGTGTTCGCGCTCTGCGAGGGCGAGGCCTCCGCCCGCCGGGCGGCCGAAGCCGTCGCCGCCGTGTTCACCGCGGCGCAGCTGAAGGCCACTCCTTACGTCTCCCGCATCAATCCCAAGGGCGTCCATGTCGTCTCCGAGTCCTGAGCTGGAGTTCGTCTCCACCTCCAACCCGGGCCTGCGAGCCGGCCTGCGCGAGGTGCTGCTGTCCTCCGTTCCTCCGGGCGGCGGACTCTGGGTGCCCGTCCGCATACCCCGCCTCCCCGCCGACTTTCTCGAGGCGCATGCGGATTCCGATTACGCCGCGTTGGCTGAAGCGGTCATCGGTCCGTTCCTTGCCAAGGAGCTCGGGCCTGACGTCCTGAAGGCCCTCTGCCAGGAGGCCTTCAACTTTCCGGTGCCTCTGGTCCGACCCCCGGGGCTGCCTGCGGCCTCGGCGGGCAGGATTTCCGTCCTGGAGCTCTTCCACGGCCCTTCCGCCGCCTTCAAGGACTTCGCGGTCCGTCTGCTGGTGCGTGTGACCGCCCGGGTGCTCTCCGCGGAGCATCCCCGCTTCACCATTCTCGCCGCCACCTCCGGCGACACCGGTGGCGCCGTGACCGAGGCGTGCGACGGCGTCCCCGGCGTGCGCGCGGTGGTCCTCTATCCCCGTGTCGGGGTGAGTCCGGTGCAGGAGTCCCAGATCGCCCGCCGTCGGGCCAACGTGGTGGCGCTCTCCGTCGACGGCACCTTTGACGACTGTCAGGCGCTGGTGAAGCGGGCCCTGGCCGATGAGTCGCTCCGCCGGTCGGAGCCGCTCCTGACCGCCAACTCGATCAACCCGGTGCGACTGATCGCGCAGGTCCCCTTCGCCTTCCATGCCCGTCGTCTGGTGCCGCGCGGCCGCTCCCTGGCGGTCGTGGTGCCTTCCGGCAACCTGGGCAATGTCGGCGCCGTCCAGCTGGCGCGTCGCATGGGCCTGGACCTGGCGGCGCTCGTCGCCGCGACCAACGTCAATTCGCCCTTGCCGGAACTCTTCCGCACCGGCGTCTACCGCCCGCGCCGATCCGAACCGACCTTGTCCAACGCGATGGACATCGGCGCGCCCAACAATCTCGACCGCCTGCTGGCCTGGCGGGAGGGCGGTCCGGCCGTGTCCTCCGTGACGGTCGATGACGCGCAGACTCTTGAGGCGATGCGGCGCGTCCGTTCGGCCGGAGGCTACGTGATGTGCCCGCACACCGCCGTCGGCTGGAAGGCGGCCGAGGACCTCCTGGCCTCCGGCGGGGCCCCGGATGAGGCCGTCGTCTTCGGCACGGCCCACCCGGCCAAGTTCCCGGACGTGCTGCGTGAGGCCTTCGGCGATCCCTCCGTCTCGGCCTTCCCCGGGGAACTGCCTCCGCCCGCGCCCGTGAAGGTGGGCAACGATTTCGGAGCCCTGCGCGACGTGCTGCTTTCCGGGGCCGGCAGGGGCTGAAAAGCCGAAGGGCCGGAAGTCCGGCCCTTCGTTCAGACGCTCAGTGCGCGGGGCGTCACTCCGTCTCCGACACCGCGAAGGTCACGTTGGTGATCTCGGCGCGGGCGAGGACGTCGAGCACGTTCATCACGCGCTCGTAGCGGGCGGCCTCCTCGGCCTGCACCGTGATGAGCATCTTCGTCTTGGCCTGTTCGGCGGCCTTGCGCATCTGCACCATCTGGGAGTAGAGCCCTTCGAGCACCTTGTCCTGGGGGGCGCCCAGCGGGTCCTCGTTGAGCGTGACCTCGCCGGTCTCGGAAATGCCGATCGTGACCTCGTCGGGGAGCTCCGTCTCCTGCGCCGTCTCGGCGTTGCCCGGGAGCGTGGTCTTGAGCTCGTGCTCCACCTTCACCGCGCCCGCCATGACCATGAAGAAGAGCATGATCACGAAGACCACGTCGATCATCGGGGCGATCTGGAATCCGGCGTCGGCCGGCGCCTCCTTGGGTGCCTGTTTCATGGGTTCATTCCTCGCGGTTCAGGCCGGAGAAGGCGATGTTGTCGATGCCCGCCTCGGCGCCCCATTCGAGGGCCTTGGAGATGTACTTGGCGTGGCAGTTGCGGTCGGCGCGGATGAGCAGGCGGAACTTCTCGTTGCCGCCCTTGCGCCGCTCGAGCTCCTTGGAGATGCCGTCCTTGTCGTTCGGATCCAGCTCGCGGTCGTCCAGCTTGTACTTCGCCTGGCCCGTGGTGGTGTCCCAGGAGATGTTGATGAGGCCGGCCGCGGCCTTGTCGTCACGCTTCACGCCGTGGCTGGCGACGGGCAGCGAGATGTTCTTGTCGACCTTGAGCACCTGCGACGACGTGATCGACATGAAGAAGATCAGGAGCACCAGGAGCACGTCGATCATCGGTGCGACCTGGAATTCCGGTTCTCCGTCCCCGCCTCCGCCTCCGCCTGCCATGGTGCTGGGTGCCCTTGAAGGTTAGGGTGGGGCGCTCAGGCCTGGGGCTGGCTGGCGGCGGCGTTCCAGTCCGGCTTCGCGGCGTAGATCTCCTCGTCGCCGATCTTGCGGCCGGAGACTTCTTCGTAGGGGAAGCTGCGGAAGAGTCCGCCGACCACTTCCTGGACGTCGTGGATGCCGTTCGAGATGCGGTTGCGCAGCAGGTAGTAGGCGATGAACGCAGGGATGGCGATGAAGAGGCCGGAGGCGGTGGCGACGAGCACTTCGCCGATGGCGCCGGAGAGCTTGGAGGGGTCGCCCACGCCGGAGGAGCTGAGGGTCTCGAACGCGCTCATCATGCCGGTCACGGTGCCCGTGAGGCCGATCATCGGGGTGCAGACCCCGATCACCGAGAGGTAGGAGGCGCTGCCCATCAGGTCGCCCTGGACGCGGGTGATTTCCGAGACGATCGACTCCTCGGTCATGTTCTTGCCGTCGGGGGCGAGGGCGACGCCGGCGCGGACCACGTCGCAGATCGGCGAGGCGTTGGACTTGGCGAAGGCGTAGGCGCCGACGTAGTTGCCGGCCTTGAAGAGCTCGCGGAGCTGGGTCACGTGCTCAATCGGAAGCAGCCGCTTGCGGCTGGTGTTGATGAAGCCCTGGACGATGAACCAGATCATGGCCACCGAGGCGATCGCGATGGGGTACATGACCCAGCCGCCCTCGTGGAAGAGGTCCATGAGGGTCTTCTTGGTGTGCGTCGCGGCGGGAGCGGCGGCGGCCGCGGCGGCGGCGGGGGCCGCCTCCTGGGCGCCGGCGAGGGCGGTGAGGAGCGCGAGCGCCAGGGTGGGCGTAAGCAGGGAGCGGAGGGTCGTCTTCATGAGTCTGACGTGGGGGTGTCGGGTTGGTATAGGAGGGGTTGGGTGAGTGGGCAAGGACAGTTAGCGGTTGGCGGACTGGTCGTCCTCGGGGCGGACCGCGTTCTTCTTGATGGTCGCATTGTCGGGCAGGAGTCCGGCCGCCGCCATCTTCTTCTGTTCGGCTTCGGCCTTGGCGACCTCCTCCTTGGGGAGGATCTTGCGGGCCTCATCGGCCTCCTTGGAGACCGGATAGGTGATGAGGATGTCGCGCAGGTAGCGGTAGGACGTCTCCTCAAGCTTCTGTTCGCGGACGGCGGGGCCGTCCATGCCGCGGAAGGCCTGGGCTGCGCCCAGCAGGGCCTTGGGCACCTGGTCCTGTTCGGTGCCGTAGAAGACCGGCACGCGGAGGTAGGCGTTCATGGCCGCCTCATACTTGCGGGTGGCCAGGAGCGAGGCGCCCTTGACGATGTGCAGCCTGGCGAGCACGCCGGCGTCGTCCATCTTGCCGATGAGCTCGTCGGCCTCGCGGATGACGGACTCGTGCTCACCGCGCCGGGAGCGCTGGAGCAGGCGTGACAGCTGGATCTTCGTGGCGAGCTCGGGCTGGGAGGATGCTTCGTCCTTTTCAAGGGTGTCCAGGAATCCTCCCAGGGCCGCGTCGTTGTTGAGGCGGTCGAGGGCGTCGAGTTTGATCACGGTGGCCTCGAGCCAGAGGCTGCCGGGGACCTTCTTCAGGGGTTCGAAGAGCTTGATGACCGCCTCCACGTTGTCGAGGGCCTTGGCCGGTTCACCGCGGTTGACGAACGCGCGGGCCTCGACGAGCTTCGGCATCTCAGGCCAGATGACCTGCAGCACGTCCGAGAGCTTGCGGGTGTTGGTCACCTCCACGCCGCCCTGCAGGACGGAGCGCTGCACGGTCGCCTGGACCTGGTTGATGATGGCCTTCTTCGGATCCACGAGGGGCTTCGGCGGCATCACCGAGGTGTCCATCTTGAAGGGGTCGTTCACTTCCCACCGGTCGTTGCGGAAGACGAAGGTCTGGGCCGAGGCGGCGGCGGCGAGGAGCACGGCCGGCAGGATGGTGCGGAGGGTGCGCATGACGTTCAGAGCGAGAGGGAGAGGGTCTTGGCTTCGGTCGCCTCGGGGGTGTCCTTGATGCGGTCCTTCGAGAGCATCTCGGTGAGCAGCAGCTTGGCGTCGGGCCGCTGGTTGAGCTTCACGAGGAGCTTGGCGGCGCCCAGGTAGGCCTTGGCGGACCAGGACTCGTAGCGGCGCCAGCCCTGGTAGCAGCGGCGGTAGTACGCCACGGCTTCGGGCAGGCGGCCCTGGCGTTCCTCGATGAGTCCGAGCCAGTAGAGCGAGCCGGCGGTCTTCTCGCCGCGCCATTCCTTGGTCTTGGCGATCTCCTCGAAGCCCTTCTTGGCCTCGTCGTACTTCTGGGTCTCGGCCAGGCACTGGGCGCGGACGAACATGACGTTCAGCTCCTTGGACATGAGCGCGCGCGCCTCGATGGCCTCGTCGCAGAGCGCGAGGGCCTCCTTGAACTTCTTGCGGCGCAGCAGGATCTCGGCCTGGCCGGCGTAGCCGTAGTCGGCGTATTCCGACGAGCGGGCCACGGTCAGGATCGCGGCGAAGTAGCCCTCGGCCTTGGCGAGGTCGCCCTTCTCCAGCAGGTGGTCGCCCACGACGGCGAGGATGGTCGGGCTCAGCTCCTCGGGCTTGTAGTTGGCGGCGATCTTGCTGAAGTTCAGCTCCGTCTTGGCGGGCTCGCGGGTGAAGACGGCGAGCTGGCCGAGCGCGTAGAAGCCGCGGGCCTGGGCCACCAGCGAGTCCTTGTTCTGGTCAAGGCGCAGGAGCTTGCGCATCTCGGCCTCGGCGTCGGCGGAAGTGTAGGCGCCGGGTTCGGGCGTGGCGCCCGGGCGGACGCGCTTGACCTTCTTGGCGACCTTCTCCGCGAGGAAGCCGATCAGCTTCTCCGCGCCTTCCTGACGGCGGTCGTTGATGTTCTCGGCGACGGCGTCGGAAAGGATCTTGAGGGCGTTGTCCTTGGCGCGGGCGATGGAGGCCTGGCGCTCCTTCTCGATCACGGCCAGTTCGTCGGCCAGCTTGGCGGAGAGGGCCTTGACCTCGTTCTTGGCGGCGTCGATCGAAGGCTGCACGGGCGGGTTGGCACGCTCGAGCTGGTCGACCTTCTGGCGGGCCTTGGCGAGCTCGCCGCTGAACTTCTTCTGCACTTCCTCGGACCGGTCGGCGAACTCCTTGCGGTCGCCCATGCGCTCCGTGGCGCGGATCACCTCGTAGAGGTAGGTGAGGGCCTTGGGGTCCTTGGTGTCCCAGTTGTAGAGCTCCATGTAGAGCTCGCGCATGCGGCGGTGCTCGCCGCGTCCGGGGAGCATCTTGTTGAGCTCGCGCAGCACGAACTCAAGGGCGTTGGCGTTGCGGCGGCCGAGCTTGGCGGCGGCGATGTAAGCCTCGATGGCCTTGGCGGTGAAGACCTCCTTCTGCTTCTCGATCTCGGACTTCTTGGCCTGCGCCTGGGCGCGGCCGGCGGGGGTCTGGGCGGCGCGGACGGCGAGGTCGGCCTCGCGGATGGCCTTGTCGAAGCCCTCCGCCAGGCGGATGTTGGCGTCGCCGACGAGGGTGTGCACGTCCGGCAGCTGCACCTGGATCTCGTCGGACTTGTCGTTGCCGTAGTCCTTCAGCCACTCCTCGCACATCTTGATGGTCTCCTCGGTCTCGGGGGGCTGGATGCCGAACCGCACGATCGCCTGGCGGTAGCGGACGTCGGGGATGAACAGGCCCTTCGGGTATTCGGCCTGATAGCGGTCGAAGCCCTCCTTGGTCTCCTTGTACTTGCCCTGGTAGAACCAGCAGAGCGCGCCCATGTAGAGGACCTGCTGCCGGACCGGGGAGCGCTCGTACTTCGCGGAGAAGGCGTCGAAGGCCTTGCGGGCCTCGTCCCACTCATACTGCGAGAACAGGCAGGCGGCGATCCGGAAGTCCAGTTCCATGGCCGCGTCGGGCGTCAGGTTGGTGACGTTGGAACGGGCCCACTTGTAGTGTTCGATGGCCTCCTTGTAGTCCTCGTTGTCCTGTGAGATCTCGCCGAGGGTGATGGCGATCGGCGACGTCTCGTCGGCCTTGGGGTACTTCTGCAGGAACTGCTTGCAGACGTCCTGGGCCTCGGTGCGGCGGCCCATCTGGCGCAGCGTGATGACGTAGTAGTAGTAGGCCCCGGTGATGCGGGAGAAGCCCGGGCTGCGGTCAAAGATGTCCTTGAAGGCGACGAACGCCTCCCAGGGGCGGCCGAGCTCGAGCAGGCAGAGGCCGATGCGGTAGGAGATGAACGCGTCGTAGTCCTTGTTGGCCTTGAAGTCGGCGTCGATCTTCTTGAACCCCTCGAGGTCCTGGCGCGCCTGCTCGATGCGCACCTTCATCTCGTCGTTGGGCTTGGGGTTCGCCTTGGTGAGGGCCTCGAGGGCCTCCTCTTTGGAGCCGATCGCCTTGGCGAGGTCGCGTGCGACGGCGGCGGCCCGCATCGTGCCCTGGTAGCTGGCGAGGGCCTGGCGGTAGAGCGTGCCGCGCACGGCCTCGTCGACCGCGGAGTCGGCCGAAGTGAAGCGCGCGTCGCCGATGCTGAGGAGCTGGAAGTTCGAACGGATCAGGTCGGCGGGAGAGCCGGTCTTGAAGGCGTCGACCTTCGCCTTCAGCTGCTCCGCCTCCTTGGGGAGGCCGAGCTTGGTGTAGATTTCGACGAGCTGGATGGCGGCCTCGCGGCGCTCGGGGGTGTTGACGCCCTCGCCGATGGCCTGCTGCAGGAAGCCGACGGCCTGCGAGTAGCCGGCCTTCTTGGCCTCCTCGGTGCCCGTCTTCACGCGGTCGACGCTGATCTTCGCGGAGAGCGCGAAGGCGTTGACGCGCACATCCGGGCGCTCGGTGATGCTGTTGCGGATCTTCTCGAGCCGGGTGAGGGCGGCGTCCCACTTGCCCTGGTTGGAGAAGGACTCGATGAGGGTCAGCTCGGCCACGCCGCGCCGGTTGTCGGCGTCGAAGAAGTCCTCGGTGCCCTTGGGGTATTTGGCGAGGAAGGAGGTGAGTTCGGCCTCGGTGCGGGGCCAGTCCTTGATGAAGTAGTAGCAGCTGGCCTTGCGGAAGGAGACCACGGCCTTGTACATGTCCTGCGCCGCCTCGGACTTCTTCTCGAGCTCAACGTACTTCTCCAGGGCCTCGCGGTACTTCTTGGCTTCGTAGAGCTGCTCGGCGGACTTGAACAGCGCCACGACGGGATCTTCGTCCGCCTTGGCGCCGGCGACGACCGCTCCGGCGGCCTGGGCCCGGAGCAGCGAAGGAGCCGGGGTGACGGCGATCAGGACTGCGAGGATGGCCGCCTTGGCCAGTCGATAGGTGCGTGACTCGGTGTGGGCCGTCATGATTCAGATGGGTCCGTGGGGTGGGGCTTGGAAAGTAACCCTTCCGCTCGAGGATTGCCAAGCCATAAGCCCCCTGGCGGAGGGCCCTGCGAATGTGAATAACCTCAGCGACCCGCCTTGACTCCTGTCGCCAGGAGGGTCTCGAAGTGGGGCTCCTTGGGCTCCCGGGCCACGACGCGCACGGCGGACTCACGGAAGCCGGCCTCCTCGATCCAGTCGTGGAGCTCGTTCTCCTGGAACCCCAGCCAGCGGTCCGCATACAGCTCCCTCGCCTTCTCGAAGCGATGGGCCTTGAGGTCCAGGACCAGCAGGCGTCCGCCGGGCCGGAGGATGCGGTGGGCTTCGGCCAGCGCCTGGCGGGGGTTTTCGGCGTGATGCAGGGCCTGGCTCAGCAGGGCCAGGTCCACGCTGCCGTCGGCCAGGGGCACTTTCTCCATGTCGCCGAGCACATAAGTGACGTTGTCCAGCCGCTCCTTGCGGGCGAGCGACCGGCCCACCTGGACCATGCGGCGGGAGTTGTCGACGCAGTGCACGCTTTCCGCGCCCCGGGCCAGCAGGCGGGAGAGCGTCCCGTCGCCGGCTCCGAGGTCGGCGATGCGCACGCGGGGGGTGAGCAGCAGGAGCATCTGGCCCACGGCCTCCCAGGAGCGGCCGGGGCAATACTGCCGCCCGAGGCGTCCGGCGACGCGGTCGAAGTGCATCTCCGCCTTGCGGCGCCGGCGCTCCACGATCCTCCGGAGGGCCCGTTGGTCGGCGGCCGACTGCGGCTCCTCCGCGGCCGCCTCGCACGCGGCCTCGACCAGGGCGGCCACCCGGGAGGGCAGTCCGTGGGCGAGGGAATAATAGGTGCGCTTCCCGTCGCGGCGGTCGTCGGCGAGGCCGGCCTTGCGCAGCTGCGCCAGGTGCGTCGAGATGCGCGACTGGCCCATGGAGAGCACTTCCTGCAGCTCTCCGACCGCGAGCTCGGCGCGGCGCAGCAACGCCACGATCCGCGCCCTCGTGGGGTCGGCCAGAAGGCGCAGTGATTCCCAGGGCGAGGGCATCTTGGGGCTCTCTTCTGTCCGCGGCGGGCCGCCGTGTCAAAAGCGGAAGCCCTGTCCGGGCCTCAGCGGGCGTCGATCCAGCGGGTCACCGAGAGCACGGTCCAGTTCTCGGTCCGGCCGTTGATGTTGGTGGCGAAGGTGTCGCCGGTCCGGCGGTTGAGGAACTGCTTGGCGAGAGGGGAGATGTAGGCCAGCGCGCCTTCCTCGGGCTTTCCGTCCCAGGCTCCGAGGATGTGGTAGGTCACGCGGGACTTGTCGGAGCCGCGCTCCAGGGTGGCGGTCGAGCCGATGCCGATCACGTCGGCCTTGGCTTCGGTGAAGTCGGTCACGCGGGCCTTCTTGAGCAGGCCTTCGAGTTCCGCGCGACGGGCGCTGAGCGTGTCGTGGTCCTGACGGGCCATCTTGTACTCCGAGTTCTCGCGCAGGTCGCCGTGCTCCTTGGCCACCTGGATGGCCTCCTTGACCGCGGGGAGCTTGACCTGGATGATCTCGGTGAGCTCGCGCTCCTTCTCCTCCTTGCTGGACTGCGAGACGACCAGCTCCTTCTCGGCCGACTCGTCATCGTCGCGCTTGCTCTTGGTCAGGCGCTGGACGAGGGGCTCGATCTTGGCCATGCGGCTCAGCAGCTTGAGGCGCGTCATGTCGTCGAAGCCCTGGCTGTCGCGGAGGGAGCGCGCGAGGTCGAAGATGGTCTCGGTGTCCGCCTTGCGGCCGTCGGCCGGAGCGATGAGCTCCGGGATGAGCTCCTTGTCCTTCACCAGCTCGAAGGCCAGCGGGATGCGGGCGGAGGAGTTGGACTCGAGGGCTTCCGTGTCGACCGAAGAAAGGATGGCTCCGAGCAGCGAGGGGCCGACGAGGGGAGCGACGACCTCGGCGTACTTCCGGGAGGCGCGGTTCTTGATGACCCAGATGATGACGGGAGCGCGGAGTTCGCGGGACTCGAGCCACTGGGCGAAACGGGCGGCCACCTCGGCGGTCAGGCCGGCGTCGCACAGGTAGGAGACCGTCTCGGACACCAGCTTGGCGGAGCCGCTCTTGGCGGATCCGATCTCGCGGCTCTTGAGCAGGTCGAAGGCGCGGTCGGCCCACTTGTCGCCGTGGTGGGCCCGCACGAGGTCGAGTAGTCCGCGGATCTTCTCGCTGGTGTGCGGGATGTTCAGCGCGAGGACGGCCAGGTCCTGCTCGTTGCAGAGGGCGATGACGTCGGAGGCCGTGGGGCTGGTCATCTCGACGTTCTCGACGGCGGAGCGGAAGAATTTGTCGCGGTTCCAGATGCCGACCAGGGCGGCCGGCAGTCCGTCACGGCGTCGACCGGGAGCGGAGGCCGCGGAAACGGCCTTGGCCAGGTCGGAGGAGACTTTGGCGAGGTTGGATTCGGTCGCGGCGGAGCGGGTCTCGGAAGCGGGGCTTTCCGCCAGTTCGGCGAGAAGAGCGAGCCGGCGTTCCAGTCCCGGGGAGGACTCGTACTGGGCGAAGAGGTCCTCGCCGAGGTCCTTGGGGGCCTCCAGCAGGGCGTAGAGCCCGCCCTTGCGCTCCGGAACCAGAATGGCACGGTCGCGACGGAGGGCGGCGCGGGCCTTGGTCCACCAGGACTTGAAGGCCGTGGCGCGCTCCTTGCCGGCGGCGAGGGAGGCGAAGTGGATGCGGTCCAGGGCGGCTTCGAGCGCGTAGGAGGTGCACTCTCCCGTGGGGTATTCCGCCAGGAGGGACTTCACGAGACCGGCAGGGTCTTCCGACAGGGCCTGGGCCACGGCGGCCTTGCCGGCGTCGGAGTAGGCGCGGGCGATGATTCCTTCGGGGTTGAGGAAGTCGATTTTGGCCACGAAGAACGCGGAATCGATGACGTGCCCCTTCTTGTTCTGTTCCGGGAAGTCCACCGTGAAGAGCTTCTTGTCGGCATCGTAGGCCCGGATGATGCCGATGCCCCAGGTCTGGTGGATGCAGAAGGCTTCCTGTCCCCCCGAGACCCGGTCGATCGCCGACTGCAGGTGCTGCGCTTTGGTGGCTTGCGGGTTGGAGGCCTTGTTGCTCATTGCAAAAGGGGGTTGTGGGCATAAGAAAACCCTCTTGCAAGCAGGAAGGCGGGACGCCCGCCGACGCTTCTCCCGGCCCCGCAGGTCCCCATCCAAGCCATGGCCTTCAAGCCCGAAAAACCGCCGATTCACGGTGAAACCCCAGACACCCTGGCGGAGCGGCTGGTCGCGGACGGCCACCCCCGCTACCGGGCGGGGCAGATCATGGAGTGGGTCTACGCCCGGAGGGCCGAGTCCCCTGCGGTCATGACCAATCTCCCCGCCGGTCTCAGGTCATGGCTCGAGTCGACCTTCGACTTCTCCCCCACCGAGCTGGTCGGCAAGCGCACGGCCTCGGACGTCACCCAGAAGGTGCTGCAGCGGCTCCGCGACGGGTCGTTCATCGAGACGGTCATCATCCGCGCCCCGATGGAGGGGGTGGGGCAGGACCGTTCCCGCCGCACGATCTGCATCTCGACCCAGGTCGGCTGCGCCTACGGGTGCAAGTTCTGCGCCTCGGGCCTGGAAGGATGGAAGCGCGACCTCTCCGCGGGCGAGATCGTGTCGCAGCTGGTGCAGGTCTGCCGCATCGAGGATGAGGCCGACCCCGCCCGCGCCTCCAAGGGGCTGGCGTCCTTCGACAACATCGTGGTGATGGGCATGGGTGAGCCGCTCGCCAATTACGACAATCTGATGGCCGCCCTCCGCACGGCCAACGCGAGCTGGGGCTTCGGCTTCGGCGCGCGGCGCATCACCATCTCGACTTCCGGCGTCGTGCCCCGTATCCACCGCCTCGCCGAGGAGCCGCTGGGGTTCCGTCTGGCGATCAGCCTGCACGGCGCGACGAACGAGGTCCGGGAGCAGATCATGCCCGTGAACCGGAAGTACCCCCTCGAGGAGCTGCTGCCGGCGGCCAAGGCCTTCGCGCGCCGGCACGGACGCATGCTCACGTTGGAATTCATCCTGATACAGGACGTGAACGATTCGCTCGACCAGGCCCATCGTCTGGGCGCGATCGCCCGTGACCTGCACGCCCACGTCAACCTGATCCCCTACAACACCGTCGAAGGGCTGCCTTGGAAACGTCCCTCGCTCACGCGTCAGGACCGTTTCGTGAAGGAGCTGCGCAACGCCGGCGTCACGGCCACTCTCCGCCGCGAGAAGGGCCATGACATCGATGCGGCCTGCGGACAGCTGCGCCTCCGCAAGGAGCGCGAGGCGGCGGGGCCGGCCTAGGCCGACATCGCCCGGGCGAAGGCACGCCTGTCGGGCGCCTTGAAGAAGGCCGTGCCGGTGACGAAGGTGTCGGCTCCGGCATCCCGGCACCGGGCGGCGGTCTCAAGGTTGATCCCGCCGTCGACCTCCAGACGGAAGCCCAGGTTCTTCCGGCGGCGTTCACCGTCGAGGGTCCTCAGGCTGTCCAGCACCGAGGGGATGAAGGACTGTCCGCCGAAGCCGGGGAAGACCGTCATGCAGAGGACCAGGTCCGCCTTTTCCAGGAAGGGCAGGGCCCTTGCCGGGTCGCAGTCGGGATTGAGCGCGAGTCCGGCCGGCAGTCCGGCCGCACGGATGGCGTCAAGCGTCGCGCCGACGTCGTGCTGGGCTTCGACATGCACGGTGATGCGGTCGGCGCCGGCCTTCACGAAGGCGTCCACGAAGCGGTCGGGGCGCGACAGCATCAGATGCACGTCGAAGTGCAGCTTGGTCCTCGGCCGCAGGTCGGCCACCACCTGCGGGCCGAAGCTGATGTTGGGCACGAAGTGCCCGTCCATGATGTCCAGATGCAGCCAGGGGGCTCCCGATTCCTCGACGGCACGGACGCCGCCCGCGAAGTCGCCGTGGTCGGCGGCCAGCAGGGAGGGCGCTACGACGCGGGAGGGCATGGTCACCAGGAGGAAGTGGCGGCCTCCCTGATCTGTGCGGCGATGTCCGCGTAGGCGGCGGGCCCGAGGCTCAGCTCGCCCGCGGCGGTGTCTCCGGTCGGCTGGAAGACGAAGGAACCGGTGAAGCTCCTGTCCTTGAAGACGGTCCTGGCCCCGCCTTCCGTGGTCAGGGTGCAGCGCACGACGTAAGTGATGCGGTGGCTGGAGAAATCGCGCGCGTCGTCGGGCCGGGCGGAGAGGGCCGCCCGCTGGAAGCTGACGAGCTCGGCCTCCAGCCGCGCCCCGCCCGGTCCCAGGCGGACGCGGGGGTCCATCGTGAAGGCCTCCGCGAGGCGGGTGTGCAGCGCCGCGTGCACGCCGGTGCGCGAGGTCGAATTGCGGACCGGCGCGATGTCGACGGACCGGAAGGGCGGCGGCGGGCCTCCGGCCTTGTAGGCGGAGCAGCCTGCGAGCAGGGCGAGGAGGGCGGTGAGGCCGAGGCGCATCAGCGTCGCTCGTTGTCGATGACGGGCCGCGCGTCGTCACCGCGGAAGCCCACCGGATCGACTCCTTCGCCCACGGGGGCGGGCTTGGCGTCGTTGGCCTTGCGCGGCCGCGGATAAGGTCCGAGGACGCTGTCCGCGAGGCTGCGCGGCGGCTCGCCGAGCTTCTCAATCTCCGCGATGAGCGCCTCCGCCTCCTTGGCGGCCTCCGACTCGGGCGCGATGGTGCGGCACGCGTTGGCCATCAGCCGGGCGGCGTCGGGATTGTTGCGGCTCGTCCAGTAGAACTTGGCCAGAAGAAGCCGGGAGCGGGCGGCCCGGTCGCGCAGGGACTTGACCTGCTCGGCGGCCACCTTGGCGCGCGGGTCCGACGGGAACTGCTCGATGATCGTCCGCCAATGCTCCGCCGACTCCAGGCAGGCGGCCTGGTCCCAGGCGGCGCCGAGGGATTCGGAACTGCGCAGGCGCGCCAGCAGCTCCAGGGCCTCGGGGAGGTGCCGCGAGGCCGGGTAGTCGCTCACGAGGCGGTCGAGCGCGGTGTCGGCGCGCGCCACGTCCTCCATCGTGAGGGCCAGCCGGGCCGAGCGGATCAGCGCCTCGTCAGCGAGCGGCCCGTTGGGAGCGAGCTTCACGGTCTTCTCCCACTCCGTGAAGGCCGAGGCCTTGTCCCTGAACCAAGGGAACCATCCTCCGAGCTTGCGCGTCTCTCCGGCCGCATAGGCCGCCCCGATGTCGAACTGCACCTGCACCGCTTCGTCGAAGCGGCTGAAGGAGCCGTGCTTGGCCGCGACGCGCGCCACCAGTTCCGCGGCGTCGTCGAAGCTGCCGTCCTTCAGGCGGATCCGCGCCAGCTCGACCAGCGCCCGGCCGGCGGATTCGGAATTGATCTCGGCGTCGGCGATGCGCTCCCACGTCTCGGCCGCGAGCTTGACGTCGCCGGCGTCCTGGGCCGCCGAGGCCTCGTCCATCTTGGTAAGCACGACTTTCTCGTCGGCGTCGGGCTGGCCGGTCTTGACGCGCCAGCGTCCGCCGTCGCGCACGTATTCGGAGGCGTCGAGGGCGCCCGTCAGGGCCGCCGTCAGCAGCAGGATGAGGATTTCAGTTCTTGGGTTCATGCCAGCGGAGAAGGGTGGCTCCCCAGGTGAGTCCGGCGCCGAAGGCGACGAGGAGCACGAGGTCGCCATGGCGGATGCGGCCGTTGCGCCAGGCCTCCTCGAGGGCGAGGGGGATGGACGCGGCGGAGGTGTTGCCGAAACGGTCGAGGTTGGTGGGGAAGCGGTCCATGCCCACCTTCAGCTGGTCGGCCACCGCCTCGATGATGCGGATGTTCGCCTGATGGGGGATGAAGCAGGCGACCTGGTCGGAGCTGACGCCGCACTTGGCGAGCACGCGCTCGCAGGAGTCGGCCATCACGCGGACGGCGAGCTTGAAGACTTCCTTGCCGTTCATCCGGAGGCAGTGGCGACGTTCGCGGACCGACTCCTCGGTGGGAGGGAAGGCGGAGCCGCCGTCCGTGCAATGGAGCAGCTCCGCGTTCGATCCGTCGGCTCCGAGCAGGTTGCCCAGGAGTCCCACGCCCTTCACGTCGGTCTTCTCCAGCACGGCCGCGCCGGCGCCGTCGCCGAAGAGGACGCAGGTCGAGCGGTCCTGCCAGTCGACCACGCTGGAAAGCTTCTCGGCTCCGACGACGAGGGCCCTGCGGTAATCGCCCGAGCGCATCATGTCGGAGGCCACCTGGGTGGCGTAGATGAAACCGGAACAGGCCGCGGCGACGTCGAAGCAGGGGATGTCCTTGCGGAGGCCGAGCTTGGCCTGGAGCAGGCAGGCGGTGGCGGGGAAGGGCACGTCCGGGGTCATCGTCGCCACCACGAGGAGATCGATGTCCTCGGGCCTGAGCCCGGCCCGCTGCAGGGCCTGTCCGGCGGCCTTCGCCCCCATGTCGGAGGGGTTCTCCCCGGGGCCCGCGATCCGCCGTTCCGTGATGCCCGAGCGGGTGCGGATCCACTCGTCGGAAGTGTCGACCTGCGTGGACAGTTCGGCGTTGGTGAGGCGTCGCTCCGGCGCATGGACCCCGATGGCCCGCATGTAGACGGAAGGAGCGCTGCTCATCTGCACCGAAATAAGCCCCGCCGAGCCCGGAAGGGAACCAAAATCCTCACCCTTCGGCGGGGGTCGAGGAAATCACCGCGTTGGCGTCCGAAAGCGCCGCCCGCATGCGTCTGCCGGCGCCATGGCCGAGCGCCTCGGAACCCAGGCGGATCGCGCTGGCGATGCCCTGCCGGTTGCTCGAGCCGTGGGCCTTCATGACCAGGCCGTTGAGTCCGAGCAGCGGGGCTCCGCCGTAACGTTCCGGCTTCAGCTTGCCCTTGAGCTCACGCAGCAGCGGGAACATCGCCACGCCGCCGGCGAGGTAGACCGGATTGCTCTTCACTTTGCTGCCGACCAGGTCGCGGAGCATGTAGACGAGGCCCTCGATGGTCTTCAGGATCACGTTGCCCGTGAAGCCGTCGGTCACGACCACGTCGCAAGCGTCGCCGAAGACGTCGAAGCCCTCCACCGGGCCGACGTAGTTGATGCGATCTCCCATCGCCTTGAGCAGGGCGTGGGCGCGGTTGATGCGCGGACCTCCCTTGCCCTCCTCGGTGCCGACGGTCAGCAGCCCCACTCTGGGACGGGCGATGCCCAGGGAGCTCTGCGCGTAAATGGTGCCGAGGACGGCGTTGTGCACGAGATGCTCCGGCGTGGCCTCGGGATTGGCGCCGACGTCCAGCATGATGAAGTGTCCTTCCCGTCGCGGCATGATGGCGGCGAGGGCCGGCCTTTCGGCGCCTTCCATCGGGCGCACCTTGATGGTGCCGGCCGCGACGAGGGCCTTGGTGTTCCCGGTCGAGACGACGGCGTCGACTTCGCCCTCCTTGAGCATCTCCAGGGCGATCACCATGGACGAGTCGCGCTTGGACTTGAGCACGGTCATCGGCGCGTCGTCGGGCGAGACGATGCCGGGGGCGTGACGGAACGCCACGCGGGGACCGCGCAGGGCGCGGTGCTCCTGGGCGAGCAGGCGAAGGTTGTCCTCGTGCCCGACGAGCACGATGGTGTCAGCCGGACCGATGCTGCCTTCCTTGATCGCCAAGGCGGCTCCGGCCACGGCTTCGGACGGCCCGAGATCGCCGCCCATGCAGTCCAAGGCGATGCGATGTCCGGGTTTCGGCGACTGGTCGGTCATGGGCGCGGGCTCAGCCCGACTGCCGCCTTCAGGCGGCCTTCTCGATCACCTGGCGCCCACGGTACTTGCCGGTGATCGGGTCGACGCGGTGGGAGCGGCGGAGGGCGCCGGATTCGGCGTCACGCACGAGCTTGGGGGCGCGGAACTGGTTGGCGCCACGACGGAGGCGGCTGCGGCGCTTGGACTGCTTGCGTTTCGGGTTGGCCATGGTTCTGCGCTGGGTTGAGGGTCGGTTCTACCCCTCCCGCCCCCTCGGTCAAGCCCCCTTTCCTTGGCCTTGCGCCCGTTCTCAGGCCTGTTTCGCTCCACGGTCCCATGGCAGGCCGCCCAGCCCTTTTTCTCGACCGGGACGGCAACCTGATCAGGGACCACCACCACACTTGCCTGGTCGAGCAGATCGAGGTCATCCCGGGCGTCCGGCCGGCGCTCATCGCCGCCCTGGACGCCGGCTATGAGCTGTTCATCCTCACGAACCAGAGCGGAATCGGCCGGGGCATCTTCACTTGGGACCAGTATTACGCCTGTCACGCGCGCATGCTGGAGCTACTCGACCTTCCTGCTCCCGGCTTCCGCGCGGTGATGGCCGCGCCCGAGAGGCCCGATCAGCCGTCAGCCTATCGCAAGCCGAGCCCGCGTTTCATCCTGGAGATGGGCGCGGCGCACGGGCTCGACCTTTCACGCAGCTGGATGGTCGGTGACCGGCGCACGGACTGGGAGGCGGGGCTCAACGCCGGGGTCCGGTCCTGCGCCGTGCGGAGCGGCAAGGAGTTCGGACCGGAGGATGAGGCGTTCGCACGCGGGGCCGGGGTGGCGATCCACGACGACTTCCCGTCCTTCGTGCGGAACGAGCTGGGTCTGCGGACCCTCGGTTGATTCCGCAAAACAGCGGAGGCGGACAATGTCCGCCTCCGGTGGTCAGCTGTGAGAGGGCTTCAGGCCTTGGGCTTCTCGGAAGGGCAGCACTTCTTGCAGTCCTTCTTCTCCTCGTCGGCGGCGACGGCCTTGGGCTTCTCCTTCTCGCAAGGGCACTCCTTCTTCTTCTCGTCGTCAGCGACGACGACGGCCTTGGGCTTCTCCTTCTCGCAGGGGCACTCCTTCTTCTTTTCTTCGTCGGCGAAGAGGACGCCGGCGGAGAGGGCGAGGACGCACGCCACGGTGGAGAGGAGCTTGAGGAACTTGTTGTTCATGGTCGTTGGATTGGACCGTGAATCTTGGGAGGATGTTCCCGGCTGTCAATCAGGCCGCCCCGAAGTTCAGCGAGGGATTGCCCCCAGTTTCTGCCGCAATGCCAGCAATCCTGAGCCAGGCAGCCAATCCGATCCGCTGGGCCCCGCATAGACCGAGCCTGACTGGACGGCCCTTACCCGTTCAAGGGCAGGCATTTGCCGAAGCAGCGCCAATTTTTGCGATGACGGGGCGAGGGGGCCGTCCTGTTCGCTCTCCTCAATCCACACGATGGCCGCGATGTCTTCCCGCGTCATTTCCTCCCAGTCGAGCCGGCTCCATGAACCCTTGGTGGGAACGAGGGTGTATCCCCAATCTCTGAGAGGTCCTGCGAGATAGGACTGCGGTCCGGCGGTCACGCCGCCCCAGATGACCGCAATGTTTCTCCGCGGCCCCGCGTCCGAGTGAGCCAAGCCGAGACGTGAGGCCAGGGCCTCGGCCTTCTCGGCGCATCCCACGGCGGCGCCGATCAGCCTTATGTCCGCGGCGACCGAATCGGGCGACTCCGGTGAAAGGATGACCGTGCGAAAACCCTCCTTGCGGCAGCGTTCAGGCCAGAGCGGGTTGGCGCTGCGCGGGACGATGACGATCTCGGGCCGCGCCGCCTTGAGTCTCTCCATGTCCGGCGCGAAGGCGTCGCAGGAGCGCGCGGCCGCATGGGTCGCCGGCAGCGGGCACCAACGGGTGGCGGCCGCGATGTCGTCCGCGACGCCGAGGTCAATGAGGGTGCGCGTGGCGCCGGGACTGAATGAGGCCACTCTGGGGCCGGCGTCGACCGCGGCGGCCAGAAGGATGAGCGCTGCCCCCGCCGCTGCTCTCATGAAGTCAGGCGCAGCGCCAGTCGGACCGCCGAGTCGAAGCTGCCGATGTCGGCGCGGCCCGTGCCGACCAAGGCGTAGGCGGTTCCATGGTCAGGACTGGTCCGCACATACGGCAGGCCCAGCGAAAGGTTCGCTGAGGAGGCGAAGTCGACCGACTTGAGCGGTCCCAGACCCTGGTCATGGTAGGCGGCCACCACGGCGTCGTAATCTCCCATCAGGTGCCGATGGAAGACGGTGTCGCCCGGCAGCGGCCCTTCCGCGTCGATTCCTTCGGCCCGCAAGGACTCCACCGCGGGCCGTATCACGGCCATGTCCTCTTCGCCCATCAGACCCTTTTCGCCCGCATGCGGGTTGAGGCCGCAGACGGCGATCTTGGGATTCGTCACACCGAGGCGGATTTTCAGGCGATGGAGCGCGAGGGCGGTGCGCCGGACCGACTCCTTGGTCAGGGCCGAGGGCACGGCCGAGAGCGGGATGTGCCAGGTGGCCAATCCGACGGTCATCCGTCCGCCGGCGAAGGCCATGACGGGCGTGCCGCCCCATTTCGCGGCGAAGAATTCCGTCTGTCCGGGATGCTTGAAGCCGATGCCGGCCAGTCCTTCCTTGCTGACCGGCCCGGTGACGACCGCGCGGTAGCGTCCTTCTTTCACGCCTTCCGCCGCCTCTTCCATCGCGGCCAGGGCGATGCGCTGTCCTTCCGGTTCGGGATGGCCCGGGTTCGGACGGTGGTTGCGGTCGCCGACGGCGAGGGACGGAGACCGCAGCGTCGAGGTCCAAGCGGCGCAGCCGATCGCGACGGTTTCGGAAGCAAGCGCCGGGTTCGAAGCCAGCCAGGCCGCCGTGATTTCAGGGCCGATGCCCGCGGGGTCTCCGGCGGTGATGGCGATCGGGGGGTGTCTCATCGGGGCGAGGTGAACCGACCGCGGCGACCGCCGCGGAAGAATCCAAGGAAGTCCAGCGCTTCCGGCGACCGGAACTCGCCGGAGTCCAGCGCGCGCGCCGCCAGCTCGGAGCAGTCGGTGCCCGGCCCGTAGACCGCGTGATAGGCCCGTTTCAGCTCGGCCGTCGCTTCCGGCGTCACGCCGCGGCGACGCAGGCCGACGAGGTTGAGGCCCGCGACCTCATTGCGCCCGTGGGCGATGACCTGGGGAGGGACGTCCTCCGTGATGACCGCGTTGCCCGACACCATCGCCCCTCCGCCGATCCGGCAGAACTGGTGCACCGCCGCGCCGCCGCTCACGAAGGCCGCTTCGCCCACCTGCACGTGCCCGCCGAGCATGCACCCGTTCGCCAGCACCGCCTTGTCTCCCACGCGGCAGTCGTGCGCGACGTGGCTGCCCGCCATCAGCAGGCAGCCCGCGCCCACCGAAGTGGCGGCGCCCGCCTTCGTGGCGCGATGCACCGTGACGTGTTCCCGGATGACCGTGCCCGCGCCCACTTCGACGAAGGATTCCGTCGCGAGGTCGAAGGAGAGGTCCTGCGGGTCGCCTCCGATCACCGCGAAGTGGTCGACCCGCGCGCCTTCGCCGAGCCGGACTCCCTTGCGGATGACCGCGTGGCCCGACACCACGCACCGCGGCCCGATCACCGCGCCTTCCTCGACCAGCGCCCACGGGCCGATGACGGCCGAGGCCGCCACCTCGGCGAGGGGGGAGACGGAGGCGAGCGGGTCGATCATTTCGGCGGGGCTCCGAAGAGCTCAAGCTGCGCGGCCTTCACCATGTCGTAGACTCGCAGAAGCCGCAGCAGCTGGAGCGTGTCCGACTTGGCGTAGCTCTGGTTGGCCTCCACCGCCTGCACCAGGTTTTCCAGGATGGTGCGGAAGGTCAGCACATGGTCCACGCCGCTCTCCTTGAGCAGCGTGACGCTTTCGGAGCGCTGGGGCTCCTGCGCCGGGATGCCCGGCAGGACGAGCACCTTGGAGAGGGCGCGTCCGTCGTCGGTGGTCAGGTCGGCGAAGGCCTCCTTGGCCGCCTCCACCGCCTCCTTCCTCACGAACTCGAGCAGGTCTCCCTTGCGGATCATCGTGGGCGTGACGGCCTTGGTGGTGTGCCAGCCTTTGACCGCGACGACGGCGGCCGAGAGCCCGGGCAGGTCGGAGCCGAACAGCTGGAAGGGCAGCTCGCCTCCGCGCCGCGGCGCCGGGTTGATCACCAGCAGGTCGCCTTCCTCGTCGGCGCGCTTGCGCCGGGACTGGACGGCGTACTTCCGGGACTGGCGGACGAAGAATCCGTTCATCTCGAAGTATTCACGGACCAGGCTGTCGTCGAATCCCGCCATCGCCGCCGGAGACTGACGCCGCCCGGCGGCTGGTCAATCCCTGCGGCTCAGAGCGAGTAGTCCCGGGGCGCCACCGCGAGCGTGAACTCTCCCTTGAGCGAGCCGGCCAGAAGCTCCGGGACCAGGGTCGCGAGCCGGCCGGTCTTCACCGTCTCATGGGCCTTGGTCAGCTCCCGGCCGACGCAGGCGACCCGGTCGGGCCCGAGGATCTCAAGCATCTCGCCCAGCAGCGCCTCGATGCGGTGGCAGGATTCGTGGAGCACCAGGGTCTCCTCCGCGTCCTTCGCCTCCTCGGAGAGGAATCTCCTCCGTGCCGCCGACTTCGGCTGCAGGAACCCCACGAAGCGGAAGGCGTTTGTCGGCAGTCCGCTGACTGACAGCAGGGCCACCGCGGCGCAGGGGCCCGGCACCGGTGAGACTTCGAGCCCCAGGCGCCGGCACTCGCGCACGACGCGGAATCCCGGGTCGCTCACGGCCGGCGTCCCGGCGTCGGTGACGAGCGCCACGGTCAGTCCCTCGCGCACGCGCCCGGCGATCTCCTGGGCGGCGTCCCGTTCGTTGTGCTCATGGTAGGCGATCAGCCGGGGGCCCGAGATGCCGAGCAGCCGGAGCAGGTTGCCCGAGGTCCGCGTGTCCTCGCAGGCGACCAGGTCTGCGCCCGCGAGGGATTCGCGCGCACGTTGCGAGACGTCGCCGAGATTTCCCAGCGGCGTAGCGACCACCAGCAGCCGGCCCTTGCGGACGCCGGAGGGGCCGACCCCGCCGCCGGACATCAGCGGAAGCCGGAGCCGGGGGTCTGCAGTCCCGGCAGTCCGCCCTGCCAGTTGGCGGGAAGCGCCTGGGGCAGGGTGTCATCGGCCCGCTTCTCGACGGTGCCGCATCCGGAGAGGATGGCGGCCGCGGCGGCCAGCAGGGCGGTGGTCAGCGGGCGCATGTCAGTTGCCGGCGGTGAAAGGCACGAGCGTCACGACCGTTCCGACTCCGACCTGCTTGAGTTCGCAGCCCGACAGGAGCTGGGCGTAGGCGACGTTGGGCCGGGCGGCGGAGACGCGCACATTGCCGGCCTTGACGCCGCCGATGAGCATCTCGAAGCCGATGTCGGCGCGCACGCCGTTGTGCTCGCCGACCGAGAAGGCGACGAGTCCGGTGGAGGCGTCGAGCGAGATGATCTTGGTCACGATGCCTTCGGCGCCGAAGCTGGGGGCGCCGGGGGCGCCGGGGGCGGCCTCGTCGGCGAGCGGGTCGCGAGGGTAGGGGGGCTTGGAATCCGACTTTCCGGCGGCCCAGCCGTAGAGCTGGACGTAGCGCCCGCGAGCCTTGTCGAGCTTCTCCTCGGCCTGGGTGACCTTGGCGATGCTCTCCTCCATCTGCTCCTTGGTGAACATGGCCGCCGTCTTCTGCTTCTCGGCCACGATCTCCTGCTTGGCGGCGTCGAGTTCGGCGGCGAGGGAGTCGCGCTTGCTGGTGGCTTCGGTGATCTGGGCCGTGAGCTCGTCACGCTTGCGGGTGAGTTCGGCGCGTTCGCCCTCGAGGGTGGCCACGTTGGCGGTGAGGCCCTCGATCTTGGTGGTCTTGTCGGCCACTTCGGCGCGGAGGTCCTTCACGTTGCCTTCGAGCTCGGCGATCTTCTTGGTCTTGGTGTCCAGCAGCGGCTTCACCTTCTGGCCGATGGCCGGCATGCGGTCCTCGAACTTGGCGGGAGCGAGGATTTCCGGATCGTTGACGGCCCAAACGGTGTTCGTCATGGCCAGCTCGATCCTGCCTTTGACGAGGAAGAAGAGCACGATCGCCGTGATCGCGAGAAGGATGGCGAGGATCCTGATGAAGGTGTTAAGCTTCTTGTTCATGGGGTGGGCTGGGGTCAGGTATGTCGGAAGAGGGTTTTCGCCGGATCCTCATCGGGTCTGGCGGATACGGAGCCTGGGTTGGCGGCCACGTGGAGAAGGATTTTGTAGACCAGCTCATCCGACCCTTCAAGCCCGTTTTCCCCGCATATTTCCGAGCAATTCATCCATCTTCCTCGTTGGGCCTTGAGCGCGGAGACGGCCTTTTCGCGGAGAACCAGGGCCGCCGTGGCCGCCTTCTTCCCGGCCTCCACGCCGGGCTGGTGGTAAGCGTTGATGCCGATGAGGGAGGCGTACAGCCCGACCGCCCTTTCGAAGAGCGCGATGAGCATGCCGACCGTCCGGGCGTCCACCCGTTCCACGGTGATGGTGATGCTCGCCCGGCCGCCGCCCGACAGGGCTTCGCGCGTCCCCAGCAGGAAGGCCTGGAGATAGTCGCCGGAAGTCACGCCGGGCTCGACCTCGGGCGAGGCGCCCTCGCGGTCCCTCAGGACCTCGATGAAGACCGCGAAGAAGTTGTCCACGCCGTCGCGCAGCTGCTGCACGTAGGCGTGCTGGTCGGTCGATCCCTTGTTGCCGTAGACCGTGAGCCCTTGGTTCACGCGGACTCCCTGGAGGTCGAGCTCCTTGCCGAGCGATTCCATGACGAGCTGCTGGAGGTAGCGCGAAAGGAGCAGCAGCCGGTCCTTGTAGGGCAGCACGACCATCGCCTTCGAGCCGCGTCCGTCCGTCAGGTGGTGCCAGGCCAGGGCGAGCCGGGCCGCCGGATTGCGCGTCGCGTCGGGGACGCGGGTCAGTTCGTCCATCCGTGCGGCGCCCGCCAGCAGCCCCCGGATGTCCAGCCCCTGGAGCGCCGCGGGGAGCAGCCCCACGGGCCCCAGCTCGCTCGTGCGGCCTCCGACCCAGTCCCACATCGGAAAACGGGCGAGCCAGCCTTCACGCGCGGCCACGCCGTCGAGCTGGCTCCCTTCGCCCGTCACGGCGACCGCATGGCGGGCGAAGCTGAGTCCGGCCGCCTGCCAACGGGCGGCTGCTTCGAGCTGTCCGTTGCGCGGTTCGGGCGTGCTGCCGGACTTGGAGGTCACGACGGCCAGCGTCGTGCCCAGGCGCCCCTCGAGTCCGTCGAAGACGCGGTCGAAGCCGTCCGGATCGGTGTTGTCGATGAAGTGCACCCGCATCCGGTCCGTCTTGCCGCCCAGGGCGTCGGCCACGAACTGCGGCCCGAGCGCCGAGCCGCCGATGCCGATGCAGAGCAGGTCGGTGAAGGCGCCCTTCTCGCCGCGCACGCGGCCGGAGTGCACGTCACGGGCGAAGGTCTCCACCGCCCCGACCGCGGAGCGGATGGCGTCGGCCGTGGGTGCGTCCGGCGCGAGCTCGGGAGCGCGCAGCCAGTAGTGTCCGACCATGCGCTTCTCATCCGGGTTGGCGACGGCGCCCTTTTCAAGCGCGGCCATCGCTTCGAAGGCGCGCCGCATCGCCGCCTGCATCTTCGCGGCGTGCCCCTCGGGGCCGGGCGCCCGGCTCAGGTCGAGCGAGAAGCCGTCGGCGGTGAAGTTCAGGAGTCCCGTGCGGAAGCGTTCGAAGGAGGAGGCCACGTCCTCATTTCGCCCCGGCTCCTCCGGTTGGCAACACAGTACAGCCCGTCCGCGCCTCAGTCCCCGTCGGTGATCGCCCCGCGCGAGGCGGAGGAGACCAGCTTGGCGTACTTGGCGAGGGTGCCGCGGCGCTCCTTGCACGGCGCCGGCTTCCATCCGGACAGTCGGCGCGCGATCTCCTCCGCGGGCACGTCCAGGTTGATCTCGTTCTTCACGGCGTCGATGGTGATCACGTCCCCGTCCTTGACCACGGCGAGCGTCCCGCCGGAGGCCGCCTCGGGCGTGATGTGTCCGACCACGAAGCCGTGGCTGCCGCCCGAAAAACGTCCGTCCGTGATGAGCGCCACGGTCTTGCCGAGCCCCTTGCCCATGATGGCGCTGGTGGGTCCGAGCATCTCCCGCATGCCGGGACCGCCCTTCGGACCTTCGTTGCGGATCACGATCACGTGGCCGTCGCTCACCTTGCCGTCCAGGATGCCGCGCAGGGCGTTCTCCTCGGACTCGAACACGATGGCCTTGCCCGTGAAGCTGCTGCCCTCCTTGCCGGTGATCTTGGCGACGGCGCCTTCGGGCGCGAGGTTGCCGCGGAGGATGCGCAGGTGGCTGTCTGCCTTCACCGGATTCGAGAAGGGCCTGACCACGTCCTGGTCGGCGGAGTAGGGGCCGACGGAGGCGAGGTTCTCCGCCACGGTGCGGCCGGTGACCGTCATGCAGTCGCCATGGAGCAGGCCCTTGTCCAGGAGCATCTTCAGCAGGGGCTGCAGTCCGCCGATGCGCACGAAGTGCGCCATGTTGTACTTGCCGCTGGGCTTGAGGTCGGCAAGCACCGGCACCTTGCGTCCGACGCGCTCGAAGTCCTCCAGCGTGAGCGTCACGCCGGCGGAGTGCGCCATGGCGATCAGGTGCATCACGGCGTTGGTCGAGCCGCCCAGCGCGATGACGACGGTGATCGCGTTCTCGAAGGCCTTCTTGCTCAGGATGTCGGAGGGGCGGATGTTGCGCTTCAGCAGCTCGACCACCGCGCGGCCGGCACGTTCGCAGTCCGCCAGCTTGTCCTTGGAGTTGGCGAGTTGGGCGGAGCTGTCAGGCAGGCTCAGGCCGAGGGCCTCGATGGCGCTCGCCATGGTGTTGGCCGTGTACATGCCGCCGCACGAGCCTTCGCCCGGGATGGAGCAGGATTCGATCTCCTTGAGCTCGGCGTCGCCGATCTGCTTGCCGGCGTGCTTGCCGACGGCCTCGAAGACCGTGACGATGTCGGCGGCCTGGCCGCGGTGCAGGCCCGGCACGATCGTCCCGCCGTAGACGAAGACGGAGGGGCGGTTGAGGCGCGCCATGGCCATCACGCAGGCGGGCATGTTCTTGTCGCAGCCGCCGATGGTCACCAGTCCGTCGAAGCCCTCGGCGCCGGCGACGGCCTCGATGGAGTCGGCGATGATCTCCCGCGAGACCAGGGAGTAGCGCATGCCCGGGGTGCCCATCGAGATGCCGTCCGAGACGGTGATGGTGCCGAAGATGACGGCCTTGCCGCCCGCCGCGTCAGCGCCGCGGGCCGCCTCGTCGGCGAGGCGGTCGATGTGCATGTTGCAGGGGGTGACCATGGACCAGGTCGAGGCGACGCCCACCACCGACTTGCCGAAGTCGGCGTCGCTGAAGCCGACCGCTCGCAGCATGGCCCGGCTGGGCGCGCGGTCGGGTCCGTCGACGACGATGGAGGAATGCTGGCGGCTGGATGCGGGCGTGGTCATGTTCTTTGGAAAGTCTGCGGTTGTCAGTGGGTCCCTCCCGCCTATCAAAAAGGCGGGCGAGGGCGGACTTTGAGCCGCCCGACCCCAGCCGACAACCCGATTTAAAAGTCCGCCGTCCCGTGGAATTCAATCTCAAGAAGATCATCAAGGCCCTGCTGCTCTCGACCTCCGAGGCGGTGTCCATCAAGGACATCCAGAAGGTCGTGCAACGCTACCATGCGCAGGCCGCCGCTCCGACGGAAGCGCCCGAAGGCCAGCCGGCCGAGCCGGCCCCCGCGGCCGCGCCCGTGCAGGAGGTGATCCAGGACATCATCGACCAGGTGCCCACGCTGCTCACCGCGACGCAGATCCGCGAGGCCGTCGACGCCCTCGAGGCCGAGATGCGCGAGTCCAACGACTCCTGCCGGATCCTCCAGGGGCCCGAGGGCTTCCGTCTGGTCATCTCGCCCGCTTACTCGGACTGGGTGCGCCTCCTGCGCGGCGAGCCGCGTCCGCAGCGGCTCAGTCCCGCCGCGCTGGAGACGCTCTCAATCGTCGCCTACCGCCAGCCGGTGACCCGCCCCGAGATGGAGGCCATCCGCGGCGTGTCCGTCGACAGCGCCCTGACGCGCCTGCTCGAGCTCGAGCTGGTCGCCGTCACCGGCCGGGCCGACCTGCCCGGACGTCCCATCCAGTACGGCACGACGGACCGGTTCCTCGACTTCACCGGGCTGCGCTCCCTGGGCGAGCTGCCGTCCTCGGACGTCCTCTCGCCCGCCCAGATCTCCGAGTGGATCACCCGCGCCACCGCGCCGGTCGCGGTCAGCGACGCCGACGTGGGGCTGCCCGCCGAGCAGGAAGGCGGCTCCGAGCCCGCACCGCAGTGACATGAGCCTCGAAGAGCACCGCCGCGAGGTCGACCGCATCGACCGTGAGATCCTCGCCCTGCTCGGGCGCAGGCTCGAGGTGGCGCGTCTCATCGGCGAGGCGAAGCAGCGCGCAGGAGCCCCCGTCTACGCGCCGCAGCGCGAGGAGCAGGTGCTGCGTTCCCTGACCGACGCGGCGCCGGGCATCCCCGCCTCGGGAGTGCGCGCGGTGTTCCGCGAAGTCATCTCCCTTTCCATCGGCGCACAGATGCAGAAGCCCGTCGCCTACCTCGGGCCCGAGGGGTCCTTCACGCAGCAGGCCCAGGTCCGCGCCTTCGGTTCAAGCGTTCCGGCCATGCCCCTGCGCTCCATCGCGGACGTCTTCGCCGCGGTCGAGTCCGGGGAGTCCTCCTACGGCGTCGTGCCGGTCGAGAATTCCACGGAGGGCGTCGTCAGCCATTCGCTGGACCTGCTGGCGGAGTCCGAACTGAAGGTCGTCGCCCAGGTGACGCTCTCCGTGGAGCAGTGCCTGGTCGGCCAGGGTCCGCTTTCCGAGGTGCGGCAGGTGCTCTCCAAGGACATCGCCCTGGCCCAGTGCCGCGGCTGGCTTTCACGTCATCTGCCCGGCGCCGCGCTCACCGAGACCGACAGCACCGCTGCCGCGGTCGAACAGGTGGCGCGTGAGCCGGCCGGCCGCGCCGCCGTCGCTTCCGCCTCCGCCGCCGAATCGCGCGGAGTCCCGATCCTCGCCCGCGGCATCCAGGACCGGCGCGACAACGCCACGCGCTTCTTCGTGATCGGCGCGGCCGCCAATCCTCCCGGCGCCCAGGAGGAGGTCACCAGCGTCGTGCTGGCGCTCAAGCATGAGCCCGGTTCGCTGCAGGCGGCGCTCAAGGCCTTTTCCGACCGAGGCATCAACCTGATCCGCATCGAGTCGCGTCCGAGCCGTCGCCGGGCCTGGGAATACCAGTTCTTCATCGACTTCCCGGGACACTGGGAGACGCCGGCCGTCCAGGAGGCCGTCAAGGAGCTCAAGGGCCGGTGCGAGGTCGTCAAATGGCTGGGCAGCTATCCCCAGTCGGCCGGATGAGCCGTCGCGCGCTGGGAGGAGTCCTCCTGGCCCTCGCGTCGGTCGTCCTCGTCCTGTCCGTCTGGTCCTGGTGGCGGGCCTGGTCCGCGCCCCTTGTGTCCGTGATCGTGCGTCCGGAGTTCTCCGTGCAGGGCGTCACCTCCGGCACGCCGGTCCGCGTGCGCGGCGTGGCGGTCGGCCAGGTCTCTTCCATCGGTCTGCATCAGGACGCTTCGGGTCGGCTGAGGCCGGAGCTTCTGCTGAGTCTCGACCCGGAGTCACTGGAGGACCGTGGATTCGCCGATCGGCTCAGGGAGGACAAGCTGTCCGAGGAAGTCGCGCGCGGTCTCGTGGCGCGGCTCGTGACGGTCAGCCCCGCCTCCGGCCTCCTGCAGGTCGAGTTGCTCTGGGAGCCGGGCGTCGCGATTCCCGCCGGACTCTCCCGCGGCGAGATACCCGCCACCGGCGGCACGTTGCAGCAGACTTATGAGCGGCTCGCGGCCGGATTCGACGAGGCCGCCCGCCGCGACCTTTCACTGATCGCCGCGGAGCTCGAGGCCGACTTTGACCGCTGGCTCCCATCCACCGATCCCGCCCGGGCCGAGGCGCTCAACGCTGACTGGCTGTCCCGTTCGGACCGTCTCGCGGTCGCCGCCCGGGACGTCGCCGAAGGCGCAGCCCTGGCCGACGCCGCCCGCGCCTGCCGCGAACTCCGTGAGGCCGTCGAGGCGGCCGACGCCGCCGTCTCGCCCGAGAAGCTCGCCCTCCTTCAGGTGCGACTTGCGGACGCCTCGGCCGCCCTCGGTTCGGTCGCCGCAGCGCTGGAATCCTCCCGCGGCGTCATGGAAGGAGCCTCCGCCGACCTCTCCGCCGCCTTCCGCGGCGTGTCCGAAGCCGCCAAGGCCTGGAAGGCCAAGGCCCGCGGACTGACCACCGAGCCGCTGCCGCCGGGCAGGTGAACAGGCTTGCCGCCCCCTCCGGGGGCGGGGTTAGGTGGGGTCAGCCATGGCCGAAAAGACCGACAAGATGGATTCCATCATCAACCTGTGCAAGCGGCGCGGGTTCGTCTTCCCTTCCTCCGACATCTACGGCGGGTTCAACGGCTTCTTCGACTACGGCCCCCTCGGCGTCGAGCTGAAGAACAACATCAAGCAGGCGTGGTGGCAGGACTTCGTGCACCGCCGCGACGACATCGTCGGCCTCGACTCCTCCATCATCCACCATCCGACCACCTGGAAGGCCTCCGGCCACGTCGACAACTTCACCGACCCCCTCGTCGACTGCAAGGAGTCGAAGATGCGCTACCGCGCGGACCAGCTGTTCTTCGCCCCGGTGCGCGTCGCCGGCGAGACCATCGGGTACGTCTCGCTGCTGGAGGCGGAGGGCATGCAGGCGAAGGCCGAGGAGCTGGCCGCCGACCTCAAGCGCAAGCTCGCGAAGCAGGGCGCGATGGAGCCCGTCGTGCTCCGTGACTACACCGAGGCGAAGCCCGAGGAGCACGCCCTCATCCCTTCGCCCGCCACCGGCAAGCCCGGTTCCCTCACGCCGCCCCGCTCCTTCAACATGATGTTCCAGACCTACGTCGGGGCCATGCAGGACGCCTCGGCCACGGCCTACCTTCGTCCGGAGACGGCGCAAGGCATCTTCATCAATTTCAAGAACGTCGTCGACACGGGCCGGGTGAAGCTGCCCTTCGGCATCGCCCAGGTCGGCAAGGCCTTCCGCAACGAGATCAATCCGCGCAACTTCATCTTCCGTTCGCGCGAGTTCGAGCAGATGGAGATCGAATACTTCGTCGCGCCCTCGGCGGACTGGGCCGCGGCGCACCGTGACTGGATCGAGTGCTGCCTCGCGTGGTTCGAGTCCATCGGCATCCCCCGCGACAAGCTCTCGCTCTATCCGCATCCCGCCGAGAAGCTGGCCCACTACTCGAAGGGCACGACGGACATCATGTTCGAGTTCCCCTTCGGCGTGCAGGAGCTCCAGGGCGTGGCCGCGCGCGGCGACTTCGACCTCACGCAGCACAGCCAGGTCTCCGGCCAGAAGCTGGACTGGTTCGACGAGGCCGCCAAGGCCCGCTTCATCCCCCACGTCATCGAGCCGTCGGTCGGCGTCGACCGCGTGTTCCTCGCGCTGCTGACGACCGCCTACCACGAGGACGTGGTCGAGGGCGAGGCGCGGACGGTGCTCCGCCTGCCTCCCCGCGTCGCGCCCTACAAGGCAGCGGTCTTCCCGCTGGTGAAGAACAAGCCCGAGCTCGTCGCCCGCGCCGAGGCGCTCTACCGCCGGCTGCGCCGCCGGTTCAACGTCTTCTACGACGCTTCGGGCGCGATCGGCCGCCGCTACCGCCGTCAGGATGAGATCGGCACGCCTTACGGCGTCACCGTCGACTTCGACACGATCGAGAAGGACGCCGGCGTCACCGTGCGCGACCGCGACAATCTCTCGCAGGTGCGCATGTCGGAGGACGAGCTGGTCCGCTTCCTCGACGAGAAGGTCAACGGGGCCTGACGGCCTCCTCGGCGAGCTCGGCGGCGAACGCCGCCAGCCGCCTCCGTCCGGCCACGCCGGCCGCGACCGACAGGTTGCGCAGGCCCTGGGGCAGGTGGGCGAGGTATTCCGTGCGGCCCTTGGCGCGTCCGAGGAATCCGTAGGCCCCGCAGGCCTGCATGAGCCGCTGGGCCGCGGCCGTGTGCAGGAGGCGCGTGAACTCGTCGCGCGAGCCCTTCCACCCGGAGGCCTCGCGGGCATGGTCCTCAAGGTCCACGCGCCAGAGCTGCATGTCGGGCCGGGTCAGGTAGGGGTCGAAGGCGAGCGAGGCGAAGTCATAAGCCGCGCATCCCAGGCGCAGGCCCTGGAGGTCGATGAGCCACGCCCGTCCGTCCCGCACCATCACGTTCTGGGACTGCAGGTCGCGATGGAGGGTGACCGACGGCTGCGCGGACAGTTCGGTCGCCAAGGATTCCGCCTCCCGCAGGACGGCCTGATCCGGCTTCCGCCGCCCCGTGGCGTTCTCCAGGAAGTACTGCCGCTCCCAACGGTAGAGCCCTTCGCCGAAGGGCTCCATCAGCGTGACGCCGGCGGTGGCCGCCGGGCCGTCACGATGCAGCCGTGCGGCCTGCTCCACGGCGTCGGCGAAGGCGGACCAGGGGAAGGCCGGCTGCTGCGCCAAAGTCCAGAGGTCCGTGCCGCCCAGGTCCTCGAGGAGCAGCGTGCCCGCCTCGCGGTCCTCCGCGAGCACGGCGGGGGCGTTGATGCCGGCCCCGCGGAGCGCGGAGCAGATCGCGCCGTAGCCGAGGTTCTCCGGCCGGCTGTCATCGTAGACGCAGAGCACGGCCGGTTCGCCGGCGGCCGTGCGCACGCGGTGGAAACGGCGACCCGAGCCGCCCTTGAGCACCGCACCGCCTTCGACCGGCAGGCACCCGTGCAGGGCGGCCGCGGCGCTGACGTCGAGGGAGCCCCGCGCGGGCCGCTCCAGCCTCGCGCGCACGGCCGCGTATTCCTCGGCCGTGCCGAGGTCGTGCCATTCTTCGGAGCGGTCAAGGAAGCCTTGCACGGAGCCGCGTGCCTCCGAGACGCGACGGAGGAAATGCTCGACGAGGGACTCCTTGCGGAGCGGCACCCCGCGCGCGAATTCCGCGGTCACGACGCACACGCCGGTGTACTGGTAGGGGCGGTCCGCCGAGCCGAGCCGGTCCCGCAGGTCGGTCACGTCGCCCTCGTCGGTGATGCGCACGTTCGCGTTCGGGCCGTCCTCGCGGACCACGAGGGTGGCTTCGGCGCGGTTGGCCCGATGATGCGCGGCGGCGGCGGCGATGTCGCACGAGCAGAGGATGTCCCCGTTCCAGATGACCAGGTCGCGGTCCTCCGGTCCGAGCAGCGGGGCGATGTTGGCGAGTCCGCCGCCGGTCTCGAGCAGTTCGGGCTCATGCACGAGGAGCACCTCGGCCTCCCGCCACCGTCCTTCCGGGAAGGCGGCGGTCCACGCCTCGGCCGCATGGTGGGTGTTGATGATGAAGCGGCGCGTCCCCGCCGCGAACAGTCTCTGCATCGCCCGCTCGACCATCGGCCTGCCGCCGATCGGCAGGAGCGGCTTGGGGGTGCGTTCGGTCAGGGGCCGCAGGCGCGTCCCGAGTCCGGCTCCCAGGATGAAGGCCGTGCGCGGGAAATCAGCCATGGGCCGCGCAGCCGGGGCAGATGCCGTAGATCTCCATCACGTGCGTCAGGTCGGCGTAGCCTTTGGCGCGGGCGGCCGCCTCGATCTTCGAGGTGTCGCATCCGGGCAGGCGTTCGATCCTTCCGCACTTCCTGCACACCACGTGGTGGTGATGGTGCCCCGTCGCCAGGGCGTAGAGCGTGCGGCCGCGTTCCATGGGATGACGTTGGACGACGCCCGCCTCCTCCAGCGCGCCCAGGCTGCGGTAGGCGGTGACGAGATCCAGGGCTCCGTGGCCGGCCAGGCGGTGGACGTCCTCGGCGCTGAGGGGTTCGGCGGATTCGGCCAGCACCCTGAGGAGGTTCAGACGGGGGGCGGTCACGCGGAGAGACTTCTCCTTCATCCGGGCCACGGCCGCCTCGACGCGCCGGGAGGCGTCGCCGCAGCAGCCGTCTTCATGGCTGTGGCCGTGGGACATGAGGCGGAGGTTCTCGGCAGCGGTATGACGTGGCAACACCGAATGGCCACTTGCCTCCGTGGGCGGTCGGGATTGGACTGCCTCCGCTCCATGTCCGACCCGAAGTCCCAGCCCGCCGTTCGGGAGCTCCCGTCGCCCGTTCCCCGGGATTTCGTCTCCGCCGAGCCGTTTCCTCTGGAGCTGGGCGGCGAGCTGGCCGGACTCACGCTCCGCTATGAGACCTACGGCACGCTCCTGCCCGACGCCTCCAACGCCATCCTCGTCCCGCACGCCCTGAGCGGAGACCATCACGTGGCGGGACGTCACTCGCCGTCCGACCGCAAGCCCGGCTGGTGGGACCATTACGTCGGACCCGGCAAGGCGGTGGACACCGACCGCTTCTTCGTCATCGGCATGAACTGTCCCGGGGGCTGTCGCGGCTCCACCGGCCCTCTCTCGACGGACCCCCGCACCGGCGCGCCCTACGGAGGATTCTTTCCCGAGATCACCCTCGGTGACATCGTCCGCGCCCAGCGTCTGCTCGTCCGTCATCTCGGCATCAGCCGTCTCCATGCCGTGGTCGGCGGCTCGATGGGCGGCATGCAGGCGTTGCTGTGGTCCGCCGACTACCCGGCGGAAGTCGGGCGGATCGGCGTGCTGGCGGCCGGCCTCAGCCAGTCTCCGATGGCGATCGCGCTCAACGCCGTCTCGCGGGCCTGCGTCGAACGCGACCCCGGATTCCGCGGGGGACATTACCGTCCTGGCGAGGGCCCCGTCTCGGGCCTGGCCGTGGGGCGCATGCTGGCGCACATCAGCTACCTGTCCTCGGCCGCCTTCGACCAGAAGTTCGGACGCGCCGTCGTCCCCGGCGCCGCTCCGGGTGATCCGGTGCACTGGCAGGTCGAGAGCTATCTCGAGCACCAGGGCCGCTCTTTCGTCGAACGTTTCGACGCCAACAGCTGGCTGCGCATCACCCGCGCCGTCGACCGTTTCGACCTGACCGCCCGAGCCGCCGCCGGCACGCTGTTCCGCGCCGACGGTCCGGAGCTGCTCGCCGTGGGCTTCTCCAGCGACTGGCTCTATCCCACCAGCGAGCTCCGCATGCTGATGGCCGCCGCCGCGGCCGCGGGCGTGAACGCCGCCTACCATGAGGTCGTGACCGACGCCGGTCATGACGGCTTCCTGCTGCCCGACAAGGGCCTGTCCGTGCGCCTCAACGCCTTCCTCGGCTGATCAGAGCAGCGGCGCGAGCACCCGCGAAACGGCCTCCACCGCCCGCCCGAACCGCGTGCGGCTCCGACGGTAGAGGTCCTCCGAGTAGTCGCCGCATTCCGCCGCCAGGCCGTCGACATACGCCGAGATTTCCGCGACGGCCGCCGGGCCCCTGACCACTGCGGCGATCTCGTAGTTCAGGAACAGCGACCGCATGTCCAGGTTCGCCGACCCGATCACGGCCGCCTCGCCGTCGACGAGGGTCAGCTTGGCGTGCAGCACGCCGGGGCCGTAGAAGAGCACTTCGCCGCCGGCCTCACGGAAGGTCCGCAGGTGCCAGCGTCGCGCGAAGTCCACCAGCCGGTGGTCCGAACGGCGCGGCACGATGAGCCGGACGTGCCTGCCGGCCCGGGCGGCGGCGAGCAGCAGCGAGAAGAGCATGCGGTCCGGCACGAAGTAGGGCGTGACCACCGTGATGCTCCGGCGTGCCGAGGAGAAAAGACGGACGTAGGTCTCCCAGAGCGGGTCTTCGCGGCAGTCCGGCCCGGACGCCACGATTTCGGCCCGGCTCGCCCCGGCCGCGGCCGGACGCTCGCGCAGCAGGGCCTCGTGCGCCGAAGGGTTCTCGTCGGTGGCCTGGCACCAGTCGGCGATGAAGACCTGCTCCAGCGCGCCGGCGGCGGGCCCCTCGATGAGGAACGAGCAGTCGCGGAACCTGCGGCGCGAGGGCGTCTCCCCCATGTAGTCGAGCCCGAGATTCTGTCCGCCGATGACCGCCCGTTCGCCGTCGAAGATCGCGATCTTGCGGTGGTTCCTCCAGTTCGCCGAGCCTTTGCCTTGGAACGGCAGGACGGGGTTGAAGCGGGCCACCCGGCCTCCCGCGTTGCGCAGCGGACGGCAGAGCGCCAGCGGCACGCCCCAGCTGCCGACCGCGTCGACGAGCAGGCGCACCTCGACGCCCTCCTTCGCCCTGCGTGCCAGCAGTCCGACGAGCTCGCGTCCCACCCGGTCCGCGGAGAGGATGTACGTGGAGACGTGGATGCGCCGGCGGGCCGCGGCGATCTGGGAGCGCAGCTCGCGCAGGACTTCCGCGCCGTCTCGGTCGCCCAGCAGCCGCACCCGGTTGCCTTCGGCCTCGGGGTCTCCGCCCAGCGAGCGGGCCAGCCGGTTGACCTCCCGCTTGGCCGCCGCCAGCGCGCCGTGCTTGCGTCCGCCGAACAGGAACACCACCGCCGCGGTGGTCCGGGGCGCCAGCCATGCGAGCGGCCCCCACAGCAGCAGGTAGACCGCGGAGGTCCGGGCGGAGAGCACCCGCCAGGTGACGAAGGCGGCGCAGGCGGCGTCGATCGCCAGGGCCGCCCACGGCAGCCGTTCGTCCGCGCCGGAGAAGGAGAACGCGGCCACGGCCGCGAGCGCCAACGCGGCGCGCAGGGCGAAGCTGCGGTATCCACGCGCGCGGGAGGCCATGGTCCCAGCCTAGGCGCCGGTCGGCGGTTGGGCACAAAAAAAGACCCCGGTGTCCCGGGGTCTGTCTGGCGTCTTGCGGACCGCTCAGTTGCCGGCCTTGTCGAGCAGGTCGCCGAGGCTGTTGAAGTCCCCGCTTCCGGAGGACGAGCTCGAGGAGCCCGAGGACGAGGACGACGGGGCGCCGCCGGTGGACGGTCCCTTGATGCGCTCGTAGCTCGAGATCTCGGCCTGCAGACGGTCGGCGTCGTAGTTCGCCGCCTTGATCGAGAGGCCGATGCGGCGGTCCTCCTTGTCGATCTTGATGACGCGGGCCGTGACCTCCTGGCCGACCTTGACGACGTCCTTGACGTTCTCGACCCGCTGTTCGGCGAGCTGCGAGACGTGCACCAGGCCGTCGATCTCGTCGGAGAGCTCCACGAAGGCTCCGAAGTTGGCGATCTTGGAGACCTTGCCGGTCACCAGGTCGCCGATGCGGAACTTGCGGTCGATCTCGCTCCAAGGGTCGGTCTGGGTCTGCTTCACGCCGAGGGAGATGCGCTGCTGGTCGACGTCCACGTCGAGCACGATGGCCTCGACCTCGTCGCCCTTCTTCATCACTTCGGCCGGATTGTTGATGCGGCGCGTCCAGCTCATGTCGGAGACGTGGACCATGCCGTCGATGCCGTCCTCCAGCTCCACGAAGGCGCCGTAGTTGGTGAGATTGCGCACCTTGCCGCGGACGCGGGCGCCCACGGGGTAGTTGTGGCGGACCTTCTCCCACGGATTGGCCTCGAGCTGGCGGATGCCCAGCGAGATCTTCTGCTCGTCCTTGTTGACGTTGAGGATGACGGCGTCGACCTCCTGGCCGACCTTGAGGATGTCCGAGGGCTTCTGGACGCGCTTGGTCCAGGAGAGTTCGGAGACGTGCACGAGGCCTTCCACGCCGCCCTCGATCTCGACGAAGGCTCCGTAGGCGACGAGGTTGACGACCTTGCCGCGGACCTTCTGGCCG